>OGCL01002845.1_pt1 | contig 11205 bp, 13 predicted proteins | sample 1570041 | NCBI WGS metagenome assembly OGCL01 (sample SAMN06266162, study PRJEB24511) | hot springs metagenome | isolation source: Hot spring water | place: South Africa: Limpopo | collected 2015-06-22 | reverse complement strand
CATAATCCTCGATCTCTGACACAATCTCATCAACATTCATGCTGCCTGATAGCTGGCTTATTTTCTTCATTGCCTTATCAAAAGCATTCCTCAAATCTAATAACTCGCCGCTAAAGCTGCTGCCAAGATCAACTTTCATATTGCCTTTTGCAACTGATTCCAATGCATTTGTGAGTTTTCTTAACGGAGTCATAATAAGTCTTTTTGCACTAAATCTCTGAATTATCATAACAGACATGAGAAAAACTATAAAAAACAGATAAACAGGGATTAATGCATTTAAAGGTTTTTCAATCTCTTCTTTGTCTACTACGACTGCAAGGCGAAATGGCATATTCTCGATTTCCTCAAAATGATAATAAAATCCTTCGCCATTAATATCCAATGATTTATTTTTTCTTAAAGAAATGCCATCCTTTGTTAATACAATCCTACCGCTTTTATCAACGATATAAAAATTGCCTGTTTTGTAAAAACCATCTTCTGCCTTTAAAAGCCCTGAGAGTTTATCTTCATCTACAACAAAATATAAAACTGCATTCAATTCCCCACTAAAATCAACGACAGGAGACAAAAAGATCATGCCGATTTCAAAGTCTTTATCGTCAGCAAAACCTGAAAACGTTGTCTGCCGTAAGCCCTGCGCTGCTTTTCTGAAAATATCCCTTTCAGACCAATCCTCTCCTATGACTGCCTCCCTGCTGCTGTGAACCACAATTCCGTCCCGTGATACGAGAGCAAACATCTTGTGATCTGTCATTGTGCGCATTTCATTAATGAATTTAGACAGCCTCTCTTTTGCATCAGCCGATTTTTTAGAAGTTGGATTAGTGGAATCAATAATTGTTTTTACATCATTCCTTATATTTGCGTTCTCAGAGATAAATGATAAAGCCTTTATATATTGACCCAAAAGAATATTAGGAGCAGCCTTTTTTTCTTTGATCGCATTTATTAGTTTGAGTCTATAAAAATCCTTTGCAAAGTATGGATAATTAAAATAATACGCTGCTATTCCTATGCACAAGAAAGATACTAACAATACAGCAAAGGGAATAATAAATAACCTTGTATTAATGCTTTTTAAAAAATTAGCCACCATTCACTGCCTCCAACGTACTTATAAGAGCCTCTGCCTTTTTTAATGTCTCATAATACTCTCTTTCTGGATCTGAGTCGGCAACTATGCCTGCTCCTGCCTGAACATAAGCAAAGCCATCTTTAATAACAAATGTCCTTATAATAATATTCATATCCATATTTCCATTAAAACCTATGTAGCCGACAGAGCCTGTATATGGCCCTCTGCATACAGGCTCAAGCTCATCTATTATTTCCATGCATCTTACCTTAGGCACACCTGTAATTGTTCCGCCAGGGAAAACCGCCTTTATTAAATCAAAAAAGTCCTTATCTTTTCGGAGAACGCCTTTAATATTTGAAACAATATGGATAACATGCGAGTAGTCCTCTGTAATCATCAATTCATCAACATAAACACTTCCGTATTCACAAACCCTGCCTATATCGTTTCTTTCGAGGTCAATAAGCATTATATGCTCTGCCCTCTCTTTTATATTTAATAACAACTCTGCTCTCATCGCATCATCTTCTTTTATATTTCTGCCTCTTGGTCTTGTTCCTGCAATAGGCCTTGTTTCGACAACGCCGTCTTTAAGCCTAACTAACCTTTCAGGGGACGAGCTAACAATCTTAAAATCTTTGAAATCAGCATAAAATGCAAAAGGCGAAGGATTGATCATTCTTAGCGCCTTGTAAATATCCCATGTGTTTCTGTTTCCAATATGTGCTGAAATACGCTGTGAGAGATTTGCCTGAAATATATCCCCTGCAGATATATATTCCTTAGTCTTTCTGACAATATCCATATATTGATCTTTTGGCATCTCATAATTCAGCAGCAAGGGACGAGTGACATGTGAGGGGTCCTTTTTTGAATTTTGAATCTTAAATTCTGAATTATTCAACTTATTGCTCGTTACTAATAACTCTCTGCTGGCTTCCTCATACACCTTATCCCAGTCAATATAAGAAATATCCTTATAGCCAAGTCCGATATTCCTGGCACCGGGAGAAATAATTATCCATGCCTTTTTCAGCATATGGTCAAATGCTGCTACTTTATCAACCATAAGAAAATAAGCATCAGGAATATTGAGGTCATCAACTGCATTTTTAGGAATGTTTTCGATATATCTTACAAAGTCATAGCTAAATAAGCCAACAGCGCCTCCCTGAAATGGAGGAAGTTCGGGAGCTGACTTCTGAGGATAAGATTTCACAATTTCTTTCAATCTATCAAGAGGCGGTCTGAGAGAAACAGAACTAAGACCCGACCTTATGTTAGTTTGAGAGCTTAAATCTATCTTTACCTCTTTATTTTTAACGCTAACTACAAGATACGGATCAAAGGCAATAAACGAGTATCTAGCTATCTTATAAGGGCCTTTTATGCTCTCAAGGAGGACGGAGTTATCTCTGCAGCCCAGAGATTCATAAACAATATAAGGCTCATCGTACGGAATTTCCACATAAAAAGTCGGAATGGAGCCGCTTTCAACCGAATTCAGAAAATCCTTTTTTGCAATATTTAAAGGCATTATGCTGTAAGTATCTCTAATGAGATAAGCTCAAGCGCCTTTATAGGGTCTTCCTGCTTTAGTATTCCCCTGCCCATGACAATATAATCAGCGCCGCTTTTCAGCGCCTCCTTTGGTGTTGCTGTTCTCTTCTGGTCATCAGGAGCAACCCACGAAGGCCTGATGCCAGGAGTAACAACGAGGAAGTCATTTCCGCACTGCTTCTTTATCATAGAGATCTCTTGAGGCGATGCGACAACTCCATCAAGTCCAGCCTCTTTTGCAAGATGGGCAAGGTGTTTTACTTGAGCCTTAACCCCATGAGAAACAAAAAATTCGTTCTTCAAGATCTTATCATCAACGCTTGTCAAAACAGTAACACCTATTATCTTTGGTTTTCTGATATTTTCCTTCAGACACACATCTGAAACCGATTCGCTGCATCTTCTCATCATATCGAAACCGCCCGATGCATGAACATTAAACATGTAAACATTGAGTCTTGCTGCAGCAATTGCCGCCTTAGTTACGGTGTTCGGAATATCGTGAAATTTTAAATCAAGGAAGACCTTCTTCCCTCTTTTGTGGATGTCATCAACAATCTTCGGACCTGCAGAAACAAAAAGCTCAAAACCTACCTTGAATACACTGGAAAAATCGCCCAACATGTTGACAATATCCATCGCCTCTCTTGTATCGGAAACATCGAGTGCAATTATTAATTTTTCTCTCCAGGGCATCTCACATCCTCGGAAGGGTTATGCCCTTCTGCGCCTGATATTTTCCTGCCTTATCCTTATAAGAAACCTCGCAAACCTCGGCAGCCTGTATAAATAAAAGCTGAGCTATGCCTTCGTTTGCATATATCTTTGCAGGAAGGGGAGTGGTATTAGAGATCTCTATTGTCACATGCCCTTCCCATTCAGGCTCAAGCGGAGTCACGTTAACAACGAGGCCGCATCTTGCATATGTTGACTTGCCAAGGCAGATTACGAGAACCTCCCTCGGTATCCTGAAATATTCAAGGGAACTGGCAAGGACAAAGGAATTGGGCGGGATTATACAAACATCGCCTTTGTAATCTACAAAGCTTTTGGGGTCGAAATTTTTAGGGTCAACAACTGTGTTGTTTATATTAGTAAATATTTTAAATTCATCGCCTATCCTCATATCATAGCCGTAAGAACTGATACCGTATGAAATAACGTCTTTTCTGACCTGTTTTAAATCAAAAGGCTCTATCATGCCTTTTTTTGCCATATCCCTTATCCATCTGTCGTTTTTGACCATACATCCCCCTCTGAACAATTAGCACTAAAATAGCATAAAGGTTTTAATACAGGCAAGAATGCTGTTTTCTCTGATAGCAGAGCACTAATATACTACAGGAAAGATCAATCTGGCCAAGCTCATCATGCTTCAAATGCCTCTTAAAAGACTATATGTCTGCTACTGAGCTGTTTAATGCATTTGCTGCTATCGAGCTGAAGTCTATAAATATCTTCTTACCATCGACCAATCCAGCCTCCAAGCATTGATAAACTATGCGTTCAAAAAATCCTTTGAAAACCTCTACTTTCCACCCAGTCTTGCTAATTGCTATGCAAAAACTGCAAAAACTTACATCCCATCTCATGTCCCATTTCGCAAGCCTTCCGAAAATCAAATAACGCTTTGTCATTTTGGCCTTTATTTAAAAAAGCAAGCCCTCTATTAAAATAAGTTAGCGCATAATCTGGGTTTATGGCAACAGCTTTGTAGTATGCATTAATAGCCATGTCATATTGACCTATTTGCGAATAGGCAACCCCCATATTGTTGTAAGCTTCAATATAATTAGGGTTTATCTCTATCGCTCTACTATAATCCTCAAAAGCCATATAATATTGATGTTTACGCAAATAAATATTCCCTCGATTATTGTATCCCCTTGCTTTATTCAGACTTTTCTCTATAACATCAGACCATAAAGTAAAATCATCCTGCCATACAATGTTTCTTTTGTAACTCGCAGCAGCAAGGGTGGCAACAATAAGCATGATTATTATTAGATGAAAACTTATTTTGTTCTTATATTTCATAAAAAAAGCTGGAAGTTTATTCTTTAATATAATAGCATTTTATTAAGAGCATCTTTGGTTTATAAAGAGGCATTCGGGAAATAACCAGACAATGCCCAATGTGCAGGTTATCGAGCCTGAGTGGTTCAAAGAGATGGTTAATCAGGAACTTCAGGAAGCTTTGAAAAAACAGTTGTAAGTTTTAAATTAACAGGAGTACCTTTTTGTCAATTATGAGTAAACAATAAATTTTCGAAGAGATTGTTTTTGACAAAACATGCCCCCAAAGTTTTCGATTTTCTAAAAATCATATGCCCTTAAAAATAACTTAAAAATAAGGCAATTTATGGCGGAGAGGGTGGGATTCGAACCCACGGTGGAGTTGCCCCCACAACGATTTTCGAGACCGTCCCGTTCAACCGCTCCGGCACCTCTCCTGAATTGGAGATAATATTATAACCCAATTACAGCTATAAAATAGCTGAAAAAGGAAAAATATTAATCCGTCTAATCTCTATGAACAATCGCTAAAAAAGGGGCCTGCCGCATTATTAAAGATTATTGCATTTGTGATAATATTTTATTAGCCTTTAATTTTTTCAAAAGGAGCCAGATATGACTGTCAAAGATTATGCTTCTGAAATTTTAAAGCGGCTTAAAAAGGAATATTCAGATCCAAAGACTGCCCTTAACTTTAGCAATCCGTTTGAACTCCTTGTTGCCACTATTCTATCTGCACAGGCAACAGATGCTCATGTGAACAAAGTCACAGAAAAGCTTTTTAAGAAATACAAATCTGTTAAGGATTATGCGGATGCTGATCCGGACATGCTTCAGAAGGATATAAATTCCATAAACTTCTACAGAAACAAGGCGAAAAACATTCAGACAACTGCAAAGATACTTATAGAGAAATTCAAGTCAAATGTTCCGAAAACTATGGATGAATTAACAACCCTGCCAGGAGTTGCCAGAAAGACAGCAAATATCATACTCTTTAATGTTTATGGGGTCAATGAAGGAATTGCTGTTGATACTCATGTAAAAAGGCTTTCGCAGAGGCTCTGCCTAACAAAAAATCAAGACCCTGTAAAAATAGAAAGAGACCTCATGGCTATCATCCCTCAGAAACAATGGGGCAGCATATCTAATCTCTTGATATTTCACGGAAGAAAGATTTGTCAGGCAAAAAAGCCTAAACATAATGAGTGCGTTCTTTATGATATTTGCCCTTCAAGGAACTTATAAACTTCTCATGCTGTCTTAAAACATAGGCATGGGTGATTCCCCCCATTTATGCCTCGGCTTCAAGTCCTTAATGGAAATAACCTCTCTGCTTTCTGTATTTATATCAACATAAAATACAGGAAATCTATTTGCTCCAAAAGAAAATAAATTCCTTCCTTTTAGCGGTTCTCCTTTATCATTTCTCACAGATAAAAATATAATTCTCCTTAAAGCATGCTCATCAAAAGAAAAGCCTAACTGCATCTTGGTATAGTTTATGGATATTTTGAAAAATCTTATAATAGAATTACTCTCAACAGGCTTTTCAAAATCATCAGGAAAAAGCCTTTCCATATCGGTTATCAATGCCATTAAAAAAATCCGATGGCATCAAATAAGCAAGCTCAACCTTGCTGTCTAATGCTTTTTTTTCTTATGGACTCTTTATCTAACACGGCTTTTACAATCATGTCCGATTCTTTCTCTTCGGCTGGCAGCACAGAAACTACAGAAATATCTTTAAAGCTCGTAATCTGAATATTATTTAAAGAATAGACCCTTAATGTCAGCGCTGCTCCACATGCCGCCAATAAAACAGAAAAATAAAGAATTACTGCTATCAATGCCCTTGACTTTATATTTCCAACAGAATAAAAATTATACAAAAAGGCTAATCATTATAAATATCTCAAGACCTATCAAAAAATATATGATAAAAACGCCTTTAAAAAAAGCAACTTCTTCATCAGCTATTCCAAAAGACTCCTGTCATAAAGCTCTTTTTTGCTTAGTCCATATTGCTCTGCGATTATCCTGACAGCCTCTTTCCTGCCCTTTCCCATTTTCATAAGGGATTTTAACTCTACAAGAGCCTCTTCAACTGAAACGGTCTCCTTGCTTTTGCCTTCAACTGTTATTACATATTCTCCCGCAACGGTCCGTATTTCGAGAATATCGAGAATTTCAGATATGGTTCCTCTTAATATTTCTTCATGCAATTTTGTTATTTCCTTTGCAAGCACCGCTCTTCTTTCCCCAAATATCTCCTCCATATCCGACAATGTATCAAGTATTCTGTGAGGCGCTTCGTAAAATATAAGGGTCATTGGCTCAAATGCAAGTTCTTTTAATATCTTCTGTCTTTGCGCAGCCTTTGGAGGCAAAAATCCAATAAATGCAAACTTCTCAGTAGAAAGCCCTGAAACAGAAATAGCAGCTATTAGTGCAGACGGACCCGGAACAGAGATAACAACTATGCCTTCATTTATTGCATTTTTTATCAACACAGAGCCGGGATCTGATATGCCGGGCGTTCCAGCGTCAGAAATAAGGGCTATAGAAAGGCCGGAACGTAGTTTCTCCATTATTTCTTCTGACCTGACCTTCTCTTTTTCGGACCAATAGCTGATTATTGGCTTTTTTATGCCGTAATGATTAAGGAGCTTAAGGGAATGTCTCGTGTCCTCCGCAGCTATAAAGTCAACATCTTTTAATATCCTGAGCGCCCTTAGTGTTATATCTTCAAGATTCCCTATGGGTGTAGAAACTATATATAATTTTCCAAGAGGCATTTGAAATTAGTAGATAAATAGCCTTAAATTTAACCTTTAATAAAATTGCTTTTAAATGAAAAAAGCCATCTGATATGGCTTTTCTCCTCATTGATTATCTCATCAACAACATCCTTTTCCTTTACAGCATCTTTTATCCCATAAAAATAAAGAAGCGTTTCCTTTTCAAACCCTATCGCAAAATTCACTGCATCCTCAACAGTATGTATATTTTCCATTGACGGAAGGGATTTGTTCTTGCCTAAAAAAAATTCAGACTCTACAACAGCCCTCATATATAAAGAAACATCTTCCCACCCCTCTGGTTTTCCATCGCCAATTATTTCTAATAGTTCAGAAAATGTCTTTTCGTGCTTTACTTCCTTGTCAGCAAGGGTGGTAAAAAGCTTTGTTAGTCCTTCATTTGTCTTGAACTTTTCTGCCATGCTGGTATAAAACTGATACCCGAGTTTTTCTGTCTGAACTGCCTGCTCGATCACCTCTCTGATAGAAAACCTTTCCATAAACAATCCCCCTGTTTTTATTCTATATTTAAGAGCTTTTTCAATCTCTTGTCTGCCTTAACCACTTCATCCACACTGTCTCCCGCGAGGTCCCATGAATATTCTCCCTTTGCTGACCTTTTGAGTTTTATTTTGACAGGCTTATTAGGCTTTACCTGCATTATCTGGGGTTCCTTGGCTGTCTTGAATGTTCCATTCTTACCTATTTCAGCGCTGAATGCAGAGAAAGGAAGTATGAGAATCAGAAGCAATATCGCAGAGGATAAAATGCATGCTTTTTTAGTTTGCTTGTTTTCTGTTTTCTGTCCTATAAGTTTTAATATCTTTATTCTCTTTGTCTTCATGTCACCAACTCCTGTATTTGTTCGTTATAGGAAATCTCCTGTCCTTGCCGAGCGCCCGCTGTGTTATCTTTATTCCAGGCGGGGACTGCCTTCTTTTGTATTCGCTTGTGTCTATCATTCTTATGACTTTCTTTACACACTCCTCTTCACAGCCAAGATTGATTATTTCATCAAAACTCTTGTCTTCCTCAATGTAAGCCTTCAGTATCGGATCAAGAACCTCATACGGCGGCAAGGCGTCTGTGTCCCTCTGGTCCGGCTTCAGTTCTGCTGAAGGCTCTTTCCATAAGACCCTCTCAGGAATAATGGTTTTGCCAGCAGCTTGATTTTTCCATCTGCAAATCTTATAAACCATCGTCTTAGGCACATCCTTAATAACAGCAAATCCTCCAGCCATGTCGCCGTAAAGAGTTGCATATCCAACGCTCATCTCTGACTTGTTTCCTGTTGTAAGAACGAGCCATCCAAATTTATTAGAAAATGCCATGAGTATATTGCCCCTTATGCGGGCCTGAATATTTTCTTCAGCAACATTTAATGGCATATCCTTAAATTCGGTTTTTAATAAATCAAGATATGTCTCAAATATTTTGTTAATCGGCGCTTCTATTACATTTATGCCGAGACTTTTAGCAATTTCATAAACGTCTTCTCTGCTCTCCTTTGAGGTGTATGCAGAAGGCATAAACAAGCCTGTCACATTGTCCTTTCCAATGCTGTTCACAGCAACTGCTGCTACAAGCGAAGAGTCAACTCCACCGCTGAGACCTATACAAACTTTATTAAAACCATTTTTAAATACATAATCTCTCGTCCCAAGAACAAGGGCATTATAAACCTCTTCTTCAACAGAGAAGCATGCAATGGACGGCTGGCAAACAGCAGGTTTTTGGGGTGGCTTATGACTTTTAACTTCTGATTTTTGACTTTTGATAACTACCTTCTCTACAAACTCTTTTTGTAAAGAAATGACCTGTTGCCTTCTACGAGGATCATGCAGCCTCTTCATAAAAACCGCATCAAGATCTAAATCAACAATAATAGTCTCTTCTTTAAATTGTCCTGCTTGCAACGTAGTTTCCCCATTCTGATCTATAACCATGCTCCCGCCATCAAATACAAGCTCGTCCTGCCCCCCTACCATGTTAAGATAGACCACAACAACACTACTGTCAGATGCTCTCGCTGATAACATCCTCTGCCTAAAGATGTGTTTTCCAATATGGTATGGAGATGCATTTATATTAATAATAAACTCAGCGCCTGCCAATGCCTGCACTGCTGAAGGTCCGTCAGGATACCATATATCCTCGCAGATGCTGATGCCAAAAAGCACATCTCCAACTTGATAAACTGGACGACGTGTCCCTACCTGAAAATATCTGTATTCATCAAACACTCCATAATTCGGAAGATGCACCTTGTGATAAACATCAACTACATTCTTATTTGCAATAACTGCTGCTGCGTTGTATATGTCGTCTTTCTTATCAACAAAACCTACAACAACAATAAAGTCATCTGCTTTTTCCTGAATTCTTCTTAATGCCTTTAAATTGTCTTCGATGAACTGAGGCTTCAAAAGCAGGTCCTCTGGAGGATAACCGGTAACAGCAAGCTCTGGAAATGCGATTATATCAGGGTCATATTGAGCGGCATCTTCGATAAAATGGGTTATCTTTTCAACATTGCCTTCAAAATCACCAACGGTAGAATTTATCTGGCACAACGCAAGCCTGATTGTTTTCATGTAATGATTTTACAGTCTAAGAAGGGTTTTGTAAAGATTCTGTGCTCCGAGCCTATTAGTGCTGTGCTATGTTAAAATAAAATAACTTGAAAAAATCCTTAGTTTATTCAATTATACTTCACGTTTTGTTAGCTGCGTTAATGCTCTTTCTTGCTAAAGAAAGACATCAGAAAGGAACCCCACCCTTTTTTGCAAGAATCATAACGCCTGAAGAATTAATAGAAGGCGGACATAAACAGACAAAGACCACGCCGATTCCAAGGGCATTACCTCCTATAACTGCCAAGCCTCCGCAGCCGAAAGCACCTCTGAAAACTCCTTCTGCGGATGACTCTAAAAAAGAAATCAATGTTGATCGAAGCATTAATGGCGAGGGCTTAACTTCTCCGGGTGCCCCTGTCCCTGATAAAGAAAGCCAGCCTCCGCAGAAATCACACATAGGAAAGGCTTTTGATGGAACAGCACAAAGCAGTCAGAATCTGGCCGAGTCAGGTTCTCCTCATCCAACAACACCATTAAAAGAAAAACTCTTTGACAGCAGTGTTATCGGCAAACTCGCACAGAAAGAAAAAGAGAATACAAAACCTGACAGCAACATTACATTCGACACAAAAGAATATAAATATTATGGATATATGCAGAGGCTAAAGGAAAAAATCGAGGAGATATGGAAATATCCACCAGATGCTGCAGAAAAGGGCTTATATGGAGATTTATATATAAGGTTTACTATTAAAAAGAACGGACAGCTCGGCGCTGTTGAGCTTCTCAGGACATCTGGACATCCAAGTCTTGACAATGCAGCTATGAAGGCTCTGAAAGATGCTGAGCCCTATTGGCCTCTTCCTGATGAATGGGGTAAAGACGGATTTACAATAACAGGTCATTTTATCTATACGCTTCATGGTGCATATATTAGATAATTTAATTTGATATAGAGAAGGTTTAACAATGATGATGCGTTTGTGATGATATTTACGTATCCGTCCTGTTACTTAATCTCGTCTAATAGAAAAAATCCATTGATTTGAGATATGTTTATTCATGTGAAAAGCGTCAAGAAAAAAGAAAAAACCGAAAAATAGAGATAGACTTTGGCATACCTCTCGTTGAAGCCATTTGAGGCATTTTAAAACCCGATTAAAAGAAT
>OGCL01002843.1_pt1 | contig 11209 bp, 9 predicted proteins | sample 1570041 | NCBI WGS metagenome assembly OGCL01 (sample SAMN06266162, study PRJEB24511) | hot springs metagenome | isolation source: Hot spring water | place: South Africa: Limpopo | collected 2015-06-22 | reverse complement strand
CGATTACATAAAAGATTAATGTTCTTAAACTCATAATTGTCGGTTGAGATTTTCCATTCTCATCCGACTTCAGCTTTGCATCGGTCACTAAGGAATCTTTGATTTTAATTTCTACACCTTCAGCAGTTTTTAAGCGAAGATCACCTTTTCTAAAAAATATTGAGCCGGAATATTTTGGAGATTTATCGGGCGCAAAAATTATTGAGTTCGATGAGTCTGTTCCGAATTTATTCTCACCTTCATTCAACCAAAATAAACCACAGAGTGTGAGCCAGCCATCATCTCTTAATAATCTTTCGACGCGCGTTTCTCTCCACTGTTCGATTTCTTTTTTATATTCGGTTAAATTAATAGCGTTTTTTTTACCACATCCGCTTATGATAATTTGAAGCAGGATGAACCCAACAAGCATACGCTTAAAAATTTTTGTGTTCATTATTTTTCCTTAACTAAAAGACTTATATGTTTACAGCCTTCACAATCGTCGCCGTGATTGCGATAACCGTTCGCCACTCCGTCAAGATAGTGACCGTGGTCGTTTGTAACTATCAATGTGGTTTTATCTTCGTAAACCGAGCCAGATTGTATGTAATTCCAAAGTTCTGCCACTAAGCTGTCTGCAATTTGAATTTTCGATAAATCCTCAGACCAGCTCCCGTCGTGACCGGCAATATCTACTCCCGCAAAATTTGATATAAGCAAGTGAGGACGAGCAGTTTTCATTACTTCTATAATATTTTCTAACGTCGTGCAATAATCTTCTTGATTTTTCGATTTTTTTAATGATGCTCGAAATATATATCCGTATTCAGGATGATTGCTATAGGTGAAAATATCGAGTTTGTTTTTACAAAGCACTACATAACTTTTCTCGATGGGAGTTTTCTTTTCCTTTCGGTAGTATTCAAACAAAGTTTGCTTGTCGGCTCGTTCAGCCCCGGTATTTAACACCTTCTGTCGTGTACCAGTAAGAATGCTTGTATGCCCGGGGTTGGTTTTAGTTACTCCAATAAAAACGTTTTCAGTAATTTGAGCGGAAAGAATGTCGCAAGTAAAAATTATTACCAGTACAATTAAGATTGTATTTTTCATTTAAACTTTCAGAATTTTAGGATTATAAATACAATGAGTAAAAATACAAATTATATTGACAAATTTCAAAAATTTTATCGATTGGATTTACAGTAAAACTACAATTTTATTTTGGGATCATCCGAGAGCACAATTGCCACAACTATCAGAACTAAGATATGAAAAAGATTCAGTGGTGGAGTTGGGACATACGAGCTTGATTTTGGCGGTTATTTAAATAAAGAAGCTGATATCAATATAGAAATTGGGTTGGGATCGCTTACAGTTAAGATACCTGAAAATATCGGTGCAAAAGTAATGTATGAAAAAAATTTCTTGTCGGGAATCGATCTAGATAGAGCTTTTTCTGAGAGGGAAGACAACGAATATCTCACAGATAATTATTTGAGCGCCAAAGGTAGAATGAATATTAAAATAGAAGCCGGATTAGGTAGTGTGAAAGTAAAAGTCATAAAGTGAGACATCTTAAAAATGAAATTCATTTTCTGAGGTTTAATTCTATTTTCCAAACTAATCATATTTAATTCCCGGTTTATAACCTAAATAAAGTACAAACCGGGAATCGTGCTTATATTCTGTACCTTAAACCAGCATAAAACATTCTTCCGCTTATTGGACCCCAGATTAATGAAGCATCGAAAAAGGGACTTGCCGGATTCGCGCTATCAATAATCGGATTTGTTTGAGTATATCCGAATAAATTTTCTGCACCTAAATAAATATCTAATTCTTTGGTGAACGTACGTGTTAATTGCAGATTCATTGTGGCAAATGCCGGAGAATAATTGTCTATCCTATAACCAATCGGGTTAGATTGTGTGCTTGGAACTCGTTTTTTTCCGAACCACTGCAAGGTGACATCCACAGATGTTTGCGGATCATAGGGTTGCCCGCGTTCAGTGGAATATGAAATTGTTGTTAAGGCTCTGTGCTGAGCAGTTAAAGGTCGCTGGTGCCAAACTCCGCTTAACTTCTGCATTACATCTAAATATCTGTAAGCAAGCCGTAATTCTACACGTTCAATCGGCTTGAAATTTAACTCCGCTTGAATACTGTTAGAATACGCTCCATTTGTTGCAGAATAAAATCTCACCTCCTGCGGATTTGCATCTAAATCTGCAAGCACGGCTTGTTTAAATTCTGTTCTATAGATATCAAACATAAATGTAGCGTCTCGGTAATCGAATATGAAATAATGTGTAAGATTGAAACCATAATTCCATGCCGACTCTTGACTCAATCCGTATCCGAAATCAGTTGTTGTTAAAATATTTACAGTACGTGAGCTTGCAAAAACTGTAGAATTTTCTGTGAATATATTCGCTGTTCTATATCCACGCCCTGCCGCTAAACGCAATACCCAATCTTCCTGTGGTGTATAGCGGACATGAAGACGTGGAGTAATCATTTTGCCATAATAATTATGGTCATCAATACGTATCCCAGCTACAGTACTTAATTTTTCGTTTGGTGAAAATGTATATTCAAAAAACATACCTGGAACCCTTTCTATTCTATCATAATCTGCTGAATCGAATCTTTCGGAATATTGGTCAATTAGAAAACTTAAGCCAGTTCTAAATTTATGCTCATCACCGGAAATTTTATCCTGATAAATCAAATTTACATATCCGGTTTTTTCTACACCGCTGTAAAGTTTTGAACCAAAATGTGCATTATTTCTATAACGACTTAACGACCATTGTAAACCTATGCTTCTCCTTTTTTCATCTTGAGAAATATAACCGCTCTTACCAAATATGCGGACCATATTGTTTTTCGTTTCATACTTGTAAGCGAATTGATTTGTACGATTATGAGTGCCTCCATCTTTTGAATCATCAACATATTGGAGACCAATACGGTTTTCGAATCCTTCCGGAACAATATATGACCATTGTTGCATCAAATTTATGGTTGTAAACATGGGCATATCGAGAAAATTATCTCCATTTTCATCAACAACGTACCTTTGCGAGCTATAATGAAGAAGAGTCATTGAAGAAAGATTATCGTTAACGGACTGACGAAAATTTAAATTAGATTCCATTCGCCTGTCCTGATTGCCGTATATATTCAGAAATATTTTACTTTCATCCGGGTTTTGAGGCTGGCGAAGCTCGACATCAATTTGTCCAGTAATTGATTCGTACCCATTTGCGACCGAACCAATCCCCTTCGAAACATTTATCGCTTCAATCCAAGTCCCCGGAATAAATGTCAGACCGACATTTGAAGTTAAACCCCGAATGTATGGCATATTGCCAAGTGTAGTTTGTGTATAGATACCTGAGAGCCCTAACATCTCTATTTGTTTCATTCCTGTGACTGCATCGGTGTAAGAAACATCAACTGAAGGATTTGTTTCGAAGCTTTCGGATAAATTACAACACGCGGCTTTGAAAAGCTCCTTTTCTGTCATCACGTTTTTAAAAAACGGATTTGAATATTCTAAATACAAAGCAGGCCTCTCGCCTACTACATTAACATCTCCAACAGATTTTATATCTGGTTTTAGACTTACTCTAATAAAATTCTCTGTTGTAATTTCAAGTGTATCTGAAACATAGCCAATGTGACTTACTATTAGGAATTTTGACTCAGGATTTTTCAGAACAGAAAATTTTCCATCTATATCTGTTGTAGTTCCAAGGTTAGTTCCAAGCCAGTACACATTTACACCCACCAATGGAATATCGTTTCCGTTTTCATCTTTCTCTGAAACAAATCCATTCAATATGTCCTGAGAATGAACCAAACTTATTGAAAAAAGAATAAACACACATAATGTTAGCACTTTCATACTTCACCTCATACTTATCAAATTTTCAAATCAATGAGTTTTTGGATTATCGCGATACAAGCAACATGCGGGAAGTTTTTTATAAACTGAATCCGGTGCGTTGAATTTCTCTGTATCGTGTCCTACTGCTGCAATTCGCTGTTGAAGTGAATCAATCTTAATAGCTGGAAATAAATAGGCAACTTTTAGCATCTTCGTTTTCTTATTCCATTTTACTTTCTTTACTTCTTTTATTTTTAAAGCTTTTTCAATGCGTGTTTTACACTGACCGCAGTTACCAAACACTTTGAACTCATCTTCTTTTACAATATTTTTCTGTGCAAAAAGAATTGAACTGAAAATAAACAGTAATGTAAAAATAAAAATATTATTTTTCATGGCTTTCCTCATATAATTGTTATAGATTTTTTAATCAATAATGTTATAATTAAGACAGTTGAGGAATATGTTCTAATTTTCTATGAATTAGTGCACTATTCCTACAAAGTCTTGATGTAGTGACTTTTTGCTAAAGTCTTAGGCCGTTGTAAACGACAAATAGTTATTGATTAAATGAGAAGAGAATGATTCAAGATATATAACGGAGATTCTTCGGGGGGAGATTTAGTATGTGCGAGTCGGTAAATTAAATTAGAAGTGTCAAATTCGGTTAATAGTATTTCTGCCCGAATATCTTCAGTTAAGGATAATACAGAACTTTGAGTTACTTTAGTAACCAACTGTTCATCACTTATCTGTATTGATTTTATCTCGTTTTTGCAGCATTCATTGAATCCTTGGGAATCATCGCAGCAACAAAAATTACTTTGTGAATTGAAAGGAATTAATTCGACAGATGTTATTGCCTCTCCGCAAAAATGAACAAGAAGCGTCATTCCTACTGAAAATAGAAGATAAATAGATAGGAATAATATGATAATTAACTTTTTCATTTAATATAATATATAAAACACTGAACAAATATGCAAACTAATCAACAATCGTGTTAGTAAGTTTGTTCCTTGAGACTTCTGTAATATTTATAGATCTTTTTAGAAACAAGTATAAAATTCTTTGTTATATTTCTAAAAACACAACAATAAAATAGCGATCAAACCAATAAAATGAAAAAACAAAATAGAGACATCATTATAACTATAAATATATTTTCGTATTAGAGGTAGATATTTCAACTTTTTTGGAATACATTTTTTATAGCAGCTACTATAAGCACTACAATTCCAAATGTACAAACAATCGCTGCACCTGTTGGAAAATCGAATGTTGCAGATAAATATAATCCTATAAAACTTGTTACACTTCCGATTAACCAACCTAACAGCAATCTTATTTTAAGAACATCCGAAAGCATAATTGCTGCAACTGCTGGAACTATAAGATATGAAAAAACCAACAGCACCCCTGCAATCTCTACCGATGAAGTTACTACAATTCCAAAAGTAGCATAAAACAGAAAATCCCACCACCGAATTGAAATATTATTTTTAATTGCCTCTTCCGGATTAATCGAGATTAGTAAAAACTTTTTTCTGTAAATAAAATGAAACAGTCCGATAATGCTGTACAGAATTGCCATCTTTATTATCTCTGGTTGTTCGACAAAAAGAATGTTACCGACGAGCATATATTTTATGTGTTCTGCTTCGGATGGAATTCTATCGAGAACAAGAATTGCAACTGCCGCACTTACAGCATATACAATTCCAATAATTGCCTCCTGAGAAACTTTTCGTTCTCTCACCCGTGTGAGTGAAAAAACTGTTGCCCCGACGAAAGTAAAAAGAAGTGAGAATAAATAAGCACCAGTACTATGAAGTTCCATCCCTAGTAAAAAAGCAACGATTGCACCTAATGCTGCTATTTGTGCGAGTGCGAGGTCAACAAAAATTACTTCCCGCTCGATCACATGAATTCCCAAGTAAGCGTGGATGCCTGTAAGTATCAGACAGGCAAGGAAGGGTAGCAACATTAATTCTAACATATCATTCTTCCTCTGTTCTAAGTACCTTAATCAGTTTGTTTATATTGTAGTCAATTAGATCGAGATACTTGTTTATTCCATTAATGCCACCGACCGAAGTAGGTAAAACCACAACCTTTGCTCCAGATTTTTTTGCTACCGATTCTGCTGTTTTTAGATTAAAATATGGTTCAACGACTATTACTTTAACACCTTCGTTTTTTATTTTTTCTACTAACGAAACTATGTGAGACGGTGTGGGGGGAATTCCCGGTTTCGGTTCGACGAAATCCACAATTTTCAAATTAAATCTTTTTGCAAAATAGGGCCATGAATTATGATATGTTACAATTTTTGTGTTTGTGAAAGGTTTCATTCGTTCATTCCAAACTGCCAGCGCAGAATCAAGTCTTTGTATATATGATTTATGGTTTGATTTAAAATATTCAGATTCGGAAGGTAGTAATTTTGATAATCTATCAAGAATAGTGTTCAGAATTGGTTTTACATTTTCGGGATCAAGCCAGTAATGAGGATTTCCATAAATATGTATATCGCCCATGCTTGCATCAACTTTTCCCGAAGGAATTTCTAATTTCTCGATGCCCGAAGAAACATCAATATATCCATCTTTTCCGAACACAACTTTTCTATTTCTGGATGCATCAATTAAGCTTTGTATCCATACATCCAGATCCATTCCAATTAGTACGATTGCATCAGCGTTTTTTACTTCAATTACCATTGATGGTCTCGGCTCGATGAAATGGGGATCCTGATTCCCCTTTGTTAAACATTTAACTTTTACCTTCTCACCACCAACTGCTCTCACCAAATCTGCTAAATCAGCAGTTGTAGTAACGATTTTCAAATTTCCAGATGCAAACAAGAACTGATTAATTGTAAAAATTAAGATAGATATATATAAAAGAATTCTTTTCATCTCACACCTCGTTATTTAAGTGGATGACTATGCGGACCAATACCAAAAATCAAACTAAGGTATGCAACATCAGATTTAGCCTGGAAATTATGTCCGTACTGAAAACGAATCATTGTAGATTCAGTTAAATGATTTGTTATTACGCCCGATAGTGTGTTTGATTTTTCGTATTCGTGTAAAGCATTTTCAGCCCAATCGTACAAAGCTCCGACTTCCCAATACTTGTTAAATTTATATCCTGCATAATTGTAGAAGCTCCATCGGTTTAATTTTTCGATTGGAACTGTTTTTCTAAGATTGAAAACCTCGGTTTGAAAGGTTAATCTTTCATAAGTCGAAGCCCAATATTTTAAAGTCAAGTCTGTACCAAAAATTTTAACATCGTCCTGGTGTTCTTTGTAGTGTGACCCTTTACCGATTACAAAGCTAGCACCGATTTCTAATTCAGATTTTTCAGAGGTAGAAAAAGATGTCCACAGTCGGGAACTGGTTGCTTTGTTAGCCAAACCGAATTCTGTATATTCTTCCGAAGTATCTGAGTGATTATGCTGATGTTGTCCTGGAAGCCACCAGCTACCTGCCTCAATTTGAGCAAAGAAAGGTAGCGGCAGCAAGTATTGTGCTGTAATTCCTTCAGCATTAAATCCGTGATTACCAAAAAAATTTGTCAGTGAAAGTGGTAAATCAACATATGGTCGCTCGTGAGGATGTAATCGATTTACTTTTCCAAAATCAACAAGCACCTTACCTGCTTTCAAATTCAATCCATCGATTAAATTAAGAAAACTTGCATATGCTTCCTCAACATCGAGTTCGATTTGATTATCATGTTTGTGAAGTGCCAGAAAAATATCTGCACGCATCTCGGGATAAATATACCCTTGAAGTGCAAGTTCGATTTCGCGTACATAAAATTCAGGACTTTTAGTGTCTGATACTGCTCCTAAAAAATCACCGATGACGCTGATATCGGGTAAATTGCTTGGAGTTCCTCTCATACCTGGAGGCGGTGCAATATCCTGATCATCCTGCGAGAATGCAAAATAATTTATCAAAAGTAGAATAAAAATTAATTTTCTAAATTTATAAAACATAATTTGTCTCCTGTTTAGTTATGGAAATAAAATTACTCACCACGATAACTTATCGAGGTGGTTATCTTATCAAATGAGATCTATATTATTTAACTGTTTTAACAGTTAATAGCAGGTTAAATTAAGCGCAAGGCGGAGAGCGACCTGAGTGAACTTGTACTTTTAGGGAAGAAAAATAGAGATGTTGTAATAAATTAAATAAAAATAAAAATGTTAGAAGAAGAACAAAAGTGAAGTGATTCGTATAGGTAATGCTATTAATATTTTTTACCAGTATGCAAAAAAGACAATGGCTCTCATCAGTTTTATGATCTCCAGCATGATTATGAATCGTAATCCCACCAATGAGAACTATAATATAAAAAACTAAAATGCATATGAATATCTTCTTCACCATGTTATTAATATACAAAATTGATATATTACCAGCAATGTCGTTTTTCGTTTGGCTATATTGATCCCATACACTTTCATCCCAGAAGTGGATATACCTGGAAAGCTATAGTAATATTCTGGAATAAAAGTATTCAAAATAGTAAATTTAGAGTAAATTCAAAACTGATGTTATTTAAAACAATTAAACAACTTTCTAACTTTTATGACGATACTCTCACACGATTATTGTACACTCAAAAAAGAAACCAATTCCGTAATAGCTCGACAAGGTATCTTTGATACTCTTGCTTCCAATAATGGGAATGTAGCCAAAACAGCACGTTCACTCAAGTGTTCTCGTTCAACAATCTATCTCGCCTTGAAAAAACAAAATAATGGTTGCTTAAAGGATAATTCACATAGACCTAAAAACAACCATCCACGAACGACAAAAAAAGAAATTATCGAAAAAATTCTTCAACTACGGAAAGCAGGCTTTGGTAAAACTCGTATACAGGCACTATTAGTTATTCAGCAAAATATCAATATTCCTCAAAGCACAATCGGTGTTATTCTTAAACGTAATAATTGTTCAAATAGAAAAAAGAGAATCCGGCGAAAGACAAAACCCCAAATAGATTGGAGATTTATTAAACCATTTGATGTCCTAGAGATTGACACCAAGGAAATTGCAGATAAAAACACACTCCCAAAGGAAACTTACTACTATCTCCTGCGATCTGAATTTCTACCACGATGGCAATGGACTGCTATTGATACTGTTACGCGCATACGTTTTCTTGCCTATAGTACACATTGTGATTGGTCTTGCGGACAATTGTTCGGAAAACTTGTCGTGTCCTGGTTGCGTCTTTTCGGCTTTAAAAAACGGATTACTTTAAGATCAGATGGTGGAAAAGAATTTGCTGCTACATTTCCGGGGTCATTCGAACGATCAGTTAAAAATATTTGGGAACCCCTTAATGTCGAACGTACTCTTATTCGAAAAGGGCATCCCGAAGACAACCCTTTTGTCGAACGCTCACATCAAACCGATGATAATGAATTTTATATACCTTATCTTACTTTGTGTCATTCAAAACTCGATTTCTTACGGTACGCATCTTGGTGGATTGATATTTACAATACATTCCGTCCTCATATGGGCTTGAATCTAATGACTCCGCTCCAATCTCTATTTCACAAAGGTTATAATGTTAATAAAGCTTTTGCTCGGTTTCCTCCTCTTTGGCTTGATAGCTTAACAACACTTCCAACTGTTATTCCAGATCCTGTTACTGTCCAGAATCATATTGACTATGACCTTACAAGTGTTCTGCAACAGACTCCGGAACCGGGTAGGGCTTTAGCGGCAAACGCCGGGGTGCTGGTTACAAAAATAATTACAGTAAAAGAAAATTCGACAAAAAAATTTATTGTTGTTGATGGCGGCATGAACGACTTAATACGCCCTGCGTTATATCGAGCTTATCATCAGATTGTTCCGCTATCTATTCAAACGTACGAACATGAAGTAGATGTTGTTGGACCAATTTGTGAGAGCAGTGATTTTTTTGCTCAAGATAGAGTTTTATCTAAAAGTCATGCAGGTGACTAATTAGCAATTCTTACTACTGAAGCTTATGGATATGTGCTAAGCTCTAACTATAACGGAAGATTACGTCCGGCAGAAATTCTTGTAAATAGAGAACGTGTACGCGTTATACGTCCTCGACAGTTGCTTGAAGAACTTAATTAAAAACTTTTTTATCTACTTTCTCGTTACGCAAATACCGAGATTATAGCTTTCATTAGAGCAAATTTTTTGCCTAGTATAGTACCGTAGCGCTATAGCTCTTCTAAAATTTTCACAAATAAATTTCAACTCTAGACTTTACCGTTTGTAGGCGACTAATTCCGCACTTTGACGAAATTCAATTGACATAAATAAAAATAATGCAGTATATTTAGCATAAGATGTAATTATTCTTGAGTAAGGAGTTTGAGAATGCAAATGAGAAAAGCAGTGAAAATTGTCTGGCTTATGTTTCTTCTTTCGGCAGTTGTATTTAGTCAAAAGAAAGAGAGAGTTGTAATTGCTGGTAGTGTTCACGACCAAAATGGGCTTCCACTGGCAATGGTGAATGTGCAATTAGTCGGTACGATTGATGGAGATGTTACAGACTCGAAAGGCGAATTTGTTTTTACGACGAATAAACTTGGAAAAAATGTTCTTCGAGCATCAATTGTTGGATATGAGCCGGCGAACTTAAAATTAGAATTGGCAAAAAGTGATTCTATATTTCTGAATATCGAAATGTACGAGTCGCTTGTGAAGCTGAAAGAGGTGGTAGTAACGGGAAGTGCGTTTACAACAGGGGATGAATCAAAAACTTTAACGCTTAGTTCTTTAGATGTGCTAACGACACCAAGCGCATCAGCCGATATCTTTAGAGCAATTCAAACTTTTCCCGGTGTTGTAACAGTTGACGAAGGTTCGGGACTTTTTGTACGCGGCGGAGATGTAAGTGAAACAATAATACTCCTTGATCAGGCAACAGTTGTTCATCCGTATAAGTATGAATCGCCAACAGGCGGATATTTTGGTACTATTCCTCCGTTTATTGTTAGCGGAACTTATTTTTCTTCAGGCGGCTTTTCTGCTCGCTATGGAAACGCTTTATCCAGTGTATTAGCAATGGAGAGCATGAATATGCCGAAAAAATCTACCTATTCAATTGGCGCAGGACTTGCCGCTATTTCTTTAGCGGCAAATCTTCCAATTATTTCTAACTCACTTGGATTACGATTCTCAGGCAATAGAACTCATACAGATGCAATGTTTCGGATTAATAATTTAAGAAATAAATTTACGGACCCGCCCGACGGAATTGACGGTAATATAAGTTTGATTTGGAAGTATTCGCCATCGGCTCAAATAA
>OGCL01002842.1_pt1 | contig 11216 bp, 10 predicted proteins | sample 1570041 | NCBI WGS metagenome assembly OGCL01 (sample SAMN06266162, study PRJEB24511) | hot springs metagenome | isolation source: Hot spring water | place: South Africa: Limpopo | collected 2015-06-22 | reverse complement strand
CTTGCCGTCTTACTTCGCCGAGCCGACCAGCGCGCGGTGCTCGATGCTGAGCTGATCGAAGCGCGCGGCGCCGGCTTCGGTTTCATAGCCGGTGTTGTCCTGGGTGTAGACCCCGGCCTTGAAGTACAGGGGCCTCGCCGCCCAGGTCGGGTCCATCCGCGCGCTCCAGTTGATGCTGTTGAGACTGATGGCCAGGGTGCCATCGGGCTTCAGGTTGATCACGTAGCGAAACGGCTGGTTCAGGCGGATGCCGCTGGCCACGGTCACGGTCTGGATGGCGGCGTCCGGGCTCGGACGGACCTTGGCGACGATGTTGCCGTCGGCGGTCTTGGTCTTGTACTGGTACTCCAGCTTGAGCAGCGGCTCCGAACTCTTGAAGGCGTGGATCTGGCCAATGACGATCTTGCCGGTCGACGGCACCTGGCTGACGCTCAGCGACGCCCGCAGAAAATGGTCCGCCTCCGGGTAGGTCCAGTTGCGCAGACGGCCGTCGGCAAAGGTTTCGCGCAGTTCGGTGCGGGGGTACTTGGCGCTCTCGGTCGTGGTGCCATTGACCGGTGCCCAGAAGAAGATCGCACCTTCCTTGGACTGAAAATAGTGATCCTGGTAGCCACCGGCCAGTACGCGTGTCTCGATGGTGGTGGCGGGTACGCCGACTGGAACGCTGAGATTCCACATGGCGAGTTCGATCATGATCAAAGCTCCTGAAAGACGGAAACTTCAGTCGATGGCACATCTCATCCAGGAGTCAGTAACGGCTTACTTGGCGTTCCAGCGGGTGACACACGCGAACTAGAAGGGTGGGCAGGACTGCCCGTGACAGCAGAGCGGAAGTGCTCTGCTGGCGCGCTTTATAACGGCAATTTCGGGTGTTGCGTGAGCACCGTTCGTCGCATTATTGACGTCAATATATGGTCGCAAAAAAGAGCGGTTCCAAGAGGCGTTCAATTGCCCGCAAGCCGGCGGTAGCAGCGCTCAGCCAACGGCTGCGCAGCGGCAGGTAAAACCCTGTAAAACACCTGGGGGCATGGGGCTTGGCGGGCTGCGCCATAATCCCCGAACTGTCGTTTCGGGAATGCCGTCACCCATGTCCAGCAAGCCTCGCCTGTTGCTCGCCTTCGTTCTCGCCGTGCTGCTGGCTGCGCTGCTCGCCTCGATCTTCCAGACCCAGACCAACCTCGCCGCGCTGCAGGCGCTCGGCGCGCCAATGCCGCTGCAGGTGCGCGTCGGCACCACCTGCCTGGATCTGCTCGGCTTCGCCCCGGTCTTCGCCCTGCTGGCTGCACTGGGCTTTCTCTTCGCGCTGCCGCTGGCGACCTGGTGCGCGCAGCGCCTGCCGCCGCTGCGCTGGATGATCTTTCTGCTGGCCGGTGCGCTGGCGATCTGGGTGGCGCTGGCGCTGGCCAACATGTTGGCGCCCATGCCTACGCTGATCGCAGCCAATCGCACCCTGATCGGCACACTTGGCCTCATGGCGAGTGGCAGTGCTGGTGCCTTGCTGTTCGCTCTGCTGGCGCGGCGGGTGCGTTATCTGACGCAGCCGACGTCCTCCGATTTACCCTGATAAGGCCCCTTCCATGTCCAGACTCATTCGTGCGCTGCTGGTTGGCGCCCTGCTCGCCAGCGTGCCTGCGCTGGCGCAGGCCTATCGCATCGAGACTTTCAGCGAAGGGCTGGAACACCCCTGGTCGCTGGCCTTCCTGCCGGACGGGCGCATCCTGGTGACCGAGCGGGTCGGCCGCCTGCGTATCGTCGAAGCCGACGGCAGCCTGGACCCGGACCCGGTGGCCGGGCTGCCGGAGATCTTCGTCGCGGCGCAGGCCGGTCTGATGGAGGTGGCGCTCGACCCCGACTACGTCAGCAATCGCTGGCTCTACCTCAGCTACGCCCATGGCACGACGCAGGCCAACAACACACGTCTGGCCCGCGCCCGGCTGGTAGACGACGAATTGCGCGACTTCGAGGTGCTGTTCACCGCCCAGCCGCTCAAGGCCGGGGCTTCCCACTATGGCGGGCGTATCGCCTTTCTCGCCGACAAGACCCTGGTGCTGACCCTGGGCGATGGTTTCGACTGGCGCGAGGAGGCGCAGAACCCGGCTAATCACCTGGGCAAGATCGTGCGCCTCAATCGCGACGGCAGTGTGCCGGCGGACAACCCGCTGGTGGGGCAGACCGGCGCCGCGGCGGAAATCTACAGCCTCGGCCACCGCAATGTGCAGGGCATCGTCTTCGACGCCGAGGCCGGGCGCCTGTACAGCCACGAGCATGGCCCGCGCGGTGGCGACGAGCTGAATCTGATCGAGGCCGGCAACAATTACGGCTGGCCGCTGGCGACCTTCGGCATCGACTACACCGGCGCGCGGGTCAGCCCCTACACCGAGTTGCCGGGCCTGACCCAGCCCTTGCTGCACTGGACGCCTTCGGTGGCGCCCGCGAGCCTGACCCAGTACCGCGGCGCACTGTTCCCGGACTGGCAGGGCGACCTGTTCGCCGCCACCCTGGCCGAGCGCAGCGTGCGCCGCGTGCGCCTGCACGAGGGGATGCTGGCGGGCGAGGAGATTCTGTTCGAGGAACTCGGCGAGCGCATCCGCGATGTGCGTGCAGGCCCGGATGGCGCGCTCTATCTGCTGACCGACAACGCCGATGGTCGTCTGCTGCGGGTGGTGCCCGGCGACTGAGCGGGCTGCGTCATCCGTTACACTGGAGGCCTTTGATGAGTTCGGATCGGTCGCGTTGAAATATCTCCAGGGTTATCCCGTCGCCTTGCAGCAACAGGTTCGCCAACTGATCGCCGATGATCGACTGGGCGACTACCTGGCGCAGCGTTACCCCGGCCGCCACGAGGTGCAGAGCGACAAGGCGCTGTACGGCTACGTGATGGCGCTCAAGCAGGAGCATCTGAAGAACGCGCCGGCCATCGACAAGGTGCTCTACGACAACCGCCTCGACCTTACCCATCGGGCGCTGGGCCTGCACACGGCGATCTCGCGGGTGCAGGGCGGCAAGCTCAAGGCGAAGAAGGAAATCCGCGTCGCTTCGCTGTTTCGCGACGCGGCGCCGGCCTTCCTGCAGATGATCGTGGTGCACGAGCTGGCGCACCTGAAGGAGGCCGAACACAACAAGGCCTTCTACAAGCTCTGCGATCACATGCTGCCGGGCTATGCGCAGATCGAGTTCGACCTGCGCATGTACCTGACCTGGCGCGAGATGACGGGCTCGGCATGAAAGCGTGCAAGATCACCGGCACGACGCGACCGTAGGGTGCGCCAGGCGCACCACGGGCATCGTCCTTTCACTCGAGGTGCGCACGGCGCACCCTGGATGCTCAGCCGTGCAGGCGCACGTTGAGCTGGTCGACCACCGGCGCCCAGTCGGCGTCTTCGAGAATTTCCTCGCGTAGCAGCGCGGCCTGCGCCGGCGTCCAGAACGGGGCCTCGGACAGCTTGCACGCGTCCGGCAGCGGCGAGTGGGTGCTGATGAAGGCGTTGATGCTGGCGGCATCGTCGGGCAATCCGAGTTGCTTGAACAGCGCGGGCAGGCTGTGGACGGGCGCTTCCATGGTGGGCTCTCCAAACGTGGGGTTCATGGTTAATTACCCAACCCTAGCTCAGATAGTTCCCTTCACTCGGCCGCCAGCACTTCGAATAGCTGCAGTCGCTTGCCCATCGGCAGATTGATTTCATCGCCGGGGCGTTTGCCCAGCAACAGGCGCCCCAGCGGGGCGGCATTGCCCAGCACCTGGATGCTGCGCCCGGCGTGCTGCAGCTTCATGCTGGCGCCCTGCGGGCCGAGAAACAGCCACTGTTCGTGGCCGTCCTCGCCGGCCAGCAGAACCAGCGCGCCCAGCTCGATGCCCTGCGCTTCGTCGAAGGGGCGCGGGCGCAGCTGGCGCCAGGTGATCAGCGTCTGGCGCAGCTCCTCCACCCGCCGCGCCTGGCCGCTGGCCAGATAGGCGGCCTCCAGGCCGAGGGTGTCGTATTTGTTCTCGGCGACGTTCTCTTCATGGGTGGCCGCTTCGTGGGCGCTCAGGGCGGCCAGGTTGGCCTGCTCGAGATCGGCCTGCAACTGGCTGAGCACGGCCTGCAACAACAGGGTCTTGTTCATGTGGCGGTTTCGCTTGCAAATGGCGCGGTTATCCCAGGCCGACGGGCGGCTGTCCAGCGCGTCAGTCCGGTTCGGCGGTGAGGTGCACGCGGTTGCGTCCGGTGGCCTTGGCTCGATACATCGCGGCGTCGGCCCGGCGGATCAGCGCGGTGGCGTCGTCCTCGCCGTGATAGAGGGCGATGCCGATGCTCGCGCCCACACGCACGGCCCGTCCTTCCAGATAGATGGGCGTGTCCAGCCCCTCCAGCACGCGCTTGGCCAGGTCGCGGGCGTCTGCTGCCGTTTGCACGTTCTCGCAGATCACCACGAACTCGTCGCCGCCCAGGCGCGCCGGCAGGTCGGCGTCGCGCAGGTAGTGCCTGAGGCGCCGGGCAACCTCGGCCAGCACCTGATCGCCGAAACCATGACCGTACTGGTCGTTGACGGGTTTGAAGCCATCGAGGTCGATCAGCATCACCGCCAGCAGTTCGTTGCGCCGCTGACTGCGGGCGATGGCCTGTTCCAGGTGCTGCTGCAGCGCGGTGCGGTTGGCCAGGCCGGTCAGCGGGTCCTGCAGCGCCAGTTCGCTGAGGCGCTGGTTGGCCAGCTCCAGCGCCAGGGTCCGCTCGGTGACGCGTTTGGCGAGGATCTGCTCGTTGAGCTGCAGGGCGGCCTCGCGCTGGCGCTTGAGCTCGTTGAAGCGGGCCGCCAGGGCGAACGACAGCAGGATCATCTCCAGGCCCGAGCCGATCTGCATGGCGTACAGGGTGATGAAGTTCGACGGGATCAGGGCGAAGTTGCGCAATGCCAGCAGCACCGCGCCGCTCAGCAGCATCAGCCAGGCCAGGGCGAACAGACGCGCACCGGGCACCCGGTAGCCGACGCAGACGAAGCTGGTGAGCAGCAGCGTCAGGGTAACGATCAGGCCGGTCAGCGACATGGTCTGCAGGGCCGTCTGCACCGGCAGGAGCAGGGTGGCGAGCACGGCCAGCAGGGTAGCGCCGCACAGTACCTGCAGCACCCGGTCCCAGCGCGGCAGCCACTGCCGGGTATCCAGGAAACTGCGCGCGAACACCACGGCGAGCAGCGCCGCCAGGGTCAGGCTGACCGGCAGCATGCGGTTGCTCCAGGGCGCGGCATGCGGCCACAGATACTGCGCGCCGAGGCCGTTGAGCGACAGCACGCTGAGGGCGAAGGCGAACATGAACAGCACGTAGTTGAGGAAGGGGCGCTCGCGCAGGGCGAGAAACAGCAGCAGGTTGTACAGCCCCAGGGCGGTCAGCACCCCGCAATACAGGGCATGCACCAGGTAGCCCTTCTGACTGTGCTGCTCGAAAGCGCGGGCCGACATCAGCTCACCGCTCAGGGTCATGCTGCCGCGCGAGTCGGCGCGCAGGTAGAGGGTGCGTTGCTCGCCCGGTCGCAGGACGATCTCGAACACCGGGTTGCGATGGCCGACGCTGCGCTGAGCGTAGGGCACGGTATCGCCGCTGCGCGATTCGCGCACGCCGTCGGCGCCCACGTCGTACAGCCGTACCTCGTCCAGTGAGGCGTAGTTCAGTTCGAGGCGCCAGGAGAGCGTTGCGGCCGCGCTGGACTGCAGCGGCAGGCGCAGCCAGACCACGCCCGGCACGTAGCCGAAGCTGAGGTCGCGGCGCTCGCTGGAGGGGCGAAACGGGGCGTTGGCGCGGCTGACGTCGAGCAGCGACAGGTCGGCCTGCGGATCGTCGAGAAAATCCACCAGCCCGTGGAGATTCCGCGGTGGCGTGGTCTCGTCCAGCATCAGGCCAGCCCAGGCCTGCGGGCCGGCCAGCAGCAGACAGAGCGCCAGCAGCAGGCTCGGCAGCGAGACCGGCAAGGTGCGCGACGAAGATGGGCTGGCGGACATGGCGGTGCCTGGGTGATAGGCCTGCTCGAATACTCGCAGAAAGCTTTGTCGGCCTGCTAGTGCCCCTCAGCCGTCCTTGTGCAGATGGGCGCCGAGGGTGCGCAGCGGCGCCAGTTGCCGGCAGATCAGCGCCAGTTGGGTCTGCACCAGGCGCTGGCGCTCGTCGGCGTCGTCGGCGATCTGCTCCAGGGCCTGGGCCAGTTCCTGCTCTTCGTCGCTGTGAATCGCCAGCGGGCGTTCGCCGCGCAGGCCCGCGGCGATCTCGTCGAGGCTGGCGGCGAGGTGCTCGGCCTGTTCCAGCAACTGCGCCTGGACGGCCTGCGGCAGCTGCTCACCACGGTGCGCGCCGAGTGCGGAGAGGTAGCTGAGCAGGGTGTGCGACAGCACCAGAAAGCGAAAGCCCAGATCGGCGTCCTTACGGAAGTGCCCCGGTTCCATCAGCATGTTGCCGAGCGTGGTGGACAGCGCCGCGTCGGCATTGTGGGCATTGCGCCGGGCCAGGCGATAACCGAGGTCGTCGCGTTTGCCGTGGGCGTACTGGGCGATGATCTGGCGCAGGTAGGCGCTGTTGCAGCTCAGGGTGTTCGCCAACATGCGCCCCAGGCGCCGGCCCTGCCAGTCCGGCAGGATCAGGAACACCGCCAGGCCGGCGATCAGGCCGCCGAGCAGGGTATCGATCAGGCGTGGCAGGAACAGGCCGTAGCCATCGCCGATCTGGTTGAAGCAGAACAGCACCAGCAGGGTGATTGCCGCAGTGGCCAGGGTGTAGCGGGTGGCGCGGGTGGCGAAGAAGGCCACCCCGGCGACCACGGCGAACAGCGCCTGGATGCGCGGGTCGGGGAACAGGTCGAACAGCGCCCAGGCCAGGGCCAGGCCGAGCAGGGTGCCGGCGATACGCTGCACCAGCTTGAGGCGGGTGGCGCCGTAGTTGGGCTGGCAGACGAACAGGGTGGTCAGCAGTATCCAGTAGCCCTGCTGCGGGTGGATCAGGTGCAGCATGCCATAGCCGGCGGCCAGGGCGATGGCCAGGCGCAGGGCGTGGCGAAACAGCAGGGAGGTGGGCGTGAGCTGCTGGCCGATACGCTCGGCCACCTCGCGCAGGGAGTGCGGCTCACGGTCGAGCAGGCTGCTGTCCTGCTGCTCGGCCAGGGCATCGGGGTTGCTGGCGTTGCTCAGCAACTGGTCGAGGCTGGCCAGGTTGCCGGCCAGGGCGCCGAGGGAGCGCAGCAGGTGACGCCAGGCCGGGTTGCTCTGCAGGTGCAGGTGATCCAGGGCCGCGTGCAGGTCTTCCAGGGCCTGGCTGCACAGCTCGCGGTAGACGAAGGGCTGGCGCAGTTCGATGGCCCCGGCCAGGCGCTGACAGGCCTCGCCGTGCAGGCGCAGCAGGCGCTGGCAGCGAAACAGCACATCGCTGTGGAAGAACGCCTCGGCCAGCTCCTGGTAGGGGTGGTGGGAACTGCTGGCGCGTTCGTGCAGGTCCTGGGCGAGAAAATACAGCTTGAGGTAGCGACTGAGTTTGGGCCCGGGCCGAGCATGGCCGACCCGGTGCAGAAGGATCTCCTTGGCCGCGTTGAGCGCCGCCACCACCCGGCCGTTCTGCTGCGCCAGCTCTAGGCGCCGCGCCTCGACATCCAGCGCGCGCACGGGCTCGAATAATGCGGCCTTGAGCTTGAGGTAAAGACCTAACTCACGGAACAGGCGGGCCAGGCTGTGCTGCACCGCCTGGTTGGCGAAGGCCGCCTGCCAGAGTACCGAGAGCAGGCCGTACCAGGCCGTGCCGGCGACCAGCAGCAGGGGCTCGCGCCAGAGGCCGCTGGCGCCGCCGCGCTGCTCCACGCCGATCATGCTGTACACCGCGAGGATCAGGGTCGCCGCGCCCAGGGTGGCATAGCGTTCGCCCAGGGCGCCGAGCATGGTCAGCCAGAACGCCGCCAGGGCCAGGGCGATCACGAACAACCAGGGCAGGGGGAACAGCCATTCCACCGCATAGGCCGCGACGCTGAAGCAGGCCAGGGTCACCAGCAGGGCGCCCAGGCGACCCTGCCAGCTGTCGTCGGTTTCCGCCAGAGCGCTGGCGATAATGCCGAGAAACAGAGGGATCAGTGCGTGCATCCAGCCCTGGCTCCAGCACAGCGCCAGGGCGCCGCCCAGGGCGACAAACACCCGCAGGCTGTAGCCGAATTTCTCCAGGGCCCAGAGGCGGCGCAGGGATTGGCTAAGGGCGTGGTTGGGCATGCGCTGGGCTCTTGGGACGATAGCGCGCAGCCTAACGGAGTCGGCGCTCGGCGGGCAGCCCCCTCGCAGCCGAATCGGTGCGTACAGGCCATGGTCTATCCTGATCAAGAGGCAACCTGCTGCGGTTGCCGAGGAGGGAGAGGTGACGTTATTGCGCCGGGCCTGCCTGTTGGTGCTGGCCTGGATGCTGCACATCGGCGCGGCCCAGGCCGTCGTGGCGCCGGTACTGGAGTTGCGCCTGGACGGGGTGATCGGCCCGGCCAGCGCCGACTATGTGCTGCGCGGCCTGGCCCGGGCCGAGAGCGAGGGCGCCCAGCTGCTGGTGCTGCAACTGGACACCCCGGGCGGCCTGGACACAGCCATGCGCCAGATCATCAAGGCGATTCTCGCCAGTCCCATCCCGGTGGCTACCTATGTGGCGCCCAGTGGTGCCCGCGCCGCCAGTGCCGGCACCTATATCCTCTACGCCAGCCATATCGCCGCCATGGCCCCGGGCACCAACCTGGGCGCCGCTACCCCGGTGGCCATCGGTATGCCCGGCGCCCCAGCTCCCTCCGATGACAAAAGCGCAGAGGAGGCCGAGGAGCAGCCCGCCGATGCCATGAGTGCCAAGCAGATCAACGATGCCGCGGCCTATATCCGCGGCCTGGCCCAGCTGCGTGGGCGCAATGCCGAGTGGGCCGAGCAGGCGGTGCGCCAGGCCCATAGCCTGTCTGCCGAGGAGGCGCACAAGCTCAGGGTGGTCGACTACCTGGCCGCCGACCTGGATGGGCTGCTGCAGCAGCTGGACGGCAAAACCCTGACCCTGGCCAGTGGCGAGGTGCAGCTGCAACTGGAAGGCGCCCCGCGCCTGAGCTACGCGGCGGACTGGCGCACCCGGCTGCTGGCGGTGATCACCAACCCCAGCGTGGCCCTGATCCTGATGATGATCGGCATCTACGGGCTGATCTTCGAGTTCTCCAACCCCGGCACCGGGGTCGGCGGCGTACTCGGCGCCATCTGCCTGCTGCTGGCGCTCTACGCCCTGCAGCTGCTGCCGGTGAACTATGCCGGGGTGGCGCTGATTCTGCTCGGCATCGCCTTTATCGCGGCCGAGGCGTTTCTACCCAGTTTCGGCGTACTCGGCATCGGCGGGGTGGCGGCCTTTGTCTTCGGCGCCGTGATCCTGATCGACACCGATGTGCCGGGCTTCGGCATTCCCCTGGGGCTGATCGTCGCCCTGGCCCTGAGCAGCGCCCTGCTGATCCTGCTGGTTATCGGCATGGCCCTGCGCGCCCGCCGCCGCGCCCTGGTCAGCGGTGACGGCCCGCTGCTCGGTGCGCGGGTGCGGGTGCAGGCGGTCGAGGCGGGTGATCCGTGCAGCGGCTGGGTAGCCCTGCAGGGCGAGCGTTGGCAGGTGCGCAGCCGCGAGCCGCTGCAGGCCGGCCAGCAGGTACAGGTAACCGGGCGGCAGGGGGTGCAACTGGATGTGATCGCGGCCGAGCAGCCGCCAAGATAAGGAGAAGGGTTATGGCATTCGAATTGGGTTTTCTACCGCTGCTGGTCATTGTCCTGGCGCTGGCCGTCTCGGCCTTTCGCATCCTGCGCGAATACGAGCGCGGCGTGGTGTTCCAGCTGGGGCGCTTCTGGAAGGTCAAGGGCCCGGGGCTGATCATCGTGATCCCCGGTATCCAGCAGATGGTGCGGGTGGATCTGCGTACCATAGTGCTGGATGTGCCGACCCAGGACGTGATCTCCCGCGACAACGTCTCGGTCAAGGTCAACGCGGTGGTCTACTTCCGCGTGCTCGACCCGCAGAAGGCCATCATCCAGGTCGAGGACTACCACGGCGCCACCAGCCAGTTGGCCCAGACCACCCTGCGCGCGGTACTCGGCAAGCATGAGCTGGACGAGATGCTGGCCGAACGCGAACGCCTCAACCTGGATATCCAGCAGGTGCTGGACGCGCAGACCGACGCCTGGGGCATCAAGGTGGCCAATGTCGAGATCAAGCATGTGGACCTGGACGAATCCATGGTCCGCGCCATCGCCAAGCAGGCCGAAGCCGAGCGCGAACGGCGGGCCAAGGTGATCCACGCCGAAGGCGAGCTGCAGGCCGCCGAGAAGCTGATGCAGGCCGCGGAAATCCTCGGGCGCCAGCAGGGCGCCATGCAGCTGCGCTATATGCAGACCCTGAGCAATATCGCTGGCGAGCAGAACTCGACCATCGTCTTCCCGCTGCCGGTCGAACTGTTGCAGGGGATGCTCAAGGGCAAGGGCTGAGCGATCTGGGCAATCTGCCGTGAAGCGATGATATTCAGGGAAATACCCTGAAAGAGACAGGCAATACAGGGCGGCTGTCGGGCCGTGTTTTCTAGACTTTTGTTTAGGCCTTCCCCCGTCGCCTATCGCGGCCGTTCGCCGTCACAAGCCGGGTGTGGCCTGGATTCGTAGGGTGCGCGGTGCGCACCGCTCATCCGCTACCAGGCGTGGTGCGCACGACGCACCCTACCTGTGGCGGCAGGCAGACCCTGTCTTAGTTATCCCGTCTGGAGATCACCATGCGCATCGGCGTGCCCAAGGAAGTCAAGAATCACGAATATCGCGTCGGCCTCACCCCGCAGTCGGTCAGTGAACTGTGCGGCCTGGGCCATCAGCTCTGGGTCGAAACCCAAGCCGGCGCCGCCATCGGCTTTAGCGACGATGCCTATCGCCAGGCCGGCGCGCAGATTGCCGGCGACGCGGCCCAGGTGTTCGAGCAGGGCGAGCTGATCGTCAAGGTCAAGGAGCCGCTGGCGATGGAGCGTGCTCGCCTGCGCCCCGAGCAGACCCTGTTCACCTATCTGCACCTGGCCCCGGATCGACCGCAGACCGAGGAGCTGCTGGCAAGTGGTGCCACCTGCATCGCCTATGAAACGGTGACCGACAGCCATGGCCGTCTGCCGCTGCTGGCGCCCATGTCCGAGGTGGCCGGGCGCATGTCGATCCAGGCCGGCGCCAGCTGCCTGGAAAAGGCCCGGGGCGGGCGTGG
>OGCL01002841.1_pt1 | contig 11218 bp, 8 predicted proteins | sample 1570041 | NCBI WGS metagenome assembly OGCL01 (sample SAMN06266162, study PRJEB24511) | hot springs metagenome | isolation source: Hot spring water | place: South Africa: Limpopo | collected 2015-06-22 | reverse complement strand
TTGGCGTCGCAGGGAAAGAGGGCATAGACGTTGCCGTTGCGCATCTGGGCGGCGATGTAGTTCTCGATCTCCGGGCGCTGGTGGGTCCAGCCGTTGCGACCCTGCTCCAGGGCGCCGGCGGTGAACATGCTGACCACCGCCGGGGTGCGCCGGCGCAGTTCCGCCATGGCCTGGCCGACGGTCTGCACGATGGGCCAGCCGTTGATCGCGAAGCTCTCGTAGGACAGCCACAGGGAGCGACCGCCGAACAGGGCCAGCGCGGCGGCGAAGCCGGCGCAGGCGTCCTCGCTCAGGGGCTCGTAGACCTGGCCGTCCGGCCCCTGGTGGTAGAGGGCGTCCGCGGTCGGGTGGCGGATTTTCAGGGCTTCGTTGATCACCTTCATCGCCGAGGCCTCGGTGTCGTCGGCGTTGGTGACGACGAACAGCGGGTCGCGCCGGCCGAGTTCCGCCACCTGTGCGGCCATGGCGCTGGCCGGCACGGCCTTCTCGCCGAGCAGGAATTCCTGCGCCGGCAGCAGGCCGATGTCGGTGAGTTCCCGTTCAAACTCGGTCACGACCGTCTCCCCGGCCGGGCCGCCGCCGGCCCGCGACAGCAGGGTGCGCACCAGTGCCCAGGCCTCCGGGGCCAGGGCGCCGCGCTCCAGCGCCGCGGCGATGTTGGGCTTGTCGGCGCGGTCGCCGGGATAGAGGTTGTGGGACTTGGCGCCGGCCGCATGGACCCCGGCCCCCTTCAGTTGCTTGACGATCAGCACGGTCAGGGTGCCGGACAGGGCCGCCTCGGCCGCCGCGTGGGCGCCCTCGAGCACGGCGCGGGTAAAGGCCATGCGGGCGGCGTCGCTGAAGCGCGTGCTGTCCACATAGGCGCCCTCCTGGCCGGCATCGTCGAAGTCCTTCGCATCGATCAGTACCACCCGGCCGAAGTCGTGGGCCTGCCAGTAGGCGGTCATGGCGGCGTTGTCCATCAGTGACACCATGGCGTGATGCTCCTGACTGTAGCCGTTCCAGATCAGCACCGGCAGGAAGTTGGTCACCGCCGGGTAGGCGGTGTGGAAGTGCTTCATCGCGCTCAGCACATAGGGCTCGCCCAAGCCGCCGTCGCCGATGGTGACCGGGAACAGCCGGTCACGGTACAGGTAGGCCGCGGCCATCGCGAAGTGCTGGCCCTGCCCCAGCGGGCCGGCCGGGGCCAAAAGGCCCGGGATGGCGCCGGACAGGTGGCCGAGCAGGCCGTCGCGCTCGCGAAAGCGCGCCATCAGGTCCGCCATGGTGTGGATGCCCATGGCCTTAAGGGAGCCGTCCAGGAACATGGCGCTGTAGAAGCCCGGGGCGTGGTGGCCGACCTCGGTCAGCAGGTTGGTGTGGCCGAGCAGCATCAGCGCCGCGGTCACGTCCGCGGCACTGGCAAAGCCGCCGGGGTGGCCGGATTCTTTAGACGCGCAGAGTTCCAGCGTGGTGTAGCGCAGGGCGTCCGCCACCAGGCGGGTCTGGTACACCGCCGCGTCGTCGATCTCGCGGATGGCGTGGTCACCGGCGGCGATGGCCGGCCGGGCGAGCAGGGCCGCGTGAGCCGGATCAAGCCGGCCAAAGTGGCCCATGCCAGTACAGAAGTCAGGAATGGCGGCGGAGGTGGTCATGCGCGGGGCTCCTAAAGGCGGTTCGGGGCGGATCGGATCGGCGGGGCCACAGGCCCGCCGGCGTTGGGAGTAAATTAGCGACCGACTGGCCTTTCCGCAATGCTTAAGCGGCTGTCTGAAAAATAAAATATTGATTTGATAAATGTTATTTTTGAGTGCTACTGAGCTTCGTGCAAAACGTGACAGTCTATTTCAGCCAAACAGGATAAACTCAGACCGAGAAAAACAGATTTTATAGTGGTTTCCTCGGTAAGCTACAAAAGCATCCTGTCTCTTTTAAGGAAGCGCTAAATCGGTTTTTGTTAATCATTATTCATATAGTTAATTGATTTAATTGGTTTTATCAATTGGTATCCGGAATTAATCAGCGTTTCCTTGAGTCTTGGTTTTTTTATCGAGATTCAGGCTCTCAATGCAGAACCATTCACTGATAATTGACCGGTAAGATCTGTATTGTAAAGCACAGTCTCTTGGGGAGCATCGCAAACACGGGGCCTGCAAACGGGAAAGCAGTGGATGACAGCGCGCGGCAGCGGAAAACTGGCACACTCTCTGTCCGGTTACAAAATCGCTGTAACGCCCTGCAATTTGCGGCATGGCGTGCGCAATGCAACCCTATTCGGCGTGCCCTAAGATCATAATGTGTAAAAAACGGAGACACTGCCCATGCCAACCTCCAGCGGCCATTGTGGCGAGCGCTGTGCTATGAAGGCGCCAGAGGCTTCGAGTCAGCGGGCGCCGCTGGCCATCGTCATTCCCGCATACAAAGCCGACTTCTTTGCCGCGACGTTGGCATCGATCGCACGCCAGACGTGCCGGGATTTCGTCGTTTATGTCGGCGACGACGCGGCGCCATATGATTTGGCCGTCATTTGCCGCGACTTCGAGCAACACTTGCCCCTGCGTTACACGCGCTTTGCTCGCAACCTGGGGCAGCGCGATCTGGTGGGCCATTGGGAACGCTGCATCGCGCTGAGCAGCGAGCCGTGGGTGTGGCTGTTCAGCGACGACGATCTGATGGATCCGGACTGTGTGGCGGTGTGGCGGACGCGGGTCATCGAAGATGCCGGCGCGTTCGATCTGTACCACTTTGATGTCGTCGAGATCGATGCGCGCGGCGCGGTGTCGGGCGAGGCGCCGCCCTTTCCCGACTGTCTGCCCACCTTACAGTTCATGCTGGCCCGCATGGAAAACCGCCTGTCCAGCTATGCGCCGGACTACATTTTTTCCCGCGCGGCGCTCCGTGCCCAGGGCGGCTTTCAGTCGTTTCCGGCGGCCTGGGCAGCCGACGATGCCACCTGGATCAAACTTGGGCGGCGCGGCGGCATCCGCGCGGTGCGTGGCCCCAAGGTGCGGTGGCGGCGTTCCACTCTAAACATCAGCGCACCACACTCGCCCCAGGCGCGGCAGAAACTGGCGGGTGCCGTCCAGTTCGTGGGTTGGGCTGCGCGTTACTTGCGGCAACATCCGCCGGGCGTCGATGATCCCAGCGCGGAGGTGCTGATGGAGCGCGCGTGGCACTGGCTCCACGAGCAACGCGTCTGGCTGGACGTCCCCTTCTCACGGGGTGGGTTGACACATGCGTGGCATTTGCGTTCGGCGGATCGTTACGGGTTCTTGGGTGCGGCGTTGCGTCTGGCTTATTGGGAACTGCGCTGGCGGTTCCGCGGGTGGTAGCCAACGCGGCGTCATAGGCACGCTCTGTCCCGGTTGCCAGCGACGGCAGCGCGCCAGACAATGCATCGGACGATGGTTCACCCCCCACTTTGGAGAAGTTCGCCGATGACTCGATCCCAAGAACTGTTCGCCGCCGCCCAACGTCACATTCCCGGCGGAGTGAATTCGCCGGTGCGCGCGTTTCGCGGCGTCGGTGGCGATCCGGTGTTTTTCGCCTCCGCCGCCGGTGCTTATGTCGTCGATGCCGACGGTCGGCGTTATATCGACTACGTCGGTTCATGGGGGCCAATGATTCTCGGCCACGCGCACCCCGATGTCGTCAACGCGGTGATCGCGCGCGCGACCCAGGGCTTATCTTTTGGCGCCCCGACCGAGCTTGAAGTCCAGATGGCCGATCGCGTGTGCGAGCTGCTGCCGAACATCGAGCTGGTGCGCATGGTCAGTTCCGGCACCGAGGCGACCATGAGCGCGCTGCGTCTGGCACGCGGTTACACCGGACGCGACAAGATCGTTAAATTCGAAGGCTGCTATCACGGCCATGCCGATGCGCTGCTGGTCAAGGCTGGCTCAGGGATGCTCACATTGGGCGAGCCGAGTTCGCCCGGCGTGCCGGCGGCGTTGGCCGCGTTGACCCTGACTTTGACTTACAACGATCTTGACCAAGTCCGCGACACCTTTGCCAAGATGGACGACGAGATCGCCGCTGTGATCGTCGAGCCGGTGGCCGGCAACATGAACTGCATTCCGCCGGTGCCCGGTTTTCTCGAAGGCTTGCGCGCGTTGTGCGATCAGTATGGCGCGGTGCTGATTTTCGACGAAGTGATGACCGGTTTTCGCGTCGCGCTGGGCGGCGCCCAGGCGCTCTATGGTGTAACGCCCGATCTCACCGCGCTCGGCAAGGTGATCGGCGGTGGCATGCCGGTCGGCGCCTTCGGAGGCAAGCGCGCGATCATGGAGAAAATCGCTCCGCTCGGTCCGGTCTATCAGGCCGGCACGCTGTCCGGTAACCCGGTGGCGATGGCCGCCGGCCTTAAGACTTTGGAACTGATCGCCGCGCCCGGCTTTTATGAAACGCTGGCCGCGCGCACCGCCGCGCTGTGCGAGGGCCTGGAAGAACGCGCCCAGGCCGCCGGCGTGGCGCTGACCACCAACCGGGTGGGAGCGATGTTCGGGCTGTTCTTCACCGCCGAGCGTGTGACGCGCTATGCGCAAGCCGTGGCCTGCGATCAGGCTCAGTTCCGCGCTTTTTTCCACGCCATGTTAGAGCGCGGCGTGTATCTCGCCCCCTCGGCCTTCGAGGCGGGCTTCGTCTCCGCCGCGCACGGCGAAGCCGAGATCGCCGCAACACTGGCCGCGGCGTCGGAGGCCTTCGCCGCACTCTGAAACCTGGGGGTACGCGCCACTGGCCCGCCCCGTTGCGCCGAGAACGATGTGATGAATGCGCTAACAACCAATTGGCAAGAGGCGTGGACGCTGCTGAAAACCGGGATCGAGACGCTCAACGGTCTCGTCTGGGGGCCGCCGATGTTGCTCCTGATCCTGGGCGTCGGCTTCTTTCTCATGCTGGGACTGCGGCTGATGCCGCTGCTGCGGCTCGGTTTTGGTTGGCGCATGCTCTGGCGCGGGCGGGTCCGGCAGGGCGCGGGCGACATTCCGCCCTATCAGGCGCTGATGACGGTGCTGTCGGCGACCGTCGGCACCGGCAACATCGCCGGGGTGGCGACCGCGATCTTTCTCGGCGGACCGGGCGCGCTGTTTTGGATGTGGTGCACGGCGCTGGTCGGCATGGCGACCAAGTACGCCGAGGCGGTGTTGGCGCTGCGTTATCGCGAGACCGACGAACGCGGCCAATATCTCGGCGGGCCGATGTATTACATCAAACTGGGTCTCGGCCCGCGCTGGCGCTGGATGGCGACCGCGTTCGCCCTGTTCGGCGTGCTCGCCGGGTTCGGCATCGGCAACACGGTGCAGGCCAACTCGGTCGCGCACGCGGCACTGGATGCATTCGGCGTGCCGGTGTGGCTTACTGGGCTGACGATGGCGTTTTTTGCCGGCCTGGTGCTGTTCGGTGGCATCAAACGCATCGGCGAGGTCTCCGCCGCGCTGGTGCCGCTGATGGCCATCGTTTATGTCGGCGGCGGATTGGCGGTGCTGGCACTGCACATCGAGCAGCTCATCCCGGCGCTGCAGCTGGTCTTCGTCCAGGCGTTCCACCCCACAGCGGCGACCGGCGGTTTTGCCGGTGCCGCGGTGGCGGCAGCGATCCAATACGGCGTGGCGCGAGGCGTGTTCTCAAACGAAGCCGGTCTCGGCAGCGCGCCGATCGCCCATGCCGCCGCCCAATCCGACGATCCGGTCGCGCAGGGCGCGGTGGCGATGATCGGCACCTTCATCGATACCCTGGTGATCTGCACCATCACCGGGCTGGTGATTTTGGTCACCGGCGCCTGGACCTTGGGCGCGACCGGGGCGGCCTTGTCCGCGCAAGCGTTCGAGAGTGCGCTGCCCGGCTTCGGCGCCACAATTGTGGCCATCGGGCTGATGCTCTTTGCCTACACCACCATCCTCGGCTGGAGCGTCTATGGCGAGCGCTGCGCGCACTATCTCCTGGGCGTGCGGAGTGTGCCGGCGTTTCGCATGCTCTGGGTGGCTGCGATTCCGCTCGGCGCGATAGCGCAACTCGACTTTGTCTGGCTGGTCGCGGACACGCTCAATGCGCTGATGGCCTTGCCCAACCTTGTCGCCTTGTTGCTGCTGAGTCCGGTCGTCTTCCAGATAACGCGCGATTATTTCGCCCGATCGCGGCGTTAGCGCACGCCTGCTTACCCGATGGCCAACTTTGAAACCCATCTGAGCGGCGGCGCCACGCTCGCCGCGCTGGCTGCGGTCATCGCCCACGGTTACGGCTGGGCAACGCCGGTCGAAGCGCTGGCGCTGTTCGCGGTCGGGCTGTTCGCGAGTTTGGCGCCCGACATCGATCTCGACCATTCCACTGCGGCGCGCGTGTTTTTCTTTGCGCTGGGTTTGTTGCTCGGGCTGTTTGCCGTGTTCGCTCTGAAGCCTTATTTTGCGCCGCTCGGCTTGGCATTGGCATGGTTGTTCGTCTGGCTGACCGTGCGCTATCCGCTGGCTGCCGTATTCGGCGCGCTGACCGTGCATCGCGGCATGTGGCACTCGCTGGCCATGGCGTTGACGGTGGCGCTGGCGGTCGCGGCCAGCGCCGCGCATCTGCTCGGTCAACCTGCACCCTTGGCCTGGTTGGCCGGCGGCTTCGCGCTGCTGGGCTATCTGACTCATCTCGTGCTTGACGAACTGGCCAGCGTCGATCTGCTCAACCGGCGGGTGAAGCGCTCGGTCGGCTCGGCGCTCAAGCCGCTCAGCCTGAGCGACTGGCCCTCGTCGGCGCTGGTGCTGGTGGTGTTGTTCGGTTTGCTCCGGGTCAGTCCCGATCCGGCACCGTTGGTGCTCGCCTTGCACCGCTGCGGCCTCGATGGTCAGACGCTGCGCGAGTGCTGGCCACCATGGCCGCCGTCTCCGGGCGAGTCGGGAGCCAGGTCAACGACGCGGCATGTCGCGCCGCGCTAAGCGGCGGCAGGCAGAGGCCATCAGGCGCGGATATGCAGCGTGATCGCGCGTATGATCGCGACCCGATGTACCATCGGTTTGCCGCCATTTCTTAACCGCTCAAGTCACGTTTATGTTTACCGGCATCGTTCAAACCATCGGGCGCGTCGTGCGCCTCGAGCCACGCGAAGGCGACGCACAGCTCATATTCGACGGGTTGCCGCTCGGACGCGCCGCCGTCGGCGACAGCATCGCCGTCAACGGCGTCTGCCTGACCGCCACCCGCATCGACGGCACACGCTGCACGGTCGATGTGTCGCGCGCCACCCTTGACCTGACGACCTTGAACGCTGTGTCGCCGGGAGCGCGGGTCAACCTGGAAACCGCGCTGACCCTCGCCACACCGCTGGGCGGACACTTGGTCAGCGGGCATGTCGATGGCGTCGGGCAAGTGACGGAAACGCGCGCGGCGGCGCGCTCGTGGCGGGTGCGCATCGCGGCGCCGGCGGAACTCGCGCGCTACATCGCCCGCAAGGGTTCGATCGCGGTCGATGGCATCAGTCTTACCGTGAACGAAATCGACGGTGCTGAGTTCACGCTCAACCTCGTCCCGCACACGTTAGAGCACACCATCGCGGCCGATTATCGCCCCGGCACGCGGGTCAATCTCGAAGTCGATCTGCTCGCACGCTATCTCGAGCGCCTGCTCCAGGGCGCGGGCGCGTGTCCCGCGACCGGTGGTGTCACCGCGGCGCTGCTCGCGCGCCACGGTTTCCTCGACGAGCGCTCGATTTAGTCGCGCAACAGCCCGTCGCTGCCGGCTTCGGGCACGCGCCCGTTGCGCAGCAAGCGCAGTTGTTCGGCTGGCGAGCGCGGCGCGAAACGGCGCGGCACACACAGATAATAGCGCCAGAGTTTGTAGCGTTGCGGATCGACCTCAGCGCGCTCGAGCGGGCGCCAATCGCTCTCGACCAGCGGTTCGAAGCGGCCTTCGAGACCATAGGCGAAAATTTTGTATTCGCCGCGCGGTGTACACAACAATCCTTCATAGGCCACATTGCGCGTGCCGTTGGGCGCGATCGCGACCAAGGTGTAGCGCACCGAACCATCGGCGGCGGTGACGAGACTGCGCGCATCGACGAAATAGCGAAACCGTGCCTGCGGCGCATCGAGTCGCAGCGGGATGAGATCCGCATCGCGCGGCCAACCGGGCAGGCGCAGTTCCGCCTCGCGCCAGGGCGCCGGATCGCGCACGCTGGCAGGTTGCGGCGGAGTGGCATCGGGCACGAAGGCATCGGTGCGGGCCGCGACCGTCGCGACGCACAACATCCCCAGCAAGGGCCAAGAGCGGACGTGGTTCATGCGCTTGTTTCTGCTCCGAATTTCATACTCGAAAGTGCTCATTCGGTCATTCTCTTTCCGTTGATAGCACCCGATGCTGTCCGGGCGAGCAACTGGAGTCCGGGTTGAGCAGTCCCAACCAGAGGCGCTGAGTCCGTTCCAGCAAGATCGCCTTGACCCGTTTGAACGGCGTGAACCGCTCGATGTCGGGGTCAGACAATCGTGCCAGCACGTTTCGCGCCGTGTTTTCGTCTGCCTGCAACACCACCCCGTCGGAACAGTGAAATTGATCCCCTTGGCGTTTGCCTAATTTGTGGGATGTAGTGATTATAGAGGTGAAGATACTTTTGCGAGGTGGTTTCCAGGTGACGGGCGGAGGCGAAAGTGGTGGTTTTCAACACCTCGGCGACGCGGCCGTTGAAGCGCTCGCTCATGCCATTGGTCTGTGGGATCCGTGGCTGGATGAACACAGACCTGATCGCAGCGATAACGCCCGGTGGGTTCGCGCTCGCCGGTGGCACAGCAGCGGTCGGTGAACTCCTTGCTACTATCGGTCAGGCCGCAGGTGATGATGACTGAGGCATGATCGTCACACACTTTCTCCATGGTTTCAGCGAGATGGCTCCGGGCATGTGTGTATGTCACGGCATCCATTTGCTGCTCCTCCGGTTGCGTGCCGCTCACCGGTATCGTTAGCCTCCCGTGTCAGCCCATGACCAACCCGAGAGGCAGGACCGGATGGCACGCAAGAAAACGACCACGACCGAGCGCCCGATCGCGTCCTACGAGCACCAGGCAGGACAAGCAGCGCATTAACAACCCGCCGGTGGGTCTGGTGACGCCGGACACCGACCCCGACGCCGGGCAGCAGAAAAAGACCTACGCCTACGACCCGCACCTCGATCCCCAACTGGTCTGGGCCGGCAAGGCCGAGCACGCTTCATTTTAGGTGCCGACGGTTTCGCTGCATGTGCACGAGCGCATCGCGGTCAAGATCGTGGATGATCGCGGTCCGAACGCCCGTTGGGGGTTGCCGGACCTGGTCGGCGCGGAACAGGAACTGGTCGAGATTATGGGACGAGCGGTTGACTTGGTCGAGCGGCAATGTGTGGAGCAGAGCGCCAACTGGATACGCCGTCGTCACATCCTGCAAAACGCGAGGACGCTGTATGTGGCGCGATGAGGCGACCCGTGCTCGACATCGCGCAGGCGGGCCGCGGGTTTTGCGATAGATGCATCCGGGTTGGGCATGGGGATTGACTTGACAATCTCGGTTGATTCCGAAGATGCCGCGGGCGATCGCTCGCGAATCCCCGACGACATGGGGTTTGAATTCGGCGCCGCGGACCTTCCGAATCGACAGCGGGCGATGCCTGATGGGAAAATTGTAGCCACCCGCGGACGCTCGCGCGCGAGGGACGCCGCCGCCCACGCCCGTCCAACCCTCGGCACGCTGCCACGCGCCAACGGAACCCGCTACCCATGAAGCTCGCGATCCTTTCTCGCAATCCGCGGCTATATTCGACCCGCCGCCTGGTCGAAGCCGCGCGGGCACGCGGCCACGAAGCGCGCGTGATCGACGTGCTGCGTTGCTACATGAACATTACGTCGCATGCCCCGTCGATTCATTACAAGGGCGATTCGTTGAACGATTTCGACGCCGTGATTCCGCGCATCGGGGCGTCGGTGACCTTTTACGGCGCGGCGGTGCTACGTCAATTCGAGATGATGGGCGTCTATACGCTGAACGAGTCGGTAGCGATTACCCGCGCGCGCGACAAATTGCGTTCGCTGCAATTGTTGTCGCGGCGGGGCATCGGTTTGCCGATCACCGGCTTTGCCCACGCGCCGGACGATGTGGCCGACCTCATCAAAATGGTTGGCGGCACGCCGCTGGTGATTAAATTGCTCGAAGGCACCCAGGGCATCGGCGTGGTGCTGGCCGAGACCCAACAAGCCGCCGAGAGCGTGATCGAGGCGTTCATGGGCTTGCAAGTCAATATCCTGGTGCAGGAATACATCCGGGAAGCCAAGGGCGCCGACATTCGTTGCTTCGTTATCGGCGACAAAGTGGTCGCCACCATGAAGCGCCAAGCCAAGGCCGGCGAGTTTCGCTCCAATCTCCATCGCGGCGGCACCGCCGAATTGATCCGCATCACCCCCGAGGAACGTTCCACCGCGGTGCGCGCGGCGCGCATCATTGGCCTCAATGTCGCCGGTGTGGACATCCTGCGCTCCAATCACGGCCCGGTGGTCATGGAGGTTAATTCCTCGCCGGGTCTCGAAGGCATCGAGCGCGTGACCGGCAAGGACATCGCCGACATGATGATCGACTTCTTGGTTAAGAACAGCGAAACCGGCAGGACCCGCACGCGCGGCCGGGGGTGAGCGTCGGCGTCGCTTGCCGCGCTCTGACCAAATCTCGTAACCTTCCCGCTACGTTCGCGATCGCGCGGCAGCCGGCGCATCCCGCGCCGGATCGGCTTCGCGCGTTAAATCCGTGCAGTGGATGGGTTTGCGGCATGAATGCGAGTTTCGAACGCGCGCGTTTCAACATGATCGAGCAACAAATCCGGCCCTGGGAGGTACTCGACGAGCGAGTGCTGCAGGTCATGGGTCGGCTGCCGCGCGAAGTGTTCGTGCCCGCCGCCTATCGGGACGTGGCCTATGCCGACATCGAGATTCCGCTCGGTGCGGACGATTGCATGTTACCGCCCAAGCTGGTCGGGCGTCTGTTGCAAGCGTTGGCGATCCAACCCGGCGAGCGGGTGCTCGAGATCGGCACCGGCAGCGGCTATGTCAGCGCCTGTCTCGCCTGGCTCGGCGCCCGGGTGAGGAGTCTCGAGATCGACTCCGAACGCGTCGAGACCGCGCGTTCGCGCCTGGCCGCGTTCGCGGACACCTCGGTCGAAATCCACGTTACCGATGCGTTGGCTGGTGAACTCGACGGCGGACCGTTCGCCGCGATCGCGGTCACCGGTTCGTTGCCGACCGCCGAACCC
>OGCL01002838.1_pt1 | contig 11224 bp, 12 predicted proteins | sample 1570041 | NCBI WGS metagenome assembly OGCL01 (sample SAMN06266162, study PRJEB24511) | hot springs metagenome | isolation source: Hot spring water | place: South Africa: Limpopo | collected 2015-06-22 | reverse complement strand
TGTTGTGCAAAAAATGAAGATTTTTAAAATATGAATGTTTATTTTTCAATAACTTATGAAATTAAACTGATAAAGTCGGGGGGAATAGGCTATACGTCAATATCATAAAGCATCATGAGCGCACGGCGTTCATGGCATCATATACACCAGGGAGTTCATAGGAACTTCACAGCCAGCTTACCGCCCCTTCAGGTTGCCCTTTCACCCACGATGCCTGAGAAAATTTCTTTATGTATCAAAGAATCTCGTAACATGAAATTTTTCAACGAGAGATCTGTTAGTTGTCATTTGTTTTAGAATTTTAATGAAGCAAGCAAAAAGGTCGCTCATTACATAGGTAATCTACAATTCATATTGTAAAGAAAATGATTTCTGAATCTTCACGTCCTTCACGCCTGCAACAGCCCTGATGGATGTTTCAAGTTCCCTTTTAATCTCTTCTTTAAGTATTTGCGGGACTGTTAAACTCGCATAAATTACGCCCTCTTGCGCTGAAACTTCTGCGTCGGGATATTTTTCAACCAAGCTAAGCTTTACTAAGGCAGCCAGATACAGGTCTTCAACCATTTGTTGAGATGCAGGGGTGGTCTCAAAGGTTTTTAGATTGACTGTGCTGTGAATTATATCGACTGCATCATCCGGAGAAAGCTTGGCAATGTTGACCACCAGATCATATAATTGAGGGTCGCGTGTATCCATACCATAAAAATATTGACCCCACTTAACCCTTTCCTCATCCAATTTTTCAAGAAATTTAATCGCTTCCTTTCTTGAGATGTCCTCCTTAGACATTACAAGCTTTATGCGGTCTTCAAGTTTGGCGATTATACGAACTTTCAGGGCATGAGGCACATTTCTGACAAAGAAATGCCCAGCGAAACCATGATAAACAATATTGTTCTTTCTAAACTGCTTGAGAAGGGCTACTTCAATAAATGCACGATATCTTTCCTTGCCGTAAATAAACCTGCCTAATACCGAAGGTGCATTGTAAACAGCCTGCAAAAGCATGACCTCTGGCACATTAAAATCTTCTGAGGCTTGCAGAATAACTTCCCTTGAAATACATTCATACCCCAATTTTTTAGCAAGTTTCTCTGCTACTTCCTTGCCCCTGCTATGAGAACCCCTTGAAATGGTAATAATTGCCATAATATACCTCCATAAGTTATTTTAATGACTAACCTTAAAAGAACTTTTGCTAACGCTTATAGCAAAAATTCAGCTTCCCCGATAAGAGACTCTTTAACCTTATTAGATGATTGTGTAGAGCTTTAACTCTCTCTGCCTCTTAATTAAAAACTATCACATAACATAACAAAAAAGCAATTGGGAAAAGGCATATAAAATAGTTATTTTAGATTTTAAATTTTAGATTAAGAGTATTTTCTGGGGAACAACAACATAGGGAGATTTATCTAATTGGAACTCGGCAATAAAATCGGCAATAAAAGTTGTGGCAATTATCTGATGTAATAGCCAGATACTCTCCAGTAGCCGTCTTTCTCAAGCATTAAAATAGCGGTCTCTAATGCCAACTTCTTGTTCGCAAAGGATGTCAAGAACTTCATGACTACATATTCTCCATCAGGAGCGCCGGGCAGGGAGGTTTTATACTGCTTGATTTCCACCTCTCTCGATATTACCTTGCCAAGAGGATGTCTCATTGTGTTTAGTGACTGCTGCCACTGTTTTTCTGGAACAAAATTCTTAAAATATTTGGAAGCCTTTTGCCAGCTTTCCGCATAATTGCCAGAGTCAACTAATGAGAGCCAATTTTTGGCTGCAATCAAAGCAGCCTTTTCCTTTTCTTTTTCATGAGCCGATGCAAGGTTGCCCCATAGAGATAAGGATATGATAACTAAGCAAATAATGTAACGTCTCATAGAGTCTCCTTCAAAAGTGTTCAAAAAAAATAATTTAACCCTGCAACTTCATTTCACTGTTTTTTATGACCTTTTATTTCATCCAATAAGGCTTCTAAGAGGTTACCTTCGGCCACTTTCTTTATAACCTCGCCCTTGCGGAAGAGGATGCCCATTTTCTTACCTCCTGCTATCCCAAAGTCAGCCTCCCGAGCCTCTCCTGGCCCATTAACGACGCAGCCCATTACTGCAACCGTTAGAGGTTCTTGTATATCTTTTATTGAAGCTTCAACCTGTTGGACAAGATCCATGAGATTAATTCTACACCTTCCACAGGTTGGGCAGGAAACTATCTGAACGCCTTTTTTCCTCAAACCTAAAGATTTTAGTATCTCATAACCAACCCTCACCTCTTCTTCAGGAGGTGCTGTAAGGGAAATCCTGATAGTATCTCCAATGCCTTGAGAAAGCAGTATCCCAAGCCCAACAGAGCTTTTTATTATCCCGCTTGAAGTCGGTCCTGATTCTGAAATCCCGATATGCAGAGGATAATCATATTTGGCAGAAAAGAGTCTATATGCCTCAACTGTCAACATCACATTTGATGCCTTCAAGGATACCTCTATATCAAAAAAATCCATATCCTGTAGTATTTTTAAATGCCTTTCAGCACTCGCAAGCATTGCCTGAGGAGTGGGATGCCCATATTTTTTGAGAAGTTCTTTTTCTAATGACCCTGCATTGACCCCGATTCTTATTGGAACAAACCTTTCTTTTGCAGCTGAGATAATTTCTTTGACCTTCCACTTCGCCCCGATATTGCCGGGATTGATTCTTATTTGATCAACTCCTTGATTTAATGCCTCCAATGCCAGTTTCCAGTGGAAGTGTATGTCAGCTATAACAGGGATGGAAACCGATTTTTTAATAACCCCAAGATTTAATGCAGCTTCGGCGTCAAACGTTGCTATCCTGACGGCTTCACAGCCTGCAGCCTCAAGTGAGAGAATCTGCTTTATTGTGGCGTCAGCATCCCTCGTGTCGGTCTTTGTCATGGTCTGGACGGATATCGGGTTGCTGCCTCCGACGGGAAGATTACCGACATTGATAACTCGAGTTTTCCTTCTAACAAGCATTTTCTATCCCTCATTCATTGTCATCTGGCATGCTCCTGACCTTTCTTATTGCTGCATTGTGTTCAGCTAATGTCCTGGAAAAAATATGGGTTCCGTCCTTCCTTGAAACAAAAAAGAGATAAGGCACCTGTGCTGGATAAAGAGCTGCTACTATCGATTTTATTCCCGGCGATGCGATAGGTCCAGGAGGAAGTCCTGTGATAATATATGTGTTGTAATGTGTCCGATTTTTCAAGTCCTGAAGTGTAATCTTGCTTCCATGTGCCTTTATTCCATAAATAGCTGTGGGGTCAGCCTGCAAAGGCATATTCAACCTAATTCTATTGTGATACACTCCTGAGATGATAGCTCTTTCTTCATCAACAACAGCCTCTTTTTCGATTATAGATGCAAGGGTTAAAACCTGATTTTCTGTCCAGCCTAATTCCTTCTCTCTCTCTTTGAGTTTGCCTGAATATTCCTTTTTTAGTTTATTTACCATAATTCTAACTACAAACTCTGACGTAGCACCTTTTGGAACTCTATAAGTTTCTGGAAACAGATAGCCTTCGAGGCTGGGCGCATTTATATTGAATGAATCGAGAATTTGTTTGTCTTTAGAAAGCTCAAGGAACCTTTCAAGCCTCACCAAACCCAAATTTTCAAGCTTTTTGCCAATCTCAAGAAGGCTGTCACCCTCGTTTATCGTAAGATTATATTCGATAACTTCTCCTTTTAGCAGCTTCTTAAATGCCTGCCATGGATTGAGCCTACCTTTGAATAGATAAAAGCCCGCCCTGATTTTCCTATCTAAGCCATATATCTTGCCTATTATCAAAAATATAATTTTATCCTTGATAAGACCTTCATCTTCTAAAATTGTGAGAGCCTGTTTATAAGTGGCTCCGAAAGGTATCTCAATTTCAATCTGGGAGTCTTGAGAGATAGCAGGGGCTAATAGCTGAATGCTCAAATAAGCCGAGAGGCAAATAAATAGCATAAAAACTGATAAAAGCAATTTTGTTTTCATAGGTATTAAAGTCTTGATAATCCTTAATTATAACATTTAGCCTTAAAAATACTTTTAATTCCTGCTTAAAACCGAATTTTTGTGATAGAAAGTTAATATTGCGAGCGGAGCAAAGCAATCTCGCCTTTTCTGACGAGATTGTCACGACCCCTATGGGTTCTCGCAATGATTTATAAATCAATAGGTTTATGATCCTACGGCTATTTTAGGGGCATAGGTAAGCAATTGTGAGACTTTAATATTTAGTTTTGCAATATTGAAAGTTGAGACTTTCGCTGCGTCTTCGGCCTCATTGGGGTTACCTGTGGCTTTGGCTTAGAAATCGCATCATATTCCTCGGATTGCCAAGTATATTAAGAATTTATTTTGGATGGGCATGAACATGCTTATATGGCTAAAACCTTAGGGAAAGGCACATTATGCCTACTATTTCAAAGGAAAACAGGCGGCAAGCAAAAGGGCCTGCCGCCTTTACTCAAAAACGAGTCTATTTCGGCGCAAATATTTTTAATACATGTCGCCCATGCCGCCGCCCGGCATCGCAGGCATTTTCTTATCTTCTTCAGGAATTTCTGTTATCATCACTTCGGTTGTAAGCATAAGTCCTGCAACAGATGCGGCATTAAGCAGCGCCCAGCGCGTGACCTTTGTCGGGTCTATAATGCCAGCCTTCAGCATGTCGGTGTATTCTTCCTTATAGGCATCAAATCCGAAATTAATGTCGGCTGATTCCTTTACCTTCTCAACTATAATGGAGCTTTCCATCCCAGCATTGAATATTATCTGCCTTATCGGCTCTTCCAATGCCCTTTTGACTATCTTGACGCCAATCTGGAGGTCATGTTCAAGATTGAGGTTCTCAAGTGCTTTAAGGCATCTAAGGAGCGCAACTCCTCCACCTGGTACGATTCCTTCTTCGACAGCCGCCCTCGTTGCATTGAGCGCATCTTCAACCCTTGCCTTTTTCTCTTTCATTTCAGACTCTGTTGCAGCTCCGACATTAATTACTGCAACTCCGCCCACTAATTTTGCAAGCCTTTCCTGCAGCTTCTCCCTGTCATAATCAGAGGTGGTTTCATCAATCTGAGTTTTAATCTGCCTGACCCTACCCTGAATGGCAGCGTGGTCGCCTGCGCCTTCGACAATGGTGGTGTTTTCCTTTTCAATATTGATTTTCTTAGCCCTTCCTAAATCTGTGAGTTTAACGTTCTCGAGTTTAAGGCCAAGGTCTTCTGATATAACCGTTCCACCTGTAAGAATTGCAATATCTTCAAGCATTGCCTTTCTTCTGTCGCCAAAGCCTGGGGCTTTAACGGCGCATACCTGAAGTGTCCCGCGAAGCTTATTTACCACGAGGGTAGCAAGGGCTTCACCCTCAACATCTTCTGCTAAAATCATTAAAGGTTTGCCCATCTTGGCAATCTGCTCTAAAATAGGAAGGAGATCTTTCATGCTCGAAATCTTTTTGTCATGAATAAGCAAAAACGCATCATCTAATACGCACTGCATTCTCTCGGGGTCTGTTATAAAATATGGTGAGATATATCCCCTGTCGAACTGCATTCCTTCAACAATTTCGAGGGTGGTAGCCATGCTTTTTGCCTCTTCAACGGTTATAACTCCATCCTTGCCGACCTTCTCCATCGCCTCGGCTATAAGCTCACCTATTGACGGGTCGTTATTAGCAGAAATAGTCCCAACCTGAGCTATTTCCTTCTTTTCTGCGACAGGTTTGCTCATCTTCTTGAGTTCTTCGACTACAACCTCCACAGCCTTGTCCACACCCCTCTTAATATCTATTGAGTTAGCGCCTGCTGTTACATATTTCATTCCCTCTTTATAAATCGAATAAGCAAGGACAGTAGCCGTTGTTGTGCCATCTCCTGCCACATCAGAGGTTTTCGAGGCAACTTCCCTCAGAAGCTGTGCACCCATATTCTGATAAGGGTCTTTCAGTTCTATCTCTTTAGCTACAGTTACACCATCTTTTGTAATGTTTGGGGCGCCGAACTTTCTGTCTATTATTACATTCCTACCTCTTGGACCGAGGGTCGCTTTTACGGCATCAGTGAGTATTGTAATGCCCTTTAAAATGGCATGTCTTGCATCTTCATCAAATAAAAGTTGTTTTGCCGACATTTTCTAATCTTCCTCCTTCTTATTGAATGATACCAAGGATATCTTCTTCTTTAATGATCAAGTATTCGACGTCATTGAGTTTAATCTTTGAGCCTCCATACTTCTCAAAAAGCACGACATCGCCGACCTTCAGCTCTTTAACTTCTGAGCCTACAGCCTCGACAGTCCCTTTCTGGGGCTTCTCTTTTGCTACATCAGGCACATAAATCCCGCCGGCAGTTTTCTCGATTTCTTCTTCCGAGTATTTGACAACTACCCTTTCTTTAAGTGGTTTAATCTTCATTGATAATTAACCTCCTTTTTTGAATTTGAACTTTATTAGCACTCACACTTAATGAGTGCTAATATAACTTTAATCAAAAACTGCTAGCAAGGATGAAAATACCCGATTAAAGACATTTATTGTTATTGAATGTATATTATTACTAAATATTGATAATATTTGCATTTAAAATATAGTTATATTTCCAATATTTCCAGTGGGAAAGAAATTGCAGGAGAGTACGAATTTCCTCATTATTTAAAAATGGATTTGGGTGCATAGGAGGCATGTCAAATCAAGTTGATCTGATTAGATGCTTTTAAATATAGCCACAATTGTGGGTTCCCATTGCAACTCACAGCTTCTATTTTTCTCTATGAGATTTTTTAGCAATATCGGCCAGAGCTTCAATAAATTTTGGTGAGGTGTTGAGGGACTCGGTTCTTCGCAGGTTCATCCCCACTTTATGCGCCATGTCCTTGTATAACATGTCTATCTCGTAAAGGGTTTCTATATGGTCTGAGACAAAGCTTATGGGGACAACAAGAAGATTTTTGATGCCCTTTTTTGCAAGTCTGATAATCATGTCTTCTGTAGATGGTTCGAGCCACTTCACAGGTCCTGATTTACTTTGGTAAGAAATTTGGGATTCAATATTAATCCTTTTTAATATTTCATCCACAGTCCCCTTTATCTCCTGAACATAAGGGTCACCTTCATCGATAAACTTCTTGGGGAGGCTGTGCGCACTAAAAAGCACAGGTACATTTTTGGATTTTTTACTGCCGGTAATGAAGGATTCCATACCTTTATTGATTTTTTCTATCAGCGCTTCAATGTATAGGGGGTTATCATACCAAGAAGCGACAATATAAAGTCTAAAGGGGGAGCAATCAACAGTGAATGTTCGTTGATATTTTTGTGGCATGACTATCTTATTGCCCGTGATAGCAGCAAATTCTTCGATAAGCTTCTTTATGGAAGAACCTGTAGTAGCCCGCGAATAGTGAGGATAAAGGGGGATTACTATTATCTTTGTAATCCCCCTTTTATTTATCTCGGCAACTGTTTGTTCCGTCAGGGGATGCCAGTATCTCATGGCGACATATACTTTATAAAGTTCATTATTGCCATTCTCATTTAGAACCGATTCAAGTGTTGCCGCCTGCCGTAGTGTAATGTCGGCAAGGGGTGATTTCCCGCCAATCAGTTCATAGGCAGCGAGGGTTTTCTTGAGCTTCATTTTTATTATCAGTGAGGCAATAGATTTCTGAAGAAAAGATGGACCAAGTTTGATTATATCTCTGTCAGCAAAGAGATTTTGAAGAAATGGCTTTACTGATTCCAATGAATCAGGCCCACCCATGTTTAATAGAACAACAGCCTTCACACATCACCTCCCCACCTTTCGTATAAATCGTTTTTTATCCCGAAAGAGTCTAAAATTTTTCCTACGAGAAAATTTATAATATCATCCATAGTTTGAGGTTTATGATAAAAGGCTGGAACAGGTGGGGCTATAGTTACACCCAATCGCGCAAGTTTTAGCATATTCTCCAGATGTATTGCGCTAAAAGGCATCTCACGGGGACAAATTAGGAGCTTTCTTCCTTCCTTAATTGTTACATCAGCAACTCTTTCTATTAGGTTCGAGGCATAACCGCTCGCTACAGCAGAAAGGGTTTTCATTGAACAGGGAACTATTAACATACCTGCCGAAATGAAAGAACCGCTCGCTACAGGCGCCCAAATATGATTGTCCCTGTGAAGAAAGACCTTTTTAGCAGGAAATTTTTTTTCTATCCAATCTTCTGGTTTTTCTGCCAGGCTGATGCCTATTTCACTCCGAATTACGACTAGTGCGGCTTCAGACAGTATAAGATGAACCTCCGAATTTTTACACAACTCCTCAAGAAGCCTAATACCTAAAATAGAACCGCTCGAACCAGTTATAGCCAGAATATATCTTTCCATCCGTTTATTATAACTCAACTTTCTTAACAAAAATATTTAGCCTCACAGATAGCTATTAGAAAAGCTATTTCAAAATTTTGTAATCAACGAGTTTGATTCAATTTTTGCTCTGTCATCTCAATCTATTTAATAAAAAATTAATTCTTCCTTAATAATCCTGTAACCAAAAAGTTTTATCTTATCAATGACTATGAATACAAAGGGATTCACCAAAGGTAAGTAGTGCTGTTATGTGATTTCCACATACACACAAAATACTCAGACGGTTCAGTTGAGCTGAGAAGGGCTATTGACCTTTTTGGGCAGGCTGGCTTTGATGTTATCGCCATAACAGATCATGTGGTCAACGGGGATAATTCTATTGGAAAGCTCGCTCACAAATTGAGGCTCTCGGTAACAGCAAAAAATTTTGATGAATACATAGCAAGCATCAAAGACGAGGCTGAAAGGGCATGGAATAAGTACGAAATGCTCGTGATCCCGGGAGTAGAGATAACAAAAAATCATCTTTCAACAGATAAATCAGCCCATATTTTGATTATTGATATTAAGGAATTTATACCTGCCTGTCTGAACTATGAACAGATCTTTCTTGAGGCAAAGAGGCAGGACGCCCTCGTAATAGCCTGCCACCCCCATCACACCTCTGACATTAGCAGGGACACCCTTTTTCTTTGGAACAACAGGGATAAATACGCCAAATACATTGACGCATGGGAAATAGCCAACAGGGATGATGTCTTTAATGTAATAAGCCTCAAGAAATTTCCCTATATAGCAAACAGCGACTTTCACCGGACAAGGCATCTGTATTCATGGAAGACGCTGCTTAACTGCGACAAAACCGCGGCTTCCGTGAAGCAATGCATAAAAAATAACAAGGGTGTAGCAATAACAATCTTCAGGAACTAAAAGGAGGATGAAGAATGGAGATATTTTATTTTTTTGCAGCGCTGGCGTTACTGGGTCTTGCTGCTTATGTTTTGCAGATATGGGCAGTCCGTTCATGTTTAATGCGCAAAGAGAGTTGCTCTCCGCAATCGACAATAGCTAATCAGAGATTACCTGAGTGGCATCCTGTCTCAATACTCAAGCCGCTAAAGGGGCTCGATGATAATCTATTTGACAACCTCGCCAGTTTTTGCACGCTTGATTACCCACAGTATGAAATCATATTTTCTCTACAGGACTGGAATGACCCTGCACATAAAGTAGCGCGCAAAATAAAAGATAAATATCCTGATAAAGACATATCAATAATAGTTGAACGGTGCAATACAGGTCTAAATCCAAAAATCAATAACCTGCTTACAGCCTATAAATACTCGAAATATCCCTATATACTTATCAGCGACAGCAATGTGATGGTTGAAGATGGTTATCTTAAGGCAATATTTCGGTATATGCAGAACTCTGATGTAGGACTCGTAAGCAATGTAATAAGAGGCGTCAGGAGCCGTTCAATTGGTTCAATACTTGAGAATCTTCACATGAATTCGTTTATTGTCGGAAGCGTGTGTTTCTTAGATAGGTTTTTAAAAATGCCCTGTGTTGTTGGCAAGTCCATGCTGATGAAAAAGAGCGATCTTGAGGAAATCGGGGGTTTTGAAGCCGTCAAGGATGTTCTTGCGGAGGATTACGTAATCGGCAAAAAAATGCAGAAGAGGGGCAAGAAGGTCATTCTCTCAAATCATCTGATTAACAATGTAAACGAATATTGGGGTCTCAAGAAGTTTATCAACAGGCACACAAGGTGGGGCAAACTCAGATGGAAACTCGGTGGCGCAAAGTATTTCTCGGAATTATTGGGGAACCCAGTATTTCTGTCGTGCCTACCGTTGATTTTTTGCGAAGCTACGACAGCAGTTTTAGCCTTCGCTGTCATTGTTTCATTGATTAAAATCATCGGAGATTTCTATATCGGGAGAATAACCAATGCTGATCTGAACCCCATTTTTTATACGCTGTCGCCGCTGAAGGATTTGATAATAGGCATTTTCTGGTTTATACCTTTATTCAGCAATAAGATTGTATGGAGAGGCAATAAGTATATAATCGGGAAAGATACGATTCTAACTGAATATAAGAATAACCGGTATGTATCCTGGAGGGTAAGATTTGTATCAATGATCAGGGAAAGGTTTGCTTAAAACTGACTAAAACACTTTAAAAAATTAAGAATGGAGGTAATACAAGCGCTATGACAAAGGTAATAATAACAGAAGGCGAGGTATTTTGTCCTTACTGCAATATTGAAGAAGATGTTTGCATGGCTTCACTAAGCGGACTGAGTTTTACACAACTCGGTCAATCACGATATTGTTCAGATGACGACTATGACGAGTGTCCGTTTTTTCTGTCCAAAAAACTCAGAAAGGCTTGATGCCTTCTTGAGTAGCGGAAAAAGAGCTTGCCCTATATTGGTGATAGAAGAAAGAACTGCTTCAGGATTTTTATCATCGACGGATCTTATTATATTCGCTTTCATGCCCGTCCAAAATGAATTCTTAGATACTTGCAATCAGAAGGATATGATACGATTTCTGGAGCCAAAGCCGCGAGTAATCTCAAAAAGGCTGAAGACGAAGCGGAAGCCTCAACTGCCGATATTGCAAAACTAAGTATGAAGTCTGTCAAAGGCTTACTCATGCCCCTAAAATAGCGGTAGTATCATAAACCTATGGATTTGCAGGTCATTGGGAGAACCCGTAGGGCCCGTGGCAATCTCACCTGAAAAAAGAGAGATTGCTTCGCTCCACTCGCAATGTTAACATGAAAAAGTGCACCTCCAAGAGGGCGTTAGATTATACTAACCCCTAAGTTAAAAAACAAGGCGATA
>OGCL01002837.1_pt1 | contig 11226 bp, 7 predicted proteins | sample 1570041 | NCBI WGS metagenome assembly OGCL01 (sample SAMN06266162, study PRJEB24511) | hot springs metagenome | isolation source: Hot spring water | place: South Africa: Limpopo | collected 2015-06-22 | reverse complement strand
TGGCGCTGAGGGTGTGGGCGATCTCCGGCTCCAGGTCGAGGTTGCCCACATAGCCGTTGCCGTCCCCGGCCAGGTTGATCATGCGCATGGCCATCCCGTTGGTGGACCAGGTGTAGCGCTCGTAGAGGTTGGGCGAGCGGCTCTTGCGGGCGAGGCCGAATTCCAGGGTGCGGTTGGCGTCCGGGGTGAAGCGGGCCAGGGCGGTCAGGTCGATATTGTGGTCGCTGCGCTCGCGGTCGGCGGCGTTAAAGGCGTCCGCCTCGGCGGCGTAGGTGGCGTTGTACCCCTGTACCCTGCCGCTGTTCATGGAGACCCGCTCGTAGCGCGCCCCGAGCTGACTGAGCCATTGCGGGTTCCACTGTGCCTCCCATTCGGCGAAGGCGGCCAGACGGTCGCGCTCGCCGTTGTTGATGTTCCAGAAGGTGTCCGGGAACATCCCCTTGCCGGAGGGCTCCCACCAGTCGTCCAGCCGGTAGCGCTGGGCCTCGGCGCCCAGCCGCAGGAAGGCGCCGGCGTCCAGCGCCAGGTCGCCGGCCAGCGACAGGCCGCGGTTATCCCCCTCGGTATCCATTGGCATTCCCGCCGCGACGCCGTTCATCCCGCCGGAGATGGGGCCGGGGTTGCCGTCGCCCTGCGGCGCGATGTTATTGGGGCCATACCAGAACAGCTTGTCCTTGTAGAACTGCATGGCGTGGCGGGTGTGCTCCCGATAGGCCCGCGCCTCCAACATGCCCCAATCGAACTGCCCCGCGTAGCGCAGGTTAACCTGGGTGCTGTCGTTGTCGGTCATGTCCATGCGCTGGTTCGGCCAGCCTTGATAGGGGATGTCCTGAAGCCCCAGGGTCAGCTCGGCCAAATGGTTGTCCCGCCGCGCCGCCAGGGAGAGGGCATGATTGTTGGTCTGGTACATGCTGGAGCCGACCTCGTCGCCGTCCAGCGGGGCGCGCCCGGCCGCCGCGGGGCCGGCCGGCTTGAACGCCTCGGCCGCCTCGTAGTCGTCCGCCTGGGCGGTGGAGCCGCGGTAGCTCAGGCTCAGGGCGTCGCTGGCGACGGTGGCCGACAGATTGCCGCCCCGCGCGTTGCCGTTGGTGCGGAAGAAGACCCCGACCTCGCCGGTCTGTAACAGGCCCGCCCCGGCCTCGGCGAATCTGGGCGCCGGCGATTCCACGATCACCGAGCCGCCGATGCTGTCGCCCCCCAGGCTGACCGGAGAGATGCCGGCGAAGACGGCGGCCTTGGCGACGCGGCTGGGGTCGATGTAGGAGAGGGGCGGGTTCATGTGGTTGCCGCAGGCGGAGATCAGGTCCATGCCATCGACCTTGATGCGCAGCCGGTCGTCCCCCAGGCCGTGGATCACCGGCAGGCCGGAGACCCCGCCGGCGCCCTGAATGGCGACGCCGGGGATGGCGTCGAGCAGGCTGGCGCTGTCGCTGGTGGCGGCCCGCTGCCCGGCAATGGTCTCGCCGGAGAGGGGGGTGCTTACGGGGACCGTTTGCTCGGCCATCCGCGGGGCGGTGACGACAATACTCGGGGGTTCCGCCTCTGCGGCCGCGGCCCCCTGGGCGAGGGCAGCGATCAGGGTGCCGAGGAGGGTGCGACTATGGCGTAATGGAGAGGGGCTCATGAAGACTCCTGGGAGGTTCGCTATTGGGCTGAGACGGCCTACGCCCTTCCCGCCGATCGCCAACGGGAAAAAGGCCCATCGGCGGTCCGGGACAGGGAAGAAATTGGACGGTCTTATAGCAGAGCGGATAGCGGACAACAATTGACGAAGGTCTATCGGCAAAGGGCATCTCTTTCGCTCCTCTCGTTACCAATTGCCGCCGCATAGGCCGCCGGGGATCGGATCGGTCCCCGCCCCGGCGGCATCGGCTGGATGCAAAATGCCGGCGAATTGCGTGATATGCCGCAGTCGCGGCGCGAACTGCCCGATATATTTTTTTGGCACCGCCCTTTCCGCCGGGAACAAAAGCGCTAGAATTTGAACATCGGCCTGCCCACCGTTTTGTCGTGGAGGAGAGTGGAGATGAGAACAAGAGATTGGCGCACCCTGTTGCTGCTGACGCTGGTCGCGGTCCTGCCCCTGGAGGCCCTGGCCCGCATCAAGCTTTTGACCCTGCCGGTGCGGGAGCGGGTGGAGATCCGCCTCGACCATGCGGAGGCGACCCTGGTGGAAGAGGAGCGCATCGTGCCCCTCACCCAGGGGGTGAATGAGGTGGATTTCTCCTGGTCCAACAGCCAGGTGGATGCCAACTCCCTGCTGTTTCGGCTGCTGCCGACGCCGGGAGGCGAGGGGGTGGGGGCGGAGGTGCTGTCGGTGAGCTATCCCCCCAACGAAAACGCCCTGGTGTGGAACGTGGCGGCCAAGCTATCCGGGCCGGCGCGGGTGCGCATCGGCTATCTGTTGGGCGGGCTGGAGAAGAGCTACCACTACCGGGCGGTGGCGGATCACGACGAGCGTTTCCTGTCGCTGTTCCACTATCTGAAGGTGCAGAACTACGCCAACGAGGACTACGCCGATGCCTACATCCAGGCGGGCTTCGGCGAGCCGATCCAGCGGCCGCTGGGGATCGACGAAAGCAAGGAGCTGCTGCTGGCCCGTTACGACGGGGTGCCGTTGACCAAGCGCTACACCGCCGACCTGAGCCGCTACGGCTATTTCGACGCCGCCAAGAAGAAGCTGCGCATCCCCATGCACTATGTGTTGCAAAACGACGCCGCCCACGGCCTAGGCCGCACCGCCCTGCCCTTCGGCAAGGCGCGCATCTTCCAGCAGGACGGCAAGGGGGGCAGCTCCTTCGTGGGGGAGGATTGGGCGCAGTTCACCCCCAGGGACGACGAGTTGGCGCTGTTCCTCGGCGAGGCGCGGGACATCTCGGTGGTGCGCACGGTGGAACGCTCCGACCGCCAGCGGGTGGGGGGTGATCTCTACCATTACGACCTGGTGGTGAAGTACGAGATCGAAAACTTCAAGGACAGCGCCGTCACCCTGGACATCGGCGAGGAGGTGAAGCGGCTGCGCGCCGAGATCCTGCGCGACAACGGCCGCGACGTGCAGTGGGAGCTGGGACCGGAGACCAGCTTCGCCGGCCCGCCCGATCCCGAGCACAGCGATGCCGACCGGCTGCTGTTCCATGTCGCCCTGCCGCCGCGGCAGCCGGACGGCGCCGCGCAGAAGCTGGTGCATAAGCTCCATCTCCAGATCAAGAACGAGTGGTGATCGCCATGCGTAGGATTTCTAACCTCTTCCCCTTCCTTCCGGCCCTGTGCGGGCTGCTGCTCGCCGCCCCCCTGTGGGCGAAAAACCTCGACCTGGCGACGGTGCCGGGGCGCCAAACGGTGCAGCTCACCATCTACAACTCCGAGGATCTGACGCTGGTAAAGGAGACCCGCCGCCTCGCCTTCAAGCAGGGCATCAACCCGCTGCAATTCTCCTGGGCCAACACCCTCATCGACCCCACCTCGGTGGAGCTGCACTTCCGCAGCCACGGCGACCGGCTGGCGGTGCTGGACACCAGCTTCCCCCACGACAAGCCGCAGATGCTCTACTGGAACGTGCGCGCCGATGCCGACCTGGAGGCGGAGATCGAGATCAGCTACTTCACCTCCGGGATAAGCTGGTCCGCGGACTATGTGGCCATCGCCGAACCACAGGAGACCCAGCTCGCCTTGCAGGGCTTCGTGCGGGTGACCAACCGCTCCGGCGAGGAGTACGAAGAGGCCCAGGTGCGGCTGGTGGTGGGGGAGATCAACCTGGTGGAGAAGATCGCCGAATTGGCCCAGCGGCCGGTGAGCCAGGTGAAGGAGATGAAAAGGGACGAATACGACCAACTGCGGCAGCGGGTGGCGCGCAAGGCGATGGCGGAGGAGGCGATGCCCGCCCCCATGCTGGCCGGCGCCGTCATGGCCCCGTCGCCGGCCCCCAAGGCGATCGAAAAGGAGGGGCTCGGGGAATACTTCATCTACACCATCGAGGGCACCGAGACCATCCCGGACGGCTGGTCCAAACGGTTGCGCAGCTTCCAGGCCGGTGCCGTGCCCATGCAGGTGGAATACCGCTACCGGCCATCGGAATACGGCGACCTACTGGTGCGGCTGTACCTGTTGAAGAACGACAAGGCCTCCGGCCTCGGCATCACCCCCATCCCGGACGGCGAGGTGCGGGTGTTCCGCCAGGACGGCCCCAAGGGCCTGCGCTATCTGGCCGCCCAGAACATCAAATACGTCCCCATCGGCGACAAGCTGGAATTGAACCTGGGCAAGGATCCCGAGGTGGTGTTCGAGCTGGTGAAACGGCGGGTGTTCCGGGACAATCTCTGGCTGCGCTACGAACAGGGGAATGTCTATAAGAAGGTGGACGACGCCACCATCCAGGTGGACCACAAGGCCAGCGTGGCGGGCTGGGACGAGCACCAGCTCTTCACCCAGCGCATCCGCAACTACAGCGGCCGGCCCATTCAGGTGGAGGTGGAGCGCGCCTTCGACGGCGACGTGGTGTTCAAAAGCCGGCTCAACCCCGAACGGCGCGATTACCGCACCCTGCGCTACCGCGTGAGTCTGCCCGCCGGGGAAAAGGCCGGGCTGGAATACGAGGTGCTCACCCGCAATGGCTACAACGCCAAACAGAACCGCGTGGAGTTTGCCGGCGGTTAGTTTTTAACAGCGGGAACACAGAGGACACGGAGAAGCACAGAGAACACAGAGGGGGGCCTCGATCATGGTTCTGGCCAGGAGGCGTTGGAGTCCAAAAGTACCGCGAAGCGAAGCTTTTGGCGTGACGGCATAAATCTGCCTCTGAAGATTTGCGCGCAAGGCAAAAGCTACGCGCTTCGCGGTACTTTTGCACTCCAGCCGCGCGACTGGCCGGAACTATGGTCGGGGGGGGCTGGAGTCCAAAAGCGTAGCGAAGCGAAGCTTTTGGAGTGCAGACCCAAATCTGCCCCTGAAGATTTGCGCGCAAGGCAAAAGCTACGCGCTTCGCGGTACTTTTGCACTCCAGCCGCGCGACCGGCCGGAACTATGATCAAGGAGAGAGATGCCATTTCTTAAAGAAATGGCATCTCTGGGAGCGAACTTTCACGGTAACCCCAATGGCGCAGTTTTTTCAGATCCATCCCGAAAACCCCCAGTCGCGACTGATCAAACAGGCGGTGGAGATCGTCCGCGGCGGCGGTCTGATCGTCTATCCCACCGACTCCAGCTATGCCTTCGGCTGCTCCCTGGACGAAAAGTCCGCGATGGAGCGGATCATCCGCATCCGCCGGCTGGACGAGAGGCACAACTTCACCCTGGCGTGCCGCGACCTCTCCGAGATCGCCAGCTATGCCAAGGTGGAGAACGCCCACTACCGGCTGCTGAAGAGCCTCACCCCCGGCCCCTACACCTTCATCCTCCACGCCACCAAACAGGTGCCGCGGCGGCTGTGGAACGAAAAGCGCAAGACCATCGGCATTCGGGTGCCGGACCATCCCATCGCCCTGGCGCTCTTGGGGGAACTGGGCCAGCCGTTGATGAGTTCCACCCTCAGCCTGCCGGGGGAGGAGTATCCGCTGACCGATCCCTACGAGATGCGCGACCTGCTGGACGCCCAGGTGGACCTGATCATCGACGGCGGTTTCTGCGGCATGGAACCCACCACGGTGGTGGACCTGGAGGAGGAGACGCCCAGGGTGGTGCGGGTGGGCAAGGGGGATGCTTCGCTGTTTGGCGGATAAGGGGAAAAGGTCAAGTTGTAGGTCGGGTTAGGCGCGTCTTTTTGCGCCTTAACCCGACCTACCAGGTTCAAATCCCGCGCTTCGCCGCCGCCACCCGCAGGCGCAGGGCGTTCAGTTTGATGAAGCCCTCGGCGTCCTTCTGGTCGTAGGCGCCGGCATCGTCCTCGAAGGTGGCGATGGTGGCGTCGAACAGGGAGTCGCTCTCGGACTGGCGGCCGGCGACGATGACGTTGCCCTTGTAGAGCTTCATCCGCACCACGCCGTTCACCACCTGCTGGGTTTGGTCGATCAATGCCTGCATCGCCTTGCGTTCCGGGCTCCACCAGTAGCCGTTATAAACCAGGTCGGCATACTTCGGCATCAGGCCGTCCTTCAGGTGGGCGCTCTCGCGGTCCAGGGTGAGGGATTCCATCGCCCGGTGGGCCTTGAGCATTACGGTGCCGGCCGGGGTCTCGTAGGCGCCGCGGGACTTCATGCCCACGTAGCGGTTCTCCACGATGTCGGCGCGGCCGATGCCGTTCTCGCCCGCCACTTTGTTGAGGTATTCCATTACCTGGGCCGGGGTCATCGGCTTGCCGTCGATGGCCACGATGTCGCCCTTTTCGTAGGTCAGCTCCACATAGGTGGGCACATCCGGGGCCTTTTCCGGGGAGCAGGTCCAGCGCCACATATCTTCCTCCGGCTCGGCCCAGGGGTCCTCCAGGATGCCGCCCTCGTAGGAGATATGCAGCAGGTTGGCATCCATCGAATAAGGCGACTTTTTGCCCTTCTTGTGGAAGTCCACCGGGATGCCGTGGGTCTCGGCGTAGTGCATGAGTTTTTCCCGGGAGAGCAGATCCCACTCCCGCCAGGGGGCGATCACCTTGATGTCCGGCTTCAGCGCATAGGCCCCCAGCTCGAAGCGCACCTGGTCGTTGCCCTTGCCGGTGGCGCCGTGGGCGATGGCGTCGGCGCCGGTCTGGATGGCGATCTCCACCAGCCGCTTGGCGATCAGCGGGCGGGCGATGGAGGTGCCCAGCAGGTACTCGCCCTCGTACAGGGTGTTGGCGCGGAACATCGGATAGACGTAGTCGCGGGCGAACTCCTCCCGCAGATCCTCGATATAGATCTCGTTAATGCCGAACTTCTCCGCCTTTTTGCGCGCCGGATCCAGCTCCTCCCCCTGGCCGATGTCGGCGGTAAAGGTGACCACCTCGCATTGATAAACATCTTGCAGCCACTTGAGGATGATGGAGGTATCCAGGCCGCCGGAATAGGCCAGGACCACTTTTTTGATGCCGGATTTGGACATGGGATGCGCTCTCCTGCGCGCCGGGGGCGGCGCGGCCGATGGGAAAAAAGATGCGCTATATTAGCCGCGGTCGGGGGCTTTTTCCAGGCGCTTGGCGGAAAACAGCGATTCCAAATTTGGAATTGCTGGGCGGAAAAGCTCCTGGAGGCTTGACCACGGAGGGCGCGGAAGGGCTTGAGATTCAGCGGAGGCGTTGCTTCAGCTTGCATTTGCGGCGGTTCCCGGTATGATTTCCGACTACTTCTGTCGGGTATGGCCTTAACTTAGTACGGTCTCTCCCGGCTGCCAATCGAAATTTTTCCACAGTGGGGCATTATGGCGGTACGCATCAAGAGTCACTGGCACGGCGAGCGGGAGCGGTCCCTGCACGAAATCGCCGGGGCGCTCGCCTTCAATGGCTGGAAGATCGCCCTGGACAAGGCGGTGGAGTTGCACAGCGAGCATTTTCACTACAGCGACGACCGGCAGCGCATGGTGGTGATCCAGGAGTATCTGATCTTTCAGGTGCAACTGGTGGACCGCCTTGCCCATGAGCGGCTGGGGGACGAGGAGCGCGGCGAGCTGGTGATCGCCCTGGCCCGGCGGCTGGCCGAGCTGGTGCAGGACAACGGCGAAGACCTGTTCGGCCCCGGCGACCACGGCCGGACGTTCCTCCAGCGCTTCAACCAGCGGGCGATGGAGTACGCGGAGTTTGGATTTTCCGATTCCGGCCCCAGTTACCCCTTTTATAGGCACCTGGGATCGGAGATCCAGAACCTAATGGGCGGGGAGGGGGAGAACCGCTGGGTCATCGACCAGGTGATGGACGTGGACGGCCCGGAGGTGTTCAAGCTGGTCCGGCGGACCCTGAGCAATCTGCTGGAGTAAAAAAGGCTGCGCCTTTATTTAGTAGAGAACCGACCCAATTAAAAATCGCTTGCGATTTTTACCTGACAGGAAAGCTATCATGCGACCGGCGCAGTTGATGACCGTTTTGGAGCAGGAGTTTCTCAGCACCAGGGAGGGCCACCACACCCCGGTGATGCTGTGGGGGCCGCCCGGCGTGGGTAAGTCGCAGATGGTGGCGCAGATCGCCGCGCGTCATAGCGCCCCGGTGATCGACATCCGCCTGTCGCAAATGGAGCCCAGCGACCTGCGCGGCATCCCCTTCCGCGACGGCAATCAGGTGGAGTGGGCGGTGCCCGCCATGCTGCCGAATGCGCAGCGCCACGGCCCGGCGGGGATCCTGTTTCTGGACGAAATCACCTCCGCACCGCCCTCGGTGTCGGCGGCGGCCTATCAGTTGATCCTGGATCGCCGGCTGGGGGAGTATCGGGTGCCGGAGGGCTGGGCGATCTTCGCCGCCGGCAACCGCCAGGGGGATCGCGGCGTCACCTATGCGATGCCGGCGCCGTTGGCTAACCGTTTTTCCCACTTCGAGGTGGAGACCCATTTGGACGACTGGGTGGTCTGGGCGTACAAAAATGGCATCGACGAGCGGGTGATCGCCTTCCTGCGCTTCCGGCCGGAGTTGCTGTTCGATTTCGACCCGGCGCACAACCCCATTGCCTTCCCCTCGCCGCGCTCTTGGGAGTTCGCCCACCGTAGCCTGCAAAAGTTCGGTCATCACCCGCAACTCCTGCAGGGCGCCCTGCAGGCCTGCGTGGGGCCGGCGGCGGGGGTAGAGCTGCACGCCTTCGTCAACAGTCTGGACCAGATGCCCGACCTAGACGCCATCCTGGCCGGCGAAGAGGCGCCGGCGCCGCGGGAGATCGACCTCCAATACGCCGTGGCCGCCGCCCTGGTGGGGCGCGCCATCCGTGCCCGCGGCACGGCGGAGGGGCCGGCGATCATCGGCCGCATCCTCGACTACGCCGGGCGCTTCCCGCAGCGGGAGATGGGGGTGATGCTGGTCTCCGACCTCCATCGCGCCATCGGTCAGGAGCTGTTCGCCGTGCCCCAGTTCCTGCAATGGGCGCAGGCGGTTTCCGATATCATGCTGTATTGAAAACCGGCCTTGGGTCTAGTTCCGGCCACCTGTGAAGCTGGAGTGCAAAAGCGTAGCGCGAAGCGCGTAGCTTTTGCTCGGCGCATCCCTGCGCCGAGCCCCTGCGGGGCTTGCGCGCAAATCTTCAGGGGCAGATTTGTGCAGTGTCCAAAAGCTTCGCTTTTGGACTCCAGGCCACCTCCGGCCGGAACTAGACCCAAGGCCCGCCCCCATCAGCGGCGACAGGGAGCAGCCGCGGGCGATACCGCGCTCGATGTCCTCGAATTCGCCGCCGTCTTCAACCGAATGGCGCAGGTATTGCCAGACCAGGCGCAGCAGGTATTTTTCCGCCGGGATCAGGCGGAACACCTGGTTATAGAGGATGTCGTGATCGATGTGGGCGTAATAGCCCTCGACATCGGATCGCATTACCCAGGAGTCCGGGCTGCCGGCGAGGTGGTCGTGGATCTCTTCCACCGCCTCTTGCGCGCCACCGCGCAGGTGATGGACGTTGCGGGAGCTCCGCTCGCCCAGGGCCGATTGCAGCACCAGGATCATCGCCTTGAACACGATGCGGTCGGTTTCGTTCCACTGCTCCACCGGGCCGTCGGCGGTATGGACCCGGTGCAGGGGCTGGAAGGCGTACTCCCCCCCAGCCAGCCGCGCGCGCAGATCTTCCTTGGCCGCGGCCCAGTCCAGGGGATTTTCCGTCGCCTCGGCGTGCCACTCGTAGGCCGCATCGAGGCTGGGATCGGCGAGCAGTTGCTCGAACAGGGGCTGGAGGGCGGTATCGCAAGCCATCGGGATTCTCCTGCGTCTTGTTGTGAGTCTTGTCAAGGCCAGCGGGCGAGCGGGCGGGCGACGATTGCCTCGCCCCGAGCCGGGTACTATGGAATTTTATGCTTTGTATCACAAAATTCGGGGGAACTTTTTTGTTTTCCCTGTTCGCGCGCCTCCCCAGGCGCCAGCGCGCGCCGGCTCGGGGCGCCGAAGTGCGCAGGGGGGTCTTGATCATGCTTCCGGCCCCCATTGTCAGCGGAACGGATCGGTGGGGTGGCTCCATCTGGATGACGGAGGCCATGGCGGTGCGCGCTGCGACTTTGGACAGACCGCCGCCAACGTCCTATAAAGAGCGCCCGCCGAAAAGGCGCTGCCTTTTCACTCCGGCACAACAGACCCTGTCCGAAACCATTATCAAGGCCTGGACGCCCGGCCCCAGGGCCGGGCTCCAAACCAGCCCACTTGGCGACCGGGACGATGATCAAGGCCCGCCAACCACCCCGCCACCGGGCGGCACCCGCCCCTTGGGATTGCGGCCAAGAGGCATCTTTGACCCCCGCCTCCACCCCGATCCGCTAAAATGTCATCATTGGTTTCATAAGATGGGGGCCGGACCAACGGCCCTGTGGGCGAACAACCAATCGACAAGGTAGATCTATATGTCTGAGAACAAAAGGGTTTATGCCTTCTCCGAAGGCGACGGCAAGAACAAGAAGCTGCTGGGCGGCAAGGGCGCCAATCTGTGCGAGATGACGCAGATCGGCCTGCGGGTGCCGCCGGGTTTCGTGATCACCACCGAGACCTGTCTGGAGTATCTGGCCAGCGAGGAGCGCAAGCTGCCGGCCGGGGTGATGGAGGACGTACGCGCCCAGATGGCGGCAGTGGAGGAGGCCACCGGCAAAGGCTTCGGCAACCCCGAGAATCCGCTCTTGGTGTCGGTGCGCTCCGGCTCCGCCATGTCCATGCCGGGCATGATGGACACCATCCTCAACCTCGGCCTCAACGCCGAGACCCTGCACGGGCTGATCAAGCAGACCAACAACCCGCGCTTTGGCTATGACGCCTATCGCCGCTTCATCCAGTTGTTCGGCAAGGTGGCGCTGGGGGTGCCGGACGAGCGCTTCGACGAGCACCTGCACAACGAGAGCACAGCGAAGGTCACGGTGTTGTACGACCCACTGACCGACAGCTCGCGGGAGGCGCTATCGCGTTTGAGAGCGCTGACCGACCGTCTGAGCGCCGAGTGGGTTCAGCGACGCCTCGCCCGCAGGTTTATCGCCGCGGAGTTTACCACACCGATCGCCGTGGTAACACAGACCATCCAGACAGAGAATCCTGTCGGTAACCTGGTGCTGGGCATCATCCTGCCGTATGTGATTGTGCTGTCCGCGTTCTTCGGGGCGGTATCGCCCGCGTTTGACCTGGTGGCAGGCGAAAAGGAGCGCGGCACCCTCGAGACGCTCCTCACCACGGCG
>OGCL01002836.1_pt1 | contig 11226 bp, 10 predicted proteins | sample 1570041 | NCBI WGS metagenome assembly OGCL01 (sample SAMN06266162, study PRJEB24511) | hot springs metagenome | isolation source: Hot spring water | place: South Africa: Limpopo | collected 2015-06-22 | reverse complement strand
CGGCGGGTGGCCTCCAGCAGCAGCGGGATGCCGATGCAGGCGGTGACCAGATCAGCGGTGGTCAGGCTGCCCGGGCGCAGGGCCAGCTGCTGGTAGAAGATAAACAGGTAGGCGGCGCTGGCGGCAGCCACCAGGCCCAGGCCGATATCCAGCAGCGGCACGCGGTCGCGCGGCGAGGACTTGAAGGCGGGGTAGGCGAGAAAGGCCAGCAGCAGGGCAAAGGCCAGGTGGATGGAGCGGGTTTCGGTGTCATTGAGCACGCCGAAACCGAACACGAACGGCAGCGGCGAGGCGATCCACAGCTGGAACAGCGACCAGAGCAGGGCCAGGCCGGCGATCACCTGGGCCATGGCCCCCGCGGGCAGGCGGGCGCCGACATCCTGGGCGATCAGTTCTTCGGTGGACAGTTGCTTGTCATGCATGGAGGCAAACCTGCATTCGGAAAGACGGAAAACGGCAAAACCCGCGGCCTTGCGGCGCGCGGGCTGCTTGCTTCAAGCGTAGTGCAAGGTGGCCGCAGTGGGCTGCGACCCCCGCGGCTTACATCCAGCCGCGTTCCTTGTAGTAGCGCACGGCCCCTTCATGCAGGGGTGCGCTGAGGCCCACCTTGATCATGTCTTCTTCCTTCAGGTCGGCAAATGCAGGGTGCAGACGCTTGAAGCGCTCGATATTGTCGAATACCGACTTGACCAGCTGGTAGACCATTTCCGGGCTGGCCTTGGCCGAGGTGGAGAGCACCGCCTTGCCGCCGATGGACGGAGTCGGGGCATCGTTGCCCTTGTACAGGCCGCCGGGAATATCGGCCTTGGTGTAGTAGCTCTTGGCCGCCAGCAACTGGTCGATCTCGGCGCCGGTGACCGGTACCAGCACCGCGTCGGTGGTGGTGGTGGCTTCCTGGATCGCGCCATTGGGGTGGCCGACGAAATAGGTCATGGCGTCGATATTGTTGTCGCCCAGGGCGCTGGCCTGCTCGGCCGGCTTGAGTTCAGCGGCGAGGGCAAAGGCGGAACGATCCCAACCCTTGACCGCCATGATCTCTTCCAGGGTGTCGCGCTGGCCGGAGCCGGGGTTGCCGATATTCACCCGCTTGCCCTTGAGGTCGTCGAAGCTGGCGATCTTGGCGTCGCGGCGGGCGAGGATGGTGAACACTTCGCTCTGCAGGGAGAACACCGCACGGAGGTCGTCCATGGCACCTTCGGCCTCGAAGGGGGCGACACCGGTCATGGCCTTGTACTGGTGGTCCGACTGCATGATGCCGAAGTTGAATTCGCCACTGCGGATGCCGTTGACGTTGGCCACGCCACCGCCACTGGCCGGGGCGTTGCACTTGATGCCGTGCTCGGCGGCGCCGCGGTTGAGGAAGCGGCAGATGGACTGACCAGCCACGTAGTACACGCCGGTCTGGCCGCCGGTACCGATGGTGACGAACTTGTCGTCGGCCTGTACCGCGCTGCTCAGACTGGTGGCGGCGAGTGCGGCGGACAGGGCCCATGCCAGGGTTTGGCCTTTCATGGTGAGGTCTCCTTTTCGTTTTATTGTCGGCCTGGCCGGCCTTGTGGGCCGTGGCCAGGGGGCGAGAGTCTAACCTTTCGGTCAGGTCCGGGGCAGCGTAACGGGCCTGGACGCGTTACCGGATATGTAGTCACAGGCTTTCAGCATAGACCCTGCTGCCCAGCCTGACAGACGCCGCGGACTATCGCCGGGGCACGGCTTTGGGCAGAATCTCTGGCATGCATATACAGCTTCCCGATCTACCCCAGGCCTCGGTCAGCGCCTGCCTTAGCCAGGCGGTGCTGCATGCCGCCGCACGCCTGGGCCTGGAGCGTGCGGCGTTGCTGGCCGAATGCGGCTTCGACCCGGCGCAACTGGGCGACCCCGATGCGCGCATCCCTTTCGCCACCCAGGAGCGTCTGTGGCAGGTGCTGAGCCGTCTGCCCCTGAGCGAGCCGGGCCTGGCGGTGGGCAGCAACCTGGCGCCGGGGCCGTTCAGCGTGCTGGGCTATCTGCTGCAAAGCAGCGCCACCCTGAACGAAGCCCTGGCGGCGGCCCTGCGCTACCAGCGGCTGGTGGGTGAAGGCGGCGAAGTGCAGCTGCTGGCACAGGGCGATGAGTTGCAACTGCTGTACCGGCCGCTGCACCCGAATGCACCAGCCACCCGCACCCGGGTGCTGGCGCTGATGGCCGGGGCTATGCAGATGTTCCAGCCGTTGTTGTCCGATTTTCAGCCCCTGCGCGCGCAATTCGTGCACCCCGAGCCGACGGATTTGACCCCCTACCAGGCGATCTTCCCCTGCCCGCTGCAGTTTGGCGCCAGCGACTACGGCATCGTGTTGCCCAAGTCCCTGGCTGCGGCGCCGCTGATCCAGGCCAACCCACCCCTGCAGAGCCTGCTGCGCCAGCATGCCGAGGCCCTGCTAGCGCGCTTGCCCAGCGAGGGCCTGAGCGCCCGGGTGGTGGTGCTGCTGGGCGAGCAGCTGGCCCGGGGCGAGCCGGATCGCCAGCAGCTGGCGCGCAGCCTGGCCCTCAGCGAGCGCAGCCTGCAGCGTCACCTGGCCGAGGAAGGCAGCAGCTATCAGCAACTGCTCAATGACACCCGCCGCCAGCTGGCCGAGCGTCACCTGCAGGACGGCCAGCTACCCGCCACCGAGATCGCCCTGTTGCTGGGCTACTCCGAGCCCAGCGTATTCTTCCGCGCCTTCCGCCAATGGACCGGCATGACGCCGGGCGAATACCGTCAGCGTTACGCCAACCAGGCCTAGCCTCAAAAAAGCTTGCGGTACTGGATAAAGCCCGAGCGTTCGGCGATGCGTTCGTAGAGCAGCATGGCGCGGCTATTGCTCTCGTGGGTGAGCCAGTAGGTGCGTGAGCAGCCATGGGCGCGGGCGGCCTGGTAGACATGCTCGATCAGCTGGCGGCCGGCGCCGCTGCTGCGCACGTCCTTGGCGATAAACAGGTCCTGCAGGTAGCAGTAGTCGCCCACCGTCCAGGTCGAGCGGTGGTAGATCCAGTGCACCAGGCCGATGGCCTGGCCCTCGTGCCAGGCCAGGGCGGCATGCATCGGCTCGGCCGGGTCGAGAAAGCGCTGCCAGGTGGTGTCGCTGGTGGCCGCGCTGATCTCGGTCATATAGAAGCGCTGGTAGCCCTGCCACAGCGGCAGCCAGGCGGCGTGGTCGGCGGCGTCGACAGGGCGGATTTCCAAGGGGATGCGAATCGGCATGGTGGCAGCCTCCAGCCTGCGGCGTTGATTGGTTGCCAACAGGTTAGCAGGCTGCCTTCGACTTTCCGCACGTACCTGCTTAGCGGCTGGCGCGATAGGCCTGTTTGAGCAGCGCCAGATCGGCAGGCGCACAGGGTGCAGGCTGGTGGCTGCTCAGGTCATAGCAGCTCTGCCCGAAGCCCATGGGCCAGTAGATGATGCTGTAGGGCGGCCAGAAGATCGAGACCACGCGAAAGCGTGTACGCAGCTTGCCTTCGGCCAGGGGCTCGCCGGTAACGCTGGTCAGGCGATAGGGCACGCCGGCGGTACGGTTCCAGAAGAACGGGCGGGTTTTCACCAGGCCCTGGGGATGCTGCTGGCTGCGCTGATTGACGCTGATGGTGCTGTGTTCCGGCAGCTTGAAATAGGCCTTGGTGGAACAGCCACCGAGAATCAGGGCGAGCAGCAGTAAAGCGGCGAGGCGAAACGCGGGCATGGGTACGTCCTTGTGCGAAGACTGGAAAGAAGGCCGCCGAGCGACCGGCGCGCACTATAACGAGTTGTGCGCGTAGCGGCAGCTATCGGTGGGCAATTTCGTCGTCCTGCCGCCTATTGCGCCCTTTCGCCACATAAATCCAGGGCAAACCAGCGCTCCACCTCGGCCTGGCCCAGGCCGGCGCCGAGCAGGGCGAACAGCTTGCCCAGGGCCGCTTCGCGGGTCATGCCGCCGCCGCTGACCAGGCCGGCGCTGGCCAGGGCGCTGCCGGCGGCATACACACCGAACTCGATATGGCCATGGGGGCACTGGCTGATGGCGGCCAGCACCACGCCGCGCTCATGGGCGGCCTTAAGTGCGCCCAGCAGTTCGGCATCATCCGCCGGCCCGGTGCCGCTGCCGTAGCACTCCAGCAGCAGGCCCTGCACGCCGTTATCCAGCAGGGCGCGCACATGGGCGGCCTGGATGCCGGGGTAGAGCGGCAGTACGGCCAGATTGACCGGCTGGCGTTGCTGGCAGTAGTCGATCTGCAGCGGGATCTGTTCGGCACGCTGGCCCTGGCGCTGGCGCGGCAGCTCAACGAAGGCGTCGAAGGCATCGCTGCGCAGCTTGCTGACCCGGGCGCCGTGCAGCAGGCGGCCATTGAAGTACAGGCGCACACCGGGTTCGAGGCCGCCCTGCAGCGCGGCCATGGCGCCGAACAGGTTGCCCCAGGCATCGCTGCCTTCGACTCCGGCGGGCAACATGGAGCCGGTCAGCACCACGGGCACCTTGAGGCCGAGCAGGAGAAAGCTCAGGGCGGCGGCGCTATAGGCCAGGGTGTCGGTACCGTGCAGCAGCAGCACGGCGTCGCAGCCGTCCTGCTCGATGCCGGCGCGAATCGCCGCGACCATGGCCAGCCAGTTGTGCTGGTTCATATTGGCGCTGTCGATCGGCGGCAGCAGCTCGCGGAAGATCCACTCGGACAGTGGCCGGTTTTCCTCGGCCTGGCGCGCGCGCAGCCGCGCCTCGAAGCCGGACGCCGGAGCCAGGCCGTTGGCGCTGGCCTGCATGCCGATGGTGCCGCCGGTGTAGAGCACCAGGAGTTTTGTGCAACCCATGGGAAAAGTTCTCTTTGCTTGTTCTTGGAGCCTGCTAAAAGTCTGCTGCGCTTCGGTCCTGCTGCGTTAAAAACAGGCTCAGAAAGCCGCTTGCGGCTAACGCACTTCAGTGCGGCCCCGAAGGGGCGAGCGAAGCGAGTGATGCTCATGTACAACTTGTACACTCCGCTTCCTCGCCTGTTTTTGCCTTGCATGACTCTAGCTCGCAAGCCTTTGAGCAGGCTCTACTTAAAAAAACAGGGAGCCTAGGCCCCCTGCTTCACGGCAATACCCAGCAGCTTACCGCTGATAGACGCTATTGCCGATTTCTGCGCGATCCAGTTCGGCTGGCTGGCTGTTCTGGTTGCCCCAGACGCTCGGGTCCAGATCCAGGTCGGCGAACTGCTTGGCGTCCAGTACCGGCGACTCGACCCCGGCCTTGATCTGGCTGTCATAGTCGCGCATCAGGCGCAGGCCGACCTTGAACAGCAGGGCCAGGGCGATCAGGTTGGCGATGGCCAGCAGGCCCATGGTCACGTCGGCGAAGGCGAACACCGTGCCCAGATCCTGCACCGAACCCCACAGCACCAGGGCCACCACCAGCAGGCGGTAGACCACCACCGGGCCACGCTTCTGGCTGAAGAAGCCCAGGGCGTTTTCACCCAGGTAGTAGTTGTAGATCAGGGTGGTGAAGACGAACAGCAGCAGCGCCAGGCTGACAAACACCCGGCCCCACTCGCCGACCACGCTGGCCACGGCAGTCTGGGTCAGCACCACGCCGGCCATCTCGGTGCCCGGCTGGTACACGCCCGACAGCAGGATGATCAGCGCGGTGCTGCTGCACAGGATGATGGTGTCGATAAACACGCTGAGCGACTGCACGATGCCCTGGGCCACCGGGTGCTTGACCTCGGCCACGGCGGCAACGTTGGGCGCGCTGCCCAGGCCCGCTTCGTTGGAGAACAGACCGCGCTTGACCCCCATCAGGATGGCCGCACCGATACCGCCGGCAAAGGCCGGCTCCAGGCCGAAGGCGCTGTTGAAGATCAGAGCGAAGGTGGCCGGAACGGCATCGAGATGGCTGCCGATGACGAAGATGGCCATGGCGATATAGGAGAAGGCCATCACCGGCACCAGTACATCGGCGAACTTGGCGATGCGCTTGATGCCGCCGAAGATGATCAGGCCGATCACGGCGGTGAGTGCCAGGCCGCTGATCAGGGTCGGCAGGCCGAAGGTGTCATGCAGCGAGGTGGCCACGGTGTAGGACTGCACGGCGTTGAAGCCGAAGCCGAAGGTCACCAGCAGCAGGATCGACACGACGATGCCCAGCCAGCGCTGGCCGAGGCCGTGCTGGATATAGAAGGCCGGGCCGCCACGGTAGCTGCCGTCGGCCTCGCGACGCTTGTACAGCTGGGCCAGGGAACACTCGAAGTAGCTGGTGGCCATGCCGACCAGGGCCACGACCCACATCCAGAAAATCGCGCCCGGGCCACCGAGCATGATGGCCACCGATACACCGGCGATATTGCCGGCACCGACGCGGCCGGCCACCGAGAGCATCAGCGCCTGGAACGAGCTGAGCTGGCCGGGCTGGCGCTGGAAGGCCTCACTGAAGATGCGAAACATGCGGCCGAAGTAGCGGAACTGGACGAAACGCGAGGCAAGGGTGAAATACAGACCAAGGCCGATCAGCATCACGATCAGCAGCTTGCTCCAGATCAGGTCATTGAGAATATCGAGCATGGCAGGCGAGTCTCTCTTGTTGTTCTGGGGAATGAGTGCGGGACCGAATGGTTGGCGATGTGAGCGGGCCGGACAATTTCGCAGGTCGCGGCGACTTGGTGCGAGTTGATGCTAGAATCGCGTCACCCGCATCAATAGGCCCCGCCGTATGTCCGATCATCTGGGTGACAACCTCAAGCTGTTGTGCAGCCACTACCGCTCGATTGCCGAGGTGTGCCGCAAGCTGTCGATCAACCGCGCCCAGTTCAACCGTTACCTGGCCGGGCAGAGCCGGCCCACGGCGCATAACCTCAAGCGCATCTGCGACTTCTTCGGGGTCGAGGCCTATGAACTGAGCCTGCCGCAGGAGCAGTTCGCCGAGCTGATCGGCGCCCGCAGTGGCCAGGGTGCGCGGCCCCGGGTCGACCCGCTGCTGGAGCTGTTCCAGCCCCTGGGCGAGCACTCGCGCAGCCTGGAGCGCTACTGCGGCTACTACTTCGAATACTCCAACTGCATGTCGGTGCCGGGGCAGATCCTGCTGTCCCTGGTGCAGCTGCGAGAGGAGCGCGGCAGCTACCTGTTCGAGCGTCAGGAGCGTCAGGAACCGTCCCGCGCCGACAGCGGCAAGGCCGAGGACTGGGTGCGCTGCCGCTACCTGGGCGCCGCCTTCTACCTGCAGGACCGGCTGTTTCTGGTCGACTACGAGTCACTGACCGGCAACGAGATGAGCCAGACCATCCTGATTCCCAGCTACAAGAGCCGTATCACCCGCCTCAACGGGCTCAAGACCGGGGTGTCCAGCGGCGACCTGCGCACCCCGGCCTGCACCCGGGTGGTGTGGGAGTACCTGGGTACGGAGATCAACCGGGTCAATGCCTATCGCCAGGTGATGCTCTACAGCCCGGACGACCCGCGCATCGACGCCGATATCCGCCAGCGCCTGGCCGGCGCGCAGATCCGCCACGGCCTGTTCGAGATCGAATAACCCGCAACGCACAACCTGTAGGGTGCGCCGTGTGCACCAACCGCAGTCCGGGAACCCAGCTCCCGAATTGCATCCGGGCTACGCCTGTGACGGCCTCTAGAGCTGGCGTCGCGCCTGCGCACTCATCTGCCTGGCCAGTTCCTGATCGCCGCTCGCGGTACTGGCCGCCAGACCCTCACGCACTCCGTCGCGATCCGCGGGGTCACGGTTCTGGCTCAGCTTCCACTGGCCTTCCAGGCGCTGGATCGGCAGGGCGAAACCGACGATGGCGCGCAGCATGCTCGCGATATAGTCCGCCGGGGCCTCGCTCACCGCCCAGGGCTGGGTGCGGCCGGCTTCATGCTGATCACTCAGGCGGCTGACCAGCTGCAGCAACTGCGTCCCCTCCTCGATCAGCCGGGCCTGGCCGCGGGCATGCACGGCGATATAGTTCCAGGTCGGCACCGCCTTGCCGTTCTCGGCCTTGCTCGGGTACCAGCCGGGGCTGATATAGCCCTGGGGCCCCTGGAAGATGGCCAGGGTCTCGCCCTGGATCAGCTCGCGCCAGTGCGGGTTGGCCCGGGCGAAGTGGCCGTAGAGGGTGCCGAACTCGCCTTCCTCGGGCACCAGCAACAGGGGCAGATGACTGGCCAGCAGGCCGTCCGCCCCTTGACTGACCACTGTGGCCAGGGGGCTGCTGCGCATCTGCTGGTGCAGGCTGGCCAGGTCGTCCTGGCGGAAGGCGGTGGGTCGGTACATGGCGCTTCTCCGGCTGAGAGACACCAGCATAGAGCGCCGCTGGCGCGGCGCTAAGACTCAGTTGCGCAGGCTTTAAGCGGATCAGTTGCCCGGGCCCGCGCCGCGTAGTCCAGGGGATGCATCGGCATGCGCGCTCAGCACAGCTCGGGATTCTTCGCGCAGCTGCCATAGCCCTCGGCGCGCATCTGCTTCAGGGCCGCCTGCAGGCGCTGCACCACCTCGTCCGGGGTGTCCTTGTTGAGGGCCAGGTACAGCTGCGAAGTTTCGAAGCTGAGCACCGTCTCCAGCCCCTCGACCCCCTGTTCGCGGGCATAGAAGCGCCACACCGGGTCGGAGGTGGCCCACAGGTCGATCTGCCCGCGCTGCAGTTTGCGGATATTTTCCTGATCGCGCAGGGCGTTCAGCGGGGTAAAGCCCAGACGTTCCAGATGCTGGCTGACGGCCGCACTCTGGTAGGCGCCGATGCGGAAGGCCTTGGCCTGTTCCAGGGTGTTTATTTGCGGGTGGCTGCCTTTGCGGCCGACCAGCACGCTTTGGTACTGAGCGATGGGCCCGACCCACTTGAACAGCGGCTTGCGTGCCTCGCTCAGGGAGGTGGAGAACAGGCCGTGGTTGGGCGAGGTCATGGCCTGCTGGTAGATGCGATCCCAGGGAAAGCGCAGGGTCAGGCTGTAGTCGATATCGGCGCGCTTGAACATCTCGCGCACGATATCGGCGCTGATGCCCTGGATCTTGGCGTCGCGGGCGAAGTTCTTGCCGTCTTCCGCCATATTGAAGGGCGGAAAGTTCTCGGTCAGCAGGGTCAGCTTGTAGTCGGGCGGCACAGCGGCCTGGCTCAGGGGGCTGCAGAGCAGGCCCAGGGTCAGGGCGGCCAGATAAAGGCGGCGCGAACGCCAGAGGGTTTTAAGCGGCTGCAGCATGGTGTTCTCCCTTTTTGTTGTTGTAGGGATTCACGAAATGACGCCGCCGCCCTGCCCGGGTAAGGCATGGCGACGGACGCCAGGGGTGCTCCGGTGCTGGAGGCCCGCCCAGTCAGGCGGTAACGAAGGGGTGTGCCGACACGAATACCCGCAACGGCCAAGGCCGTGGCAGGGAAAATCGCAACCGCCCGACTGGATGGGCTGTTTGGGCACTAAGACGTCGGGGGTGGCCCGCTGTCTTGAGGAGAGAGACGACCGGAGTCGAATAGGTTCATGGGGTCACCCTGTGTGGTTGCTTTATAGGTATGCCCTGGATGCGGCAGAACCCGTTCCGGCGCGAGCACCGTGGAACAGGTCCTGAAACATCTCGTTGGCCGCCGGCCTCCAGCCGGCCATGCCGCTCTATCGGGTAGATACAGCGGCCCCGCCTATCCCTGTGCGGGTGTTGCTCTGCTTTTTCGCGGCTGGCTGTGTAGGGTGCGCTGTGCGCACCAGCGGTTGCCCCGGCGCGCGCGGCGCACCCTACCAGCCCTTGCATCGGCACGGTCAGGCTTTGAGCGGCACCAGGCGCGGCGCGATCATATTCTCGGGGCGCAGGATATCGGCCAGCTCGGCGTCACCCAGCAGCTGCTCCTCGCGTACCAGCTCCAGCACGCCGCGGCCGCTGTCCAGGGCCACCTTGGCGATGCGGGTGGCGTTCTCATAGCCGATATAGGGGTTGAGCGCGGTGATCAGGCCGATGGAGTTTTCCATCAGGGCGCGGCAGTGGGCTTCGTTGGCCGTGATGCCGTCGATGCACAGCTCGCGCAGCATATCCATGGCGCGGGTCAGCAGGCGGATCGAGTCGAGGATCTTGTAGGCGATCAGCGGCTCCATCACGTTCAGCTGCAGCTGGCCGCCTTCGGCCGCCATGGTCAGGGCCAGATCGTTGCCGATCACTTCGAAGGCCACCTGATTGACCGCTTCCGGGATCACCGGGTTGACCTTGCCCGGCATGATCGAGCTGCCCGGCTGGCGCGGCGGTAGGTTGATCTCGTTGATCCCGGTGCGCGGGCCGCTGGACAGCAGGCGCAGGTCGTTGCACATCTTCGACAGCTTGACCGCGGTGCGCTTGAGCATGCCGGAGAACAGCACAAAGGCGCCCATGTCGCTGGTAGCTTCGATCAGGTCGGCGGCCGGGGTGACCGGGTGGCCGCTGATCACGCCCAGGCGCTTGACCGCCAGGTGCTGGTAGGCCGGGTCGGCGTTGATCCCGGTGCCGATGGCGGTACCGCCCAGGTTCACTTCGGTGAGCAGGGTCGGGGCCAGCAGCTTGAGGTGCTGCAGGTCTTCACCCAGGGTGGTGGCGAAGGCGCGGAATTCCTGACCCAGGGTCATGGGCACGGCGTCCTGCAGCTGGGTGCGGCCCATCTTCAGCACATGGCCGAACTCCAGGCTCTTGGCCGCCAGGGACTGGATCAGCTTGTCCAGGGCAGTGAGCAGGCTGTCATGACCCAGCAGCAGGCCGACGCGGATGGCGGTCGGATAGGCATCGTTGGTCGACTGCGCCATGTTCACGTCGTTGTTCGGGTGCAGGTACTGGTACTCACCCTTCTCATGGCCCATGGCTTCCAGGGCGATATTGGCGATCACCTCGTTGGCATTCATATTGGTCGAGGTGCCGGCGCCGCCCTGGATCATGTCCACCACGAACTGGTCGTGGAACTCGCCCTGGATGATGCGTGCGCAGGCGGTGCTGATGGCGGTGTGCTTGGCGGCGGACAGGTGGCCCAGCTCGCGGTTGGCGTCGGCTGCCGCCTGCTTGACCATGGCCAGGGCCACCACCAGTTTCGGGTAGTGCGACAGCGGCACGCCGGACAGGCGGAAGTTATGTACGGCGCGCAGGGTCTGGATGCCGTAATAGGCCTCGGCCGGGACTTCGAGGGTGCCAAGCAGGTCTTTTTCGATGCGGAAGGATGCAGCAGCGGACATGATAAGTGCTATCTCTGGGAAATACGGCAGAAGCCGCGATGGCCCGTAAGATAGGGGCTGCAGCCGGATGCTGGCCAATGCTGTTAAACGCTGGGTCATGCATAATCGGCATAATG
>OGCL01002835.1_pt1 | contig 11237 bp, 10 predicted proteins | sample 1570041 | NCBI WGS metagenome assembly OGCL01 (sample SAMN06266162, study PRJEB24511) | hot springs metagenome | isolation source: Hot spring water | place: South Africa: Limpopo | collected 2015-06-22 | reverse complement strand
GCACACTTATACATTGAATCAGGTGTACGTACCATGGAAAGAGGTATCGTATCTGCCGGTCGTAATAAAGAAACAGGTGAACATCATCGACCTAAATTAGAACTTGTTCGTATTACGATTCCAAGAAGAGTATATACCTATGCACATATGGATGTCGTCGCAGATGCGGTTATCGCGCTCTATAATAAACGTGAGACAATCACTGGACTTGAGTTTGTTTATGAACCGCCTATGTTAAGATTCTTTAATGCACGATTTAAACCCATCTAAAAAAAGCCTAATTCAATTCGAATTAGGCTTTTTTAACGAAGTTTTAGATCGAAAGACCCGCTAGTCATTTCCACATTTATATTATAATCCTTGTGAAAGTAGGTATATTCAGTTTCACTAACTTTAACAATCTCAGGGTCTAAATCAACATTCCCAGATGTCTTATCAAGTTTTAACACAAAGCCGTCTGTTTTATTTAATGTAATATCTGCATCACCTGATGTCATACTTAAGTTCATAACACGTGGAGTAAGTGAAGTTATAAGATTTAAATTTCCACTTGTCATATCAACTCGACATTCTTCAGATATGATTCCATCAAAATCAGTATTACCTGATGTCATCGTTAAATCAAATGTTTGCATCAATGTATTTTGAAAATTAGAATTACCACTTGTCATGTCGATGGTCATTCGAGTACTTTGAATATTAAACAAGAATAAATTTCCAGATGTAAGTGTAATATCAACATCACTTATATCAAACTCTGAAATAGTTGTATTACCAGATGTCATCAAAAGTTTAAATGATTCATATTGTTTCTCAGGTAATCTCAATTCAAGATAAGTGGCGGGAGTATGATAGAAAAATAAAACAAAATTGTATTTATTATTACTTTTAAGATAAAGTGTATCTCCAATTACTTCTGTACTAGCCCATTTATTTGAGTTTAATTTTTCTGTGGATTTTTCTTTAAAGTGTATTTTGTCATCATAACTCTTAGAGACAACAACACCTCCTGAATACCATTCAAGATCTATATTATTAATATTATCTTCAATCGTCACATCTTGTAGTAAAACAGTTGGTTCTTTGTCTTCTGTTATGTTAAACGGAAGTGGTTGACCATTAAATAGTGCAAAGAAGACAAGAGTCGCTATAACCGCAATCATGGAATATATAACAATCTTGATCGTTCCTAATAAATATTTACTGGTCATTTCCTTGCCTCATATCTACAACTGCTTTAAGTATATTAAAAATTGCGGCTGAGATTAAGAAAATAATCCATGAATAGTGCCAATTAAAGTATGTAAAGCTTACGTATAAGTATATCGCCACTACGATCAACCAATACGCTGAGCTTAATGCCTCAAACAATCCTTTGTCTCGATTCTTTTTACTCTTCCATTCTTTAAACTCTTCAATCATTGTTTCTTCTTCTTTTAGATATTTAGGCTTACTTGCTTGAGTATAGATTAGAATACCTGTACCTATCGCTATAAACATAAACATCATAGATAATCCTAGTATTTCTTGTCTGAATACTTCTGCACTTACAATAAGTGCCATTGGACTTAAGATAAATAACATAACCGCCAATGCAGTATTACGTGCAGTACGTCTACGTTCTTCAGGACTTATTGCAGATAGTACATGTCTTTCTCTTAAGCTTTCAGTTAATTCACTTAAATCTCCAATCCCTGCAATAACTGTATTGTATGCTTCTTCTTCAGTCTTGTTTTGTGCAAGTTGATCATTGTACTTCTCAATGAGATTACTGATTAACTCTTCTTGCATCTCAACGGATTTTTTTGTTCTTGGGACATCTTCAAATGCTCGCGTAATATACTGTCTAATTTTTGTAATCATAGTTCCCTCCTAGATCAGATGGTCGATAAGGCTCTTAGCCTCTTCCCAATCCTTTTTGTTTTGTTGGTACAACATTCTACCTTCATACGTAATCGTGTAGTAACGGCGTCTTGCGCCAGTTGCCTCATCTCCCCAATAGGATGAGATTAATCCAGCTGTTTCAAGTCGTCTAAATGCGGAATATAGGGTTGCTTCTTTTAGTTCAAACTGATTGTTTGTTTTATCTTGGATTGATTTGTTGATTTCATATCCATAACTATCTTTTTCGATTAAGTGTTTTAAGATAATTGTTTCAGTATGACCTCTAAGAAGATCAGATGTAATATTCATGACATCACTCCTCTCTATCTGCATAATAATACGAGTTACTTCGCCTGTCAAGGTATATTAATATAAAATGTATATATTTTTATAAAATAACTTAAAAAATAAAAAAGTTAACCATTTTTGATTAACTTTTGGGTAATTCTTGAGTGTATAAGACTAATTAGAACGATACCAGTAAGTATTCCAAGGGCATCGATTCCCATATCATAAATCGACATTGCACGATCAGGCACAAACGATTGTATGAATTCATCCATTATTGGAATGATGAATATAAATATCAGTAAGTGATTTTTATCAAGATCAATTGAACTTTTACGAGCTAAGCAGCCTAAAATAAAGAATTCTGTAAAGTGAGCACCTTTTCGGATTATGTAGCTCACTGTCGATTTTTCTATATTTATGCTCATTGATACTAAGAATTGATGAATACGAGTAGAAAAGAATCCACTTTGTAAGCTAGATAGTGATCCGTTTTGAAGAGAGAAGGAGAATATTACAATTATCCAACATAGAGTTAGGATTAAGAATAGATGTTTATGTAAATTTTGTCTATGAGTCATAGGTTGTCTTTCATTTCTAATGGTATAATTATAGCGTGAAAAAGTTCAATCTACAGAAAAACCTTGGTGATATTGTATTGGTCGTTATTGGTAACTTAATGTTAGCCTTAGCGGTCCATACTTTTATTTTACCTTATGAGATATTATCCGGTGGTGTTGCTGGTATTGCGGTTGCGTTGGCTAAGATTACTGGATTTAGATCTGATTTAATTATCTCAATATTGATTTGGGTATTATTTGGATTTGGGGCATTCTTTTTAGGACGTAAATTTACTGTTCATACCATCTCAAGTAGTATCCTTTATCCATTGTTTCTTAATTTACTAAATGCTCAACCTATTACTGTGAGTATAGATCCTATCTTAGCGAGTTTATATGGTGGATTGGTTGCGGGTTTTGGAGTAGGTTTAGTGTTTAGAACAGGTGCTTCTACAGGTGGTATGGATGTGCCTCCACTCATCATACATAAATTTACCAATATCGATTTAAGTAAATTGGTTTTAGTTGTTGATTTATTAACAGTTACACTAGGTGTATTTGTGTATGGTATTGAAGCAGTACTTATGGGTTTTATATCAGTATATGCGAGTGCATTTGCGATTAAACAAGTTCTTGTGTTTGGTGGTCAAGAGGCTCGTTCTGTTATGATTATTACAAACAGTGTGGATGAAGTTGTCGATATGATTGATAAGAAGTTAGAAAGAGGTTCTACATTACTATCTGCCCAAGGTGGCTATACTCGTGAGAATCGATCTGTTATCTTATCTGTAATTAATATGACACAGTATCCAGAACTCATTGAAGAACTTCACAGAATTGATCCACATGCCTTTGTGATAGCGACGGAGGCTACGGAAGTTAAAGGGAACGGGTTCTCATTTGATTATAAAGTCTAAAGATGATTTATCATCTTTTTTACTGGTATGTCTTAAACTTATCTTAAACATGACTATGGTATAATAATTTCAATCGGGAGAATCGAATGATAAAACTAAGTGATGTCTCAAAAACCTATAAAAATGGGGTAAATGCCCTTTATAATATCAACCTTTTTATTGACCAAAGTGAGTTTGTTTACATTATTGGTCCTACTGGTTCTGGTAAATCGACTTTAATTCGTTTATTAGATGCCGAAGAGAAACCGACTAAGGGGATTGTGGAAGTTTCTGGTATTAATGTGGGTCAATTAAGACACGGTAAAATACCTTATTATCGTAGACATATTGGCGTTGTGTTCCAAGATTTTAAACTTCTTCCCTCTAAAACGGTTTTTGAAAATGTAATGTATGCATTAGAAATTACCAATATGAATCCATTACTAGCACGTCAAAGAGTACGTGAGGTTTTACAATTGGTTGATTTGAGTGAGAAGTCGAGTCATTATCCAAATCAATTATCGGGTGGTCAACAACAACGTGCTGTTATCGCACGAGCAATCGCGAATAAACCACGTATCTTAATTGCGGATGAACCGACAGGAAATTTAGATCCACAGAAATCTGGAGAAATTATTCAATTGTTGGAACGAATTAATCAAGAAGAAAAAACGACCATCCTTATGGTTACTCATGATATAGGAATTGTTAATCAATATAAGAAACGTACAATAGCGTTAGAGGCAGGGCATATTGTGGCGGATATGGTTGAAGGAGGATACATTCAACATGAATCGAATCATTCGACCGTTTAAAGAAGGATTTATTGGTATTATTCGACATCTTGCGATGAGTGTTTCATCCATTATGGCGGTTATGGTTACACTTTTTCTAGTCTCTCTTTTTTTGATTCTTACCGTTAACCTCCAACAAATTACGGATTCTGTCCAATCTAAGGTTCAAATCCATGTACAAATATTGAATGATGTGGACTTAACTGGGATTGGAGAGTTAAAAAGGCAGATTCTTGAAATTGATGGTGTTGTGGATGTGGAATTTTCGGATAAAGATGATGAATTAAATCATTTCATTGAATCCTATGGTGAAGAAGGTAAAATCTTTGAGATGTATCGTGGGGAAAAGAATCCATTACGCAATGCGTTTATCATTGAAGTGTCTCAAGGAAATTTAATTGAACAAGTATCTAATAAGATTGAAAATTTGGATGGGATTGAGAGTGTTAATTATGGTGGATTAAACGCACTAAAATTAATCGAAATCTTAAATTCTGTACGTGATAGTGGATTAATTCTCGTTTCTGTTTTAGGGTTGCTTGCGATTTTCTTAATCACGAATACGATTAAAATGTCGATTCATTCTCGTATGCATGAGATTCAAATTATGCGTACGATTGGCGCAACCAATGGGTTTATTCGATCTCCTTTTATGGTGGAAGGTATTTTAATTGGATTTATTGGGTCCATCTTACCAATCGCAATTAGTATTTTCGGTTATAAATATATTTATGAATCAATGAATGGTGTTTTATTAACCAGTATCTTTGTATTAAGACCTGTTTTCCCTTTTGTATATCAATTATCCTATCTTCTCATTCTTTTAGGAATATCAGTGGGTTTATTAGGTAGTTTTATTTCTGTATCACGCTATTTGAGGACGGTACGATGAAGAAGATTGTAATTCGTTTCTTGTTGGTTATCTTAGTTTTAAGTCTTATGCCTTATACAGAATACAAGGCATATGATTTTGAAGCGAATGAAGAGTATTATTCCAATTTATGTTCATCAGTTGAAGCGAAAAATCATAAGGAAGAATGTAGTGCTTATCAAGCGTATGTGAATGATAAAGCTAATCAAGCTCAAAGTGATTTAAATGACCTTAGAGATCAATTAAAAGATTTAAAGGCAAATATTCTAAAATTAGCCGCTGATGTTAGTAAGTATGAGAAACAAATAGAAGAGCTTAATAAGTCCATTGCGAATATTGAAAAATCAATCCAAATAAGTGAAGACTCAATTGCTGTATTAAAAGCAAACATTGAAGAAAGACAAGCGAATATCAATGAAATTGATACCTTCATTCAAAATAGAATGGTTAGTATGCAATCCTTTGTTTACTTAAACTCTTACATTGATTTCATTGTAGGAGCGAATGATTTTGTGGATCTTGTTCGACGTATTGAAGGAATTAATGATATAACCAATGCGGATAAACAAGAAATAGAACGATTAACCGAAGAAGTTAATGCGTTTAATGCGGATAAAGAAGAGTTGGAAAGACAAGTTATTGTCTTAGAAGAAAACAAAGCTAATTTAGTCAAGAATCGTGAAACTGTGATTGAGCTACAAGATAGTGTTGAAAAAATTCTACTTGAATATCGTACACAAGAAGCAGAATTGATGGCTAAAGAAAGTTATATAGCGTCCAATTTAGATGAAATACAAAATAAATTAAAGAGTATATCTGCAGCACTTAATAATGTGGTCACATCAGATGGATTTATTTGGCCAATTGCGTCTGGTTTCAAAGTTACCGCAATTGTATGGGCATATCCTTTTGGCGGAACACATCTTGGAATTGATTTGGGTGCTCCAGTTGGGACAAATGTAAGAGCCGTTGGAAATGGGGTTGTACTCTATAGTGCAAATGCTTGTCCTACATATGGATATTATGGAAACAATTGTGGTGCACCAGGGGTTAATCGTGGTGGTAACCAAGCTATATTATTAGTCTCGATTGAAGGGGCAACATATGGAATCATCTATATGCATCTTGAGAAAGATACTCCTATCGAAACAGGAAGAATTGTTAATCAGGGAGATTCTATTGGTAAAGTTGGATCTTCAGGAAGTTCTACTGGACCTCACTTACATATCGAAATTCACTATTTAGGCACAAAATCCATTGCGGATTATGCGGCTTCATGGAATGGAGATTTAAGTTTTGGGAACAAATGGGGAAATGCAGGACTCGATCGTAGATGTGATTATAATGGGAATGTTGCGCCATGTCGTAAGAATCCAGCCAAGGTATTTGGGGTACAATATGGACAGTATTATTAATCAAAGAGCCGTTTGTGTTTAACATACGGCTTTGTGCTAAAATAGGAGTTGTTTGAGGTAAGCGTATGAGTGAGAAAAAAGTAAGAATACCATTAAAACGGTATGAATGGCCGGATGAGAAGAAACAAAAAAGGAATCGAATTGTACAAGTAGGAGTACTTATTATAAGTATTCTTTTATCCGTAGGATTCGGATATAGTCTACGATCTGCATTCATTGATGAAACGGTAGTACCTGTTGTACAAACAAGTAAACTCAATCGTGTTGAAGCTATTTTTGATGTGTTGACACAAGAATGGTACTTTGGTCGTGATCAAGTTGATTTAGAAACACAACTGATTGAAGATGCGATAAAAGGTATGATTGATGGAACGGGTGATATCCATACCAGCTACATGAATGCGGAAGAAGTTACTGCATTTACTGAAGCAATTAATCGTAATTTCGTTGGAATTGGTGTGTCTTATTTTGATAATAATGGAACCTTTATTATAGAAAGAGTGTTTATTGGATCTCCTGCTGAAAAAGCTGGTGTATTACCTGGAGATATCATTAAGACAGTCGACGGAGTAAGCACACAAGGCTTAACATCGGATGATTTAGTTGATCGAGTTAGAGGTGAAGAGAACACCGTTGTGACAATCGATTTTCAACGTGGTGAAGAAGTTGTGACACTTGAAATTACTCGTGGTGTGATTAAGAATACTGCGTTTGGTAAGATGATTGATGAAGATACAGCTTATTTGGAAATCTATCAATTTGGAGAGGATACAGGCTCTGAAGTTGAACAATATATGCAGTTGTTTAAAGAAAAGAATGCGAAAGATATCATTATTGATTTAAGGGATAATGGTGGTGGATATTTAACTACTTTAGAAGATATTGGAAGTATGTTTGTGCCAAAAGATGGCATTTTAATCCAACAAGAAATTTACAGTGGTGAAAAATTAGTATCAAAATCAAGAGGAAATATACTGATTGATTTTGAAGAAATTATCTTATTAGTCAATGAAAATTCAGCCTCTGCATCTGAAGTTTTAACAGCTGCAATTAAAGAAAATATCGATGCGACAATCGTAGGTGTAACCACCTATGGTAAGGGGACTGTTCAGCAACAACACGCGTTCTCGGATGGAAGCGCATTAAAGTATACCGTTGCGGAATGGTTAACGCCAAATGGGAATCATATTAATGGAGTTGGAATAAATCCAGATGTAGTTGTTGATTTACATCCTGTTATGCATGAAATCTTTACTCAATTAACCGAAGATGAAGCGTATGGAATTGATACAGTAGATGAATCTGTTCAAGATGCTCAATTAGCGCTTGATTTCTTAGGTTATAGTGTAGATCGTACGGATGGTTATTTTTCTTCAAAAACATTAAGTGCTTTAGAAGCGTATATTCGTGATTATAAATTAGAAGATGAACCTATCATTAATAAAGTATTATTGGATAAATTAAGATCAGAAGTTGTACGTATTTGGAATGTGGAAAAGAGTGAGAAGGATGTTCAACTCAAGAAAGCATTGGAGTTAATTAATGACTAACAAATTTGAATTGGTATCACCATTCAAACCAACAGGCGATCAACCCGCCGCAATCGAAGCACTCGTAAAGGGACTTAATGAGAATAAACGAGCGCAGGTTTTACTTGGCGCAACAGGAACAGGTAAGACATTTACGGTTTCACATGTCATCGCCCAAGTGAATAAACCAACCTTAGTTTTTGTCCACAATAAAACCTTAGCTGGACAACTCTATTCTGAATTTAAAGAACTATTCCCTAATAATCGAGTGGAATACTTTGTGTCCAATTTCGATTATTATCAACCTGAAGCTTATATTCCAAAATCAGATACCTATATCGAAAAGACGGCCATGATTAATGAAGAGTTAGATATGTTAAGAATGTCTTCTCTTAACGCGGTATTAGAGCGTAGAGATACGATTGTCGTCGCATCTGTCGCATGTATCTATGCGTCTAGTGATCCAAGCTTGTATCGTGAATTATTCTTTTCGATTCATCAAAATGAAACGATTGATCGTAAAGAACTCATTCGAAAACTCGTGGACCGTCAATATGCTCGGAATGACATGGAATTGAAACGTGGTACATTTAGAGTGGTTGGAGACAGTATCGAAGTATCTCTTGGCTATACAGACCAATACAACCTCAGAATTGAACTATTTGATAATATTATCGAACGTATTACTGAAGTGGATCGAGTAACAGGTAAGATACTAAATGCATACTCTGTCTATAATATATTCCCAGCGAATGAATATACTCGTTCGAAGGAACAAATGCGTATCGCGTGTGACAAGATTGAAAGAGAGTTACACCAACGTTTGAATGAATTAGAATCAGAAAATAAACTCGTTGAGAAACAACGTCTTGAACAACGGACTCTCTATGATTTAGAAGCACTCAGAGAATTAGGCATGTGTTCTGGGATAGAAAACTATTCCATGCATATTGATGGAAGAGAACCAGGCCAAAGACCATTTAACTTATTTGATTACTTCCCAGATGATTATTTACTTGTGATTGATGAATCGCATGTTAGTATTCCACAGACGCGTGGAATGTTTAATGGGGATCGTGCTCGTAAAGAAACCTTGGTTAAATATGGGTTTAGATTACCAAGTGCTTTAGAGAATCGTCCGATGCGATTTGATGAATTTGAAAAGATTATTAATCAAGTTATCTATGTCTCCGCAACGCCTGGTGATTATGAACTTGAACAAGTAAATCATGAAGTTGTCCAACAAATTATTCGTCCAACTGGATTACTCGATCCAAAAGTCACAATTCGACCATCGCAAGGACAGATTGATGACATCATTCATGAAATCAATGTTCGTATCGCACGTAACGAGAGAACCTTAATTACTACTCTTACTGTCAAAATGGCAGAGGAGTTAAGTGCTTATTTAAAACGAATCGACTTAAAAGTAGTCTTCTTGCATCATGAAGTTAAAACATTTGAACGTATTGAAATTTTAAGAGATTTAAGACGTGGTAAATACGATGTTTTAGTAGGGATTAACTTATTACGTGAAGGTTTAGACTTGCCTGAAGTATCCCTAGTCTGTATCTTAGATGCGGATAAAGAAGGATTCTTACGTTCTCATCGTTCATTGATTCAAACGATAGGGCGTGCAGCACGTAACTCAAATGGTGAAGTTATATTATATGCGGATAAGATTACAGATTCGATGGAAAAAGCGATATCTGAAACAAATCGTAGACGTGAAATTCAAATCGCCTATAACGAAGAACACAATATAACACCAACCACAATTATCAAAGAGATTCATGATGTTATTCGTGGTAAAGAAACTCAGAAAATGGCGAAAGAATATCTTACAAAACGTCAGAAATTTGATCGCAAAGCTCAAGAAGAACTTATATTATCACTTGAAAAAGAAATGCATGAAGCTGCGAAAGTATTGGATTTCGAAAGAGCTGCCGAATTGCGTGACATTATACTCGAACTAAAGAGTTCATAAAGGAGGAAAAACTGAATGTATTTTAAAGATTCTAAAGGTTTCCCAAAAGATTTCTTATGGGGATCCGCATCCGCTGCGTATCAAGTTGAAGGTGCTTGGAATGAAGATGGTAAAGGTAAAACAAACTGGGATGAATTTGTTCGTATTCCTGGTAAAACCTACAAAGGTACAAATGGTGATTTAGCTGTTGATCATTATCATCGTTATAAAGAAGATGTACGTTTGATGGCAGAAATGGGTCTAAAAACCTACCGTTTCAGTATCGCATGGGCACGCATCTATCCAAATGGGAATGGACAAGTCAATGAAAAAGGACTTCAATTTTACGATGATTTAATCGATGAATGTTTAAAGTACGGAATAGAGCCAATGGTTACTGTGTATCACTGGGATTTACCATTAGCACTCATACAAGAATACAATGGTTGGGAAGATCGTAGAATTGTAAATGACTACGTTAATTATGCGGTTACTCTATTCAAACGTTATGGTCATAAAGTGAAATATTGGATTACCATGAATGAACAAAACGTATTTACTTCATTGGGTTGGATGTTAGCAATGCATCCTCCAGGAAAAGTCAATGATATGAAGACATTCTTCCAAGTGAATCATCATGCGAATATGGCACATGCTTATTCTGTCATTGAATATAAGAAATTATTCCCAAATGGAAATATCGGTGCTAGCTTTGCGTATGGACCGAGTTATGCCTTGGATTGTAATCCATTAAACACAATGGCTAAAGAAGATTATGATGATCTTCGTAACTATTGGTGGATGGATGTCTATGGTTATGGTCGTTATCCAAAGGCAAGCTTTAATTACTTAAAGTCGTTGGGAATGGAGCCACAATTATTGGAAGGCGATTCTGAAATTATGAAGGAAGCTGCCTCAAAAGTTGATTTCATGGGTGTAAACTACTATCAAACAACAGTGGTCGAACACAATCCAATTGATGGAGTTGGTTTAGCAACTGAAATGAATACAACAGGTCAAAAGGGAACTGCGAA
>OGCL01002834.1_pt1 | contig 11243 bp, 9 predicted proteins | sample 1570041 | NCBI WGS metagenome assembly OGCL01 (sample SAMN06266162, study PRJEB24511) | hot springs metagenome | isolation source: Hot spring water | place: South Africa: Limpopo | collected 2015-06-22 | reverse complement strand
ATGACCTATTTCCGCTAAAAATTGGGTGATTTCTTTTACTCCCTGTTCTGTTTCCTTGACCACTGCATAAATTTCGAGTCTGTTACAAGTACTAATAATTCCCACTTCGTCAATATGGGGATAGGCAAGGAGATGTTTAATAGATTCTTCGATTTTGGCTTCAGGAATGCTTAATTTTTCCCTGATGTCTACGGCCGCCGTTTTGTGGGAAAGTCCGACTACAATAATATTCATATTATGTTCTGATGTCGAAATAAATCTGCTAAAAATAAAAATGCTTTTTAAACAATTTTAATCATTACTGATGTTGCGGTGTTTGGCAATTTCTTCTTAATTTTTTGCAATGAAACTTTATAATGCGTTGGGTATAGAGGGAAGACGGGGAGAAAACAATATTTGTGATTTCTTAACCATAACGTAAAACAGGCATCTTGCCTGTTAGAAATGAGTAATTGATAATGAGTAATTAATAATTATTAACTATCAAGGGGTTGAGATTCCTTCGCTACCGCACTTGATTGACATAATCTATATAGTTGTCATTTCGTAATTCATTATTTACTATTCACTATTCACTGGTCTAACTCAGGTTAAAATAAAACGATAGATAAACAAAATAAACATTAAAATCAAAAGAAATATGTTAATTACTATATAAGTTCTATCATTAATAACTTTACAAGTTGTTATTCTTGTACTTTTAATAACATTAATTGAAATAACAGGTAGCAGTGATGTGATAATAAGCGACCATGGACTCCTTGAAGGCATAATCTATAGTTCAAGCAGGCGACAGTTAAATTGAGAAAATCATTTATTCCATAATGCAATTATCATTCTGCCATACTATCGCTCTTATTAGTGCTTATGCTCCATCTTTTTTTTCTGTTTCATCATCTTTCTCTTTTCCCTTATCATCTTCGTATCCTGATACATGTCTTCGTACGCAGCCTTCATTGCCTCATCAAATGTTGCGAGATTGCCGCCGTTTTCCTTAATGAACTTCTCTGCGTCATCCTTTCTCTCGAATGCCCACTTTGCCCTCATCGTCTTTACACTTGTCTTATTCCCTCCAATCACCCATGAGGCATTTTCAGCATCAACGAGCTTCTTTGTGTTGTGGTCTCCAACCATAACTGCCTTTGGCGTCTTGTCGATGTTTAAGGCAAGGTCAATGGCTGCACAGTGGATGCTGCATGTCCCTTCTGTTGTCCCATCAGAAGGTAGATCAATGCAAAACAGGTATGAGAAAAGACTTTAAGAGCGATACCTTATGTCGAACCCTCCCACCGTTTAAGGGCAATTTCAATACAACCTTTCCATTAAGCAATAAAACAGCCAATTTAATAACCATAGCGCATTCTTAAAGGCTTTGAGCTATGCCTGTTTTGCATAAATATAAAAAATCTGTTCATGCCTCCTCTATCAATGTCATAAATCGTATATATTGTTGTCGAACTCAGGGAAACCGGAGCCCTTAAGAAGCGAGCCTGAGATGGGGAGTTATTGGTGAGGCATAACAGTACCTTGTTGCCCCGCTGTTGAAATCCAGACGCGGCATTTTGTTTGCCTTTGTCTCGCTGATCCCATAAGTCCCGATTTCAACATCTTTGCTTAACTGTATAATCCTGGGATTATTCTTGACGGCAAATTCGATAGCGTCTGAAAGGGTATAGGATGTTTTATTCATCTCTGCATACGCTGTGCTTGACACAAATAACAGTGATATAAAAATCAACATCTTCTTTATTGCAACCTCCTGAAAAGTGAACATTCATTTGCTTAATAACTAAAAAAATTATCTGACTGACAGGCACTTCTCAAAATTTCTCCAGAGCTTCATCCCTTCATCCACAAGCGAGAATGAAAAACCGCTCAATGACCACTTCATGGTCAATATCTGTATCATGCCCATAAACATCAGGCATATAGAGACCTATAGAGAACAGATAGGCTGTTTATATCAGCAGCACATAAACTGTCCTGTTGATATTGAATAGCAAGGAGGTGCTATAGAGCTTCAATTAATGAAGTAGTGAGCCTTGAAGATTTATATAGCAAACAGAAAGAGAAAGGTCATTAACAATAGAACTTTCAAATATGGTAAAATTATAACATGAAAAAGGTATTTGAAAAACCCAAAGGCCTAAATAAAACGCCGTTCCGTTATTGTCCAGGATGTGGACACAGCCTCATTCATAGATTGATAGCAGAGGTTATAGACGAATTGGACATTCGTGAGAGAATCATTGGAATAGCTCCTGTTGGCTGTGCTGTCTTTGCCTATGATTATTTTGATATTGACATGATAGAGGTTGCCCACGGCAGACCCCCTGCTGCTGCTACTGGCATAAAAAGAACACTGCCTGACAGCATTGTATTTTCTTATCAAGGAGATGGGGACCTTGCTGCAATCGGAACTGCAGAGATCATACACTCAGCAAACAGGGGGGAGAATATCACTGTTTTTTTTGTGAATAATGCCACCTATGGGATGACAGGCGGACAAATGGCTCCAACGACCCTGCCAGACCAAAAAACCACCACGACCCAAAAGGGCAGAGATATAAAAACAACAGGCTATCCACTTCATGTGTCGGAAATGCTCGCAACAATCGACGGTGTTTCTTTTATCGCAAGGGCATCTGTTGATTCGGTTAATAACCTCATCAATGCTAAAAAACTTATAGAAAAAGCATTCAGATACCAGATGGAAGGCAGGGGATTCAATATGGTCGAGATACTGTCGCCCTGCCCTACTGACTGGTGGATGGCACCAGAAAATGCTATTGAATGGATAAGAAATAAAATGATGAATGTTTATAAGCTCGGTGTTCTCAAGGACAAATGGAAAATAGAATAATCATTGCTGGTTCAGGCGGACAAGGAATTCTTTTTTTAGGAAAGTTAATAGCTTATTCTGGGATGCTTAGCGGAAAAGAGGTTACATGGTTTCCATCCTACGGCGCTGAAATGAGAGGCGGTACAGCGAACTGCACAGTTATTGTCTCTGATGAAATGATAGGCTCACCTGTTACAAGAAACCCAAACATCCTGATAGTAATGAACGAGGCATCTTACAAACGGTTTACAGAAAGGCTTTTACCTGGAGGTGTCTTAATTCATGATTCATCTTTGATAAATCTCGAATCTCAAACCATAAATTCCAAGTATCGAATTATAGGCGTGCCTGCAACTGAGGTCTCGGCATCTTTGAAAAGCACAAAATCTGCGAACATGGTTATGGCAGGAGCATTTATTGGTGGTACCCATGCATTGAACATTGATTCTGTAATTCAAGCTGTCGATGAGATAAGCCCTTCTCGCATGAAGGAATTGGCAAATATAAATAAAGTCCTGATAAAGAAAGGATATGATTTAGCGGTTACAAGCCGGTAAACAATTTTATGATAAGAAAGGCAAAAATAAGCGACATAAAAGAGATTCATAAGTTCATAAACGAGTTTGCTAAAAGAGAGGAGATGCTTCCGAGGGCGCTCAATGACCTATATGAAGGAATAAGGGATTTTTCTATTTATGAAGATGAAGGAATAATCAAAGGAGTCTGTGCTCTGCATGTATTATGGGAAGACCTTGCAGAAATCAGATCCCTCGCTGTAAAGGAAGAACACCAAGGGATCGGCATAGGTAGAAGTCTTGTCAAAAGATGCTTGAAAGAGGCAAAAGAAATCGGGGTAAGAAAGGTTTTTGCATTGACGTACCAGCCTGATTTTTTCAAAAGACTCAGCTTTCATGAGATAGACAAGGCAAAGCTGCCGCACAAAATCTGGGGAGATTGCATAAGATGTCCGAAGTTCCCTGGATGCGATGAACATGCCGTAATAAAGACTCTGGACTAACGCTCTAAATTTATCGTTATCTCAGCAGCACCTCTTAAATCCTCGATATGTTTCCTTAACTGTTTGTTTGTCTCTAATTCAAACAGGTATTGCTCTATTTCATCTCTAACTGACAAATAATCTGCACCTTTAAATTCATCTATACGAGCCATAAAAAACTGCCTAATATCATCCTCCTTTATAAATATAACTGACCTTATTTTGACATCGATGTATTCTCTTAAGAGTTCATCGTCTGTTAGACCCTCAAGCCTCATTGTCTTTGCCTGCTTAATAAGAAGCAATCGGTTTATCATTGAATCTATTGTCTCTCTTTCAGTGATATCAGGAATGGACTTTTTCATCTTTAAAAAATTTTCCTGAAATTCCGAAAGAGTTATCGCAGCATCATCTACATATGCAACAATACGGTCTATTATTTCAGAGTTGCAGTAAGCAGTGAACAGCGAACAGTTGATAGTGAATAATAACAGGGAAATTATAACCACTTTTGAGACAAATGATCTTTTAGAATTAATTTTTTTCATCATTAGACTTGTCACTTGCAACTTGACACTGTTGTTAAAATGCATGGCCAATGCTGAAATGCAAAGCACCTTTGCTCTCTCCTAATTCTCTCTGAAGCTTGTGACCATAGTCAAGCCTAAAAGGACCAACTGGCGTGTTGTATCTAATCCCTATTCCAGCAGTAAATTTAATGCCCGCTATGTCAATATCCTGAATGCGTCCCCATACATTTCCGCCGTCAACAAATGTTACAATTCCAAATCCTCTGCCTGCATCTATCCTTAACTCAAGATTGCCCATTAAGAATGCATTGCCTCCTGTCGGGATACCATCTTCTCCCTTAGGTCCGAGTGTATCCTGATCATATCCTCTAACAGTAGTCCTGCCCCCGAGAAAAAATCTTTCGACTATAGGCAGTTCTTTTGTAATGCCAAACCCTTCAGCAAAACCTCCTCTAAGAGAAACCGCAAGTACAATCCTTCTGCTTAAACTGTGATACTGGTTTGCGTATAATACAATCTTAGCAAACTCAGACTCAGATAAAAAAACAGAAGAAGCTAATTTTAAAGATGCGCCTGCCAATAATCCACTATGAGGATTAAATGGATTATCCCTTGTATCATACAATAAGCCTGTGCGCAAGCCGCTTATTATAAGTGTCCCGGTATCCTCTTTGCTCAAAATAACGTCTGACTTTACATCAAAAGACTTCACAACAGAAAAGTCGTAATATAATTCCGTCTGAAGTGTTTTACTAAATATTTTTTCTATGCCTGCGCTTGCGGTATTCCTTTTTATCCTGTATCTTATTTCATTTGTATCTATGTTCCTTTCCTTTCTGTCTTCATGCAATATCAAACCCTTAAACATTAGTCCTTCTATCCCTATAAACGAAGGCTCATGATAAAAAAGTATAAATCTTCGTTCCAAAGTGCTAAATTCAGTTCTGAAAGAGACATATTTATTCATTCCCCACAAGTTATTATAGCTGATATCCAAAAAGCCTCTCAGCCTTTCGTACTCACCGTAACCTATACCAAATTCTACTGCGCCTGCATTAGCCTCTTCCAAAATATAAAGTATGTCCCTCTTTCCCTCAAATTTTTCCAGAAGTTCCGCATCAACATCCGTAAATATCTTCAGTCTGTAAAGTCTGTGCCTCTCTTTAAAAAGACTGCTGTAATTAAGCGGCTTGCTTTCTTCAAGAAGAAGTTCCCTCTTTATAATCCTGTATTTTGTTCTGTCATTGCCTTTAATGACAGCTTTTCCGAATTTAGTAACATCACCTTCAATGATTTCAAAAATCAAATATGCTGATGTCTCAAAAATATCTTTATCAATTGAGACCCTAACATCCAAAAAACCTCTATTATTGTATAATTGTACTATTTTCCGTCTCGCTTCAGATATATCGACCTCAATGTAGGGATTTCCAATTTTTAACGGCATCTCTAATAATATCTCTTCATCCGAGATATGAGTATTACCCCTCAAAACAATACTTGATAATAAGACTTTTTTACCTTCATCTATTCGAAATCTTATTTTTACTTTGTTGTCCAATATTTCTATTTCTGGCTCCTCAACCTTAACATATAAATGTCCAAGCGCTCGATAAAACTCTTCAATATTTGCCCTGTCTGAATCTAAAAGGTTAGGATTATAATGCCCTCTGACCTTTAATGCCAAAATATCCTTTAGCCTTTCCTCAGGTATAGAAATAGCGGCATCATGCGTTTTTTCAAACACTATGGAATCCACAACATGCTTTTCTCCTTCGAATATAAAAAATTGAATATTTATATCTTTCTCAGAAACTGATACTGCAGGAGCTATCTGGGCAAGAGGATAACCCTGCTGATAATACAACATTATTATTCTAGTTATTGTTTCTTCGAGTAGTTCATCACTATAATCGCCAATCTCGAAAAACGGGACCTCTTTCATTAAGCTTTTTAAAGGTAACGCATTGTTTCCCTCAAAACTTATAGTAACTTTTTTGCCCATGTCAAATTTTATATCAAGAACTCCGTCTTTATAGTAATACTCCAAATTTGTCTGTATATAGCCTTGTTTTTTATAATATTCCTTTAATTTATTTGAAAGCCTTTCCATCTCTGTTGTATCAAATATGTCGCCCTCAGAAAGTCTTAAAAATGACCGAACAATATCTTCATATCCATGGATTGCTATCTGTTTAATAATAGCAGGCTCACCTTCGGCAACCTCAAATATAATATCCACGGTATTATCCTTATGAATTAAATTATGAGAAACAAATGGTGCAGAAAAACCTTTTTCTTTCATGAACTTTTCTATGGAAATTAAAGATTGGCTTAGCTTTAATGAATTAAACCTCTCGCCTTTTGACATAGCAATCCGTCTCTTTATAGCCCGATCTGTCAGATATTTATTGCCTGCTATCTCTATTGATCTTATTATTGGTTTTTCTCTAACAGTCACCTTTATAACCATACCTTCAGGTTCAACAATTTCAATTAGAATGTCGTCAAAAATCCCTTTTAGAAATGCCCTTTTTAAGCCTCGACTTAACGCAGTTCTATCGAGCTTTTTTTCTTTCTGTAAATCTAATAAATATAAAAGTTCCTCTTTTGATGCAGAGTAGAGTCCCGAAACCTCAATATCGCGAACAGCCCGAGTATTGTCAGAAATAGGCGATGAAAAAGCAGGAGATAGGCAACATAGCACAGAGAACATAACACAGATAACAAAACACGGAGCACAGAAAACAAATTTATTAGCTTTTCTCATCTTTGCTCGCTGTTCTTTGTTCTTTATTATTTAAATTCAAATCTGAACTTAACATCAGCACCCATGCCGCCTCTCTCATCCCTTCGACCAACAAGAGACGTATCCTTGGTCACATTATATTCCAATTGTAATACCTGTTCTTCTGTTGCCCCTCCAACTCCTGTGCTATAAGTCACATAAAGTTTATCTCCAAGAAGCCTTTTTGCTACCGTAACTCGAGGAGCAATAGTTCCGGTAGTTTTTGAGACATAAGGATCTACCTGAACTCGGTCAAATCCAGTAATCGTCTTCAATCTCTCCTCAAAAACGTCATGAACTTCCCCTGCAAGGAATGATGTGGCCTCGCTGAGTCCTATGCCTCCTTCAAGCCCTTTTATCTCTTTTCCTATCCTTCCAACAGTGAGAAGACTGAATATATCCATTTCATCGAGCGCAGGCGAAGAAGACAAGGCCATATTAAAATTTTCTGCATGGCCGTCAAGGCTCAGCCTAATGCTATACTCCCTCACCCTTGTTTCTGCAACAATATCAAAATAAGGGTTTATATCATATGGGTCAGAAAAATCAAGGCTTGCTTTTAGAAGCCTGAATTCATTGTTTCGGAAATATACTATTCCTTCCTTTGTTTCCACCTTGCCTATTAAGAGAGGATGACCTATAATGCCTCTAATAAGCACATCCATTTTCATGGCTGCCCTCGCAAGATTATTGTCAACTATAAAATTGTCGCCTGTTACATTTACATTCAGATTCGTTCTTTGAAGTGCATTATACTCTGCCTTTGGTCTGTCTTTTTGTCTTGCCCGTAGTATCAATGTCTTCCAATCAATCCTCTCGCTATACCTTGCCCTGTTAAGCTTGATGTCGCCGAAAAGCATCTGCGACTCTGCAGTTCCGCGATAGTAAAGACTTCCGTCAAAGTTAACCCAGAAATCTTTTGATATAGAGGCTGTTATATTAGTTAAGCGGGATTCTATAAAGAATTTTTTCAGCGAAAACCTTTGGAGATATGCTGTGCCTGCTATCTCTATATCTCCTCCTGCGAGTCTTCCTGCAGCCCTTTCTATAACAACCCTGTCCTCATCTACATATAAGAAGGCGTTCAGAGAAGTGAGGCGATAATAAATATCCTTAAATCCTAAGACCCCGTTGCTTATATCTATACCGCCGTTTATTCTCGGCTTATTCCAGTCGCCCGTTATAGAAAATATAAAGGACGAATTTCCTTTTAATATATCAATAGTTTTGGATAAAGCCTTAAATGGTGCGAGCGAGGAATATCCATTTATTATAATATCGAAATTTTTGCCCATTAGCATTTCTCCGCTAATACCAATTTCTGCTGCATCGCTCTTCATAGACAAAGCATCTATAGAAAGCCTTTTGTCTTTGAGGGTGAGATTAATATCAGAGCTATTTGTAAAACCAATTCCATAAAGGTAGATATGTGCCCTTGTAAATGTTGCCGCAGCATTCATATGATCCCTATCTCCGCTTGCAGTTATATTGCCTGATAGATTAAGCAATAAGTCTTCCGGGATATCTTTAAGAAAGCCCTCTATTAAAAAGTCATATTTGGCTGGCTTTATATCAATCTTAGCTGACCACGGCAGTTTTTCTGTCAACTCTGCATTTCCTTTGATATTTAATTTTCCATCGAGGATACTCGCGCTGAGATAAACACTCCTGTCACTTATTATCCCTTTAATTTTTCCTCCGCTGATTGAATATCCATTGTATTTTTCTGTATATATGTCAGATGTTATCTCTATAAACGGCTTTTTAAATGTCCCCTCCCCTTTGATTTTTGTATTTGCCAACAAAATGGTTTCAAAAAATTTTTGTCTCAGAATATTCTCTATTACATCTGACACCTTGATTTTTTGAGCATCCGCAGAAAATGAGAATCTACTGTCAAGATGGATTTCTCCATTTAGCCGCAATTCCGAATCTGATTTTTTTGCCTTTATCCCTTTGAAATAAAACACGTCTTTTTCATAAGATGCCTTTCCACCTATATAATCTGCAGAATAACTATTGAATAGAAAACCACTTGAACGAAATTCTCCTGATGCCTTGATATCGTCAGGCTCGCCAAAGAGCTTGAATTCTGTATCAACGTATCCACTAAACTTAGGACCGTTATGAAATATATCAGATATATTTCTAATATTTGCATTTTTAATTGATAGATTAAGGTTATAATAAGGCTCTTTTAGATCAAAAAGCCTCTTAGCATTATGAAAATTGACATTGCCGGCAATCCTATACTCTTCCTTGTCAGAAACAGCAAGAAAATTTTTTACATTTAAAATATCCTTCTTGTAGCTTATACTCCCTTCCGCCAATTGAAATCTGAGTGTTTTGTCTTTCACTATATCTGATATTCCGAGTTCAGACGTATAGAGAGACATATTATTTGAAGTAATATTTAAATCTATTAATGGATCATCAAAGGTTCCCAACAGAGAAAAATTAAAACTCCCAGCCCCTGACATTGCGGTAAAATAGGGAGATGAAATTTCTTTTATATCCTTTGTTGTTCCTCTGCCTGAAAAGTCTAATCCATTTTTAGGAATATCCACAATGCCGTTTGTTACGAGACCCGATTTTTCTGTCAAAATGGTCATATTTTCAAATCTTATAATATCATCCTGCATGTTAAACTCGCTGCTGATTTCTTTTATTCTATCGATAATATCCTTTCCCTCAGGTCTGCTTATGTAATGAAATTTCCCATATGGGTTAAACTTGCTTCCAGAAGAACTTATCTCTCCTGACACCTTTCCATGAGCAATCATAGGATCCCAATCTATTAATTTAAATATCCCTTTGCTGTTGACATTCTTTGCATTTACATTAAAGCTGTAATAATCAACTACAGGCAGATGTATCATTGCCTCAACATCGCAGATCCACCATAAAGATTAGCCTTGCCATTTGCGAATCTCATGATGCCATTATTGTACAGGACATTGCAGATTAATCTGGTAACATCTACGCCAAACAAACTGCCTTTTTCAAGCCTTGCTTTTGCATTTCCATGAAGGTCCCTTAAATTTCCTTTTAATTCTCCGTCGATTTTCATATATCCAGCAAGTTTCTCTTTAACATTTAGCAGTTCCATTAAGGTCTCGAGGTACATATCTCCCTTTATCCTTAAATCCACAAATACACTGTCCATTGATTTAAAGTCATCAATCTTTATTTCTCCTTTTGCTAAAATCCTTCCCTCTCCAGTGTTTCTTAGAGAAAACATCTTTTTAAGAGATTCCATTACTATATTCGTATCTATCTGGAACTTGCCGGCTAATTTTTCTATTCCAAATGCACCCGATGTCTTTAATTCAGAACCATATGATGTTATCTTCAAGCTTTTTAGGTCGAACTTCTTTTCTTTAAAAAAGAAATATGTATCTATGGAGCCTTTAAATTCAGGGATGCCTTCTTTAGCAGCCCAGACTTTTTTTGATATTATCCGAAATTTGGAGGTCTCGGATAAGACTATATCTGCATCTATCCCCTCGGTCGATACAGATATTTTTTTAGCCTGAAATTCTATATTTCCATTGTCTATTCCAATGGATTTCACAATAACCTTAAACGGCATTTTTGGTTCTTCTGCCAAATATCCCTTTATGTTTTCTGCAATTTCATCTGCCTGCTCCAAATTGGAGCTTATTTCTAAGTCCTTTAAAATTAGCCTTTTTACAACTATCTCCTTTCTTAAAAGCCCTGACAGACCAATGTAGCCCTTGATCCTTTTTGCAGTAAGAATTCTATTGCCACTATCATCAAAGCACTTTAAGTCTTTTGCCTCAATAAAAAGTGGTACTAAATTGACAAATATCTTTTGAGCTATAAACTTCTTGCCTGTAGCCATCTCCAATTTAGACAAAATAACTTTTTTTAAATAATTAGAGACATTTGGCCCCCTCGATATTTGAAGAACAAGACCTGATAGCAAAATTAAAACAGCTATATAAATAATTCTTTTCTTCATAAAATTATAATTAGTATCACTGCAGTCCAAAATAATCTGAAATCACAAAATCAATCCTTGTAAAATAAGGCTTTTAGACAGGTAAATCCTCATTTTCAAAA
>OGCL01002831.1_pt1 | contig 11250 bp, 11 predicted proteins | sample 1570041 | NCBI WGS metagenome assembly OGCL01 (sample SAMN06266162, study PRJEB24511) | hot springs metagenome | isolation source: Hot spring water | place: South Africa: Limpopo | collected 2015-06-22 | reverse complement strand
AAAGGGTAAAATGATGATAGCCCATTTTGATAATCCTCTGTTAATCAACAAACTCAGATTATCAAGTGGGTTCTATTTTTGCACCCTTCTGTCTATTGCTATTACCTGTTGCACTTCATTTCTGACGAGGCGATTCTTCTCCAAGATTTTAGCCAGCGATTTGCCAGAAATTGACTTCATAGAGCAACTTCAATTATTTTTGCATTTTCTGGCCTGTCTTCAGAATCCTGATCGTCCAAATACAGTTTGATAGCCTCTTTGACCATTTCCAGTATATGTTCATAAGTTTCGCCCCAGGTATGACAACCTTTAAGCGCTGGCACAGAGGCACACCAAGCTCCGTCTTCTTCCCAAACTAATACTTTAAATTTCATTAGCTTTTGCTCCAATTAATTTCATTTTACCCGCATCAGCTCTCAATGAATCTTCTCAAGTCTTCAATGGCTAAAGCCCTATGACTCAATTGATTTTTTTGAATTGCAGGCAGTTCTGCTGCTGTGAGGCGTATGCCATTTGGTATGAAAATTGGATCATAGCCAAAACCGTTACTTCCTTTTGCTTCAGGGGCAATGTGGCCATGCCAATGTTTTTCGGTGTGCCAAATGAGCGACCCGTCTGGAGCGGTAAGAACTAAAACACAAACAAAATGAGCTTGACGGTTATTTTGCCCATTCAGAGCTTGTAGCAGTTTAGTCAATCCTTTATCATTGGCAAAATAACGAGCTGAATGAATACCAGGAGCGCCACTCAAAGCATCCACGCACAAACCCGAATCATCAGCTAAACAAATGGTTTGAGTGTGTTTACTCGCTATTTGAGCCTTCTTCAAGGCATTTTCAAAAAAAGGGCATCCCTTAAGCGGCGGAATGCCGAGCGGGCATTCAGCAATCGCCTTCTCAGCATGGGCTTCGGTAACATACATTACAGAGAGCTTTATAGTTTCTCTGCTCACATTTGTTTTGGCTGTTGCTATTGCGCAGAGCAGAGTTGCAGTAAAGGTTCACTCTCCAATAGAAGTTGTCATGGGAGGAGTTCTTGGAGCAGGAATTACATTTCTATTGTTTTTAATTTTTTATTAACCAAAAAATGCGTTTATGAACTTAATTGCATTCCCTATTGCTTTGTCTTTGGCCTTTTATTAGCCTCTAATACCTTTTTCCTCATTCTAACAGATTGCGGTGTCACCTCAACAAGCTCATCTTCTTTTATAAACTCTATTGCCTGCTCAAGATTCAATATCCTCGGCGGTATTAGCTGTATCGTGTCGTCAGCGCTTGCAGCGCGCATGTTTGTGAGCTTTTTTTCTTTTGTTACATTCACATCGAGGTCATTGTCTCTGGAGTTCTCTCCAATAATCATTCCTTCATAAACAGGAGTTCCTTCTTTTATGAAAAGCGTCCCTCTCGGCTGAAGATGATAAAGAGCATAAGTGGTTGATTTGCCAGGTCTGTCTGCAACAAGTGCGCCTGTCTGCCTTTTTGACATTGTCCCATGCCACGGCTCGTATTCGTCAAAAAGGTGGTTTAAAAGCCCTGTTCCTTTTGTATCTGTCAGAAACTGAGACCTGAAGCCTATTAATCCCCTTGAAGGTATCCTGAATTCAAGCCTAACTCTACCATGAGCCCCAGAGCTATGGTCACTCTGCATCTTCTGCATCCTTCCCTTTCTCATTCCGACCTGCTGTGTTACGACTCCAACAAATTCTTCTGGCACATCTATTACAAGGAGTTCCATTGGTTCATGCAAAATGCCGTTAATCTCCTTTGTTATTGTCTCTGGCATAGATACTGAAAGCTCGTATCCTTCCCTTCTCATCATTTCTATTATAATAGCAAGCTGGAGTTCTCCCCTGCCCATTACCTTGAATGAGTCTGTGTTGTCAAAATCAACCTTAATAGAGACATTATAAAGGAGCTCCTTTTCGAGCCTCTCTCTGAGATTTCTTGATGTAACATATTTTCCCTCCCTTCCTGCAAATGGAGATGTGTTTACAGAAAAGACCATCGATATTGTCGGCTCGTCAACCTTTATCCTCGGAAGAGGCATTGGCCTTTCTATATCTGTGATTGTATCTCCTATGTTTATGCCCTCTATTCCTGCGAGGGCAACTATATCTCCAACTGAAGCCTCTTTTGCATCAATCCTTTCTAATCCCTGAAATGTATAAATAGAGGTTATCTTTGTCCTTACCTGATCTCCATTTCCATTTATCATAGCAACATAGTCTCCAACCCTTACTGTGCCGGAGAAGATCTTGCCTATTGCAAGTCTTCCAACATAATCATTGTAATCTATATTTGTGACAAGGAGCTGCAGCACACCGTCTCCTTTGCCTTCAGGTGCAGGAATTGTCTTGAGTATGAGGTCAAACAGCGGCTTCAAATTCTCTGATTCATCATCTATATTAATGGCTGCGGTGCCTCTTTTGGCATTTGCATAGACAACAGGAAATTCCAACTGCTCATCTGATGCATCAAGGTCAATAAAAAGGTCATACACCTCGTTTAAGACAGCCTGAATCCTTGCATCAGGCCTGTCTATCTTATTTATTACCAATATCGGAGGAAGTTTAAGTTCGAGAGCCTTTTTGAGCACAAACCTTGTTTGAGGCAGTGGTCCTTCTGATGCATCAACAAGCAAAAGAACTCCGTCAACCATCTTTAGAGTCCTTTCAACCTCTCCGCCGAAATCCGCATGTCCCGGCGTGTCAACTATATTTATCTTTACTCCATTGTATTCAACAGCGGTATTTTTTGCCATTATGGTTATTCCGCGCTCGCGTTCAAGGTCTATGTTGTCCATAACCCTTTCCTGAACTTGCTGATTTGCACGGAATATACCAGCCTGTTTCAGCATTCCGTCAACAAGGGTTGTCTTCCCATGGTCAACATGGGCAATAATAGCTATGTTTCTTAAATCTTCCCTCTTCATATATCCTCTCTCTTTGTAGTTTGGTAAACGCAGGCGTGCATGCGGTAAAAAGTTTTACAGATGCATGATTTTTACTGCGGACTGTTTCTATTGTAACCTATTTACATCCTGAAATACCATCTCAGTATCTCGCCGCCAAAAAAAAGGGTGATGATTGAGCCTAAAGCAAGAAAAGGACCGAACGGTATCTTTGTCTTTCTCCCTTTTCCTTTAAATGCCATCAAGAATATTCCTACTATTGATCCTGTAATACTTCCTAAAAATGTTGTCAACAGTACAGCCTTCCATCCCATAAATGCTCCAACCATTGCCATCATCTTTATATCTCCTCCACCCATTCCCCCCTTGCTTAAAACAGCAATGAGGAAATACAAACCTCCGCCAAGCAGCAATCCCAAAAGAGAGCTTTGAAATCCAACAATTTGGAGCGGCGAAGCAAAAGGGTCCGGAAGCATAAAGGATGCGCCGATGAGACCTATGCCAATGCCCGGCAGTGTAATTTCATCAGGAATAATCTGAAAGTCGAGATCGATGAATGTTATAACAATCATTGCCGAAGTAAATGCAAATAGAAGAGGTAGGTGCCATTCCATCCCAAAAAAATTAAAAACTGAAATATAGAAAATTCCATTCAGAAGTTCAACAAAAGGATAACGAATAGAAATCCTCTCTCCGCAGCCCCTGCATCTGCCTCTTAAAAGAATATAGCTCAGCACAGGGATATTGTCCCAAGGCTTAATAGGAGTGCTGCATACTGGACAGGCTGAGGCTGGTCTTATAATAGAAATGTTCCTCGGCAGTCTGTATATACAGACATTAAGAAAAGAGCCGACTATAAGGCCAAAGACTAAAAAAAGCAGTTCAAAAAGATTCATATAGATCCTTCCTTTCTGCCCATCACACAGACGCTCTGCTTATCTCAGATGCCTTCTCTACTGTCTCTTTTATTTCAGGATCGAGCGCCTCAAGCTCTTTTATTGCATCCATGACATCTTTATTGGCATATATATTCTTCTCTTTTCCTTTTGCAGCACAAACCTCTTGCCCTATCTTTTTCAATAATTCATCCCTTTTTTTCTTCAACTCCTCTGATTTATACAGCAGTTTAAAAACCTCTATTTCTACTCTCACCCTTTCTGAAAGAAGTGAAGAAAACCATTTGAGCTTTTCAATTCCGGCCTCAAAATCTCTTTTTAAGATGCTTATCATACTGCCTCCTTTGCCTCCTTTAAATTAGGCTGTGTTAAAAAATATCTTTTGTCTGTATCCTGACTTTAACCTGTCTTAAACACCTCCAGTCTCTCTCCCCAAAAGTCCTCAACAGATCTCCTGAGAAGCGGATAGCCTGCAAGAAGCGGCTCCCTATCTATTAATGAGAATGCCTCTTTGCGGGATATTTCAAGCAATTTAACGTCTCTTAAAAGATTTGCTATCTTTAGGTCAGGCATTCCTGACTGCCTTGTTCCAAAAAACTCTCCCGGTCCCCTTATGCTTAAATCATCTTCAGCTATTTTAAATCCGTCAGTGGTCTTTACCATAACCCCGAGCCTTTTTCTTGCATCCTCTCCTCCTCCATAACTGAGCAGGATACAGTATGATTGGCTGCTTCCCCTTCCTACCCTTCCCCTGAGTTGATGAAGTTGGGCAAGGCCGAATCTCTCTGCGTGTATTATAACCATTAATGTGGCGTTTGGCACATCAACGCCGACCTCTATCACTGTTGTTGATACCAATATATGAACATTTCCTTTTTTAAACTCCCTCATCACCTCTTCCCTTTCTGCCGTCTTCATCCTGCCGTGAATTAAACCAACCTTGAGATCATGGAATATCTTCTGGAGCCCTTCTGCCCCTGCAACTGCGGATTTAATATCTGCATTTTCCGACTCCTCAATCGCAGGATAAACAACATATGCCTGTCTTCCTTTTCCAGTCTCTTGGGCTATCAGCGCGTAAATAGAACTTTTATTTTTTTCATAAAAAAGCTTTGTAATAATAGGGCTCCTGTTCGGAGGGAGTTCGTCTATTACAGAATAGTCAAGGTCTCCGTAAAGAGTCATTGCGAGGGTTCTCGGAATCGGCGTCGCAGTCATTATCAGCGTGTCAGGATTTGTGCCTTTCTTTCTTAATGCCGCCCTCTGCATTACTCCAAACCTGTGCTGTTCGTCTATGACAATGAATCCGAGTTTTTTGAATCTGACCCCCTCCTGAATTAGTGCATGAGTTCCGACAATGATGTCTGCCTCTATAAAAGAGGCTGTTCTAACCCTATCTTTACTGCTGCTAGTAATAAGCTGGATATTTAGTCCCAAGTCTTCGATGAGCTTGTGAATATTTATATAATGCTGCTCCGCAAGAATCTCTGTAGGAGCCATAAGGGCTGCCTGATACCCGCACTCTACTGCGCTTAGCATTGCCATAAGAGCGACTATGGTCTTTCCTGATCCGACATCTCCCTGCAAAAGCCTGTTCATTGGCACAGGAGACCGCATATCATGAAGTATATCTTCAAATACCCTTTCCTGAGCATTTGTAAGATTAAAAGGCAGGCTGTTCAGCAATCTATTTATAAATCTTCCATCAGAAGAAAAAGCAATCCCCTTCTCTAAAGCCTCCCCCCTTTTAATTGCTGCAAGCCCAAGCTGGAGCATGAAAAGTTCATCAAATGCAAGCCTCTGGTGAAAAATACTCGTTCCACTATTTAATGCTTCAAGGGATGATGTTGAAGAAGGAAAGTGGACATTTAATATGCTTTCATGAAGGTCTGAAAGATTATAAGCCTTAATAATTTCTAAAGGCATAGGGTCTTTAATTGATAATATTGCCTTATTGACAACCTCATGCATTATGCCTCTTAATATCTTCTGGCTCAGCCCCTCTGTTGAGCGGTAAATAGGCACTATTCTGCCTGTGTGAATACAAGAGGCTGAAGGCTGAAGGCTGAAGTTTGAAGGATTGGATTCCGCTTCGTCATCTTCATCGAGCATCTCGTATTCAGGATTTGTTATTTCCGTTCCCCATCCACCCCTCTTCACCATTCCATACAGTAATACTTCCTGATTAGGTTTGAGTATATTCTTAAGATATGTCTGATTAAACCACTTTGCCTTAACAATGCCGCTTCCGTCAGATATTACAAGCTCAAATATCTTAATTTTAGGCTTTGGAGTTATTATATCTGCCTTTAGAATTTTTCCAGTAATTGTATTAAATTCACCGGGTCTGAGATGTGCTATTTTTTGGATGGAACTTCTGTCTTCATACCTAAATGGAAGATAAAAAAGGGCGTCTCTTATGGTATTTATTCCGAGACGGGCAAGGAGCCTTGCCCTATGGGGACCAACGCCCTTTATGTATTGGATAGGGAAAGATAAGTCATTGCTCATTTATACGCATAAAATTATTGTCTGTTGTTTTGTCTGATCCTCTGTTTCTCTATCTTTAAAGCCTCATCGAGAGACTTGTCTGTCTCCTCCATCTTAATCTTTGAGTATTCTGTTTCGCTTATTACCTCTATATCCCATCCGGTCAGCCTTGCTGCAAGCTTTATGTTCTGACCGCGCCTTCCTATTGCAAGGGACAACTGCTGGTCGTCTGCAATGACCATTGCTGTTTTTTCTTCTTCATTTATTCCAACTCTATCAATGACAGCAGGAGTAAGTGCCCTTGCAATAAATATCCTGGGGTCTTCACTCCAGGGTATTATGTCAATCCTTTCTCCTTTTAGCTCCCTTACAATAGACTGAACCCTCGTGCCTTTCATGCCAACGCAAGCTCCAACAGCATCTACAGCAGGATCGTTTGAATAGACCGAGAGCTTTGTTCTTTCGCCAGGATCTCTTGCTATGGCTTTTATAACAACAATTCCGTCTTGTATTTCAGGGACCTCCATCTTAAAAAGGGCTGCGACAAAGTTTGGATCTGTCCTTGTGAGCATTATGCATGGACCTTTTGATGTCTGTCTTATCTCTGACAGATACGCCTTTACAATATCGCCCCTTTTGAGAATCTCATTAGGCAAAACGTCCCTCTGCAAAAAAACCCCTTCGGTCTTTGCAAGGCTTATATAGTAGCTGCCTTTTTCCTTTCTCAATACAGTGCCGCTCACTATCTTCCCTATCTTGTCCTTATACTCCTCATAGATAATGTCCCTCTCTGCCTCTTTTACCTTCTGGAATATAACCTGCTTGGCTGTCTGAGCTGCTATCCTTCCAAAGTCCTGAAATGGAATGGGAACTTCAATTACATCGCCTATTTCCTTGTCAGGGAATATTTTTTTAGCATCGTCAAGACTTATCTCCTTTTCGCTGTCAGAGACATTTTGAACAACGTCTCTTACCTCAAACATCTGGATATTGCAGTTCTTGGGGTCTATTTTCAGGCTAAGGTTATTTTTGCCGCCAAACCTTTTTTTAGCGGCTGAAAGCATGGCAGACTCGAGCACCTTTAGGAGCGCATCCCTCGACATGCCCTTCTCTCTGCTAATCTGGTCTATTATGTAGCATAACTCTTTTGACATACTGAAACTCCTCTATATCAGAACCTAAAATTCCACCTCTAAGTTAGCCCTTGAAATCTTATCAAGGGGTATATATATATCCTTTCCGTTTTTCTTTTCTATCTTAAGCCTTATCCAGCCTTCACCAACATCTATAATCCTTCCTACAAAAAATGTCTGATTATCTATCTTTTCTGATGAAACAATCCTTACAAGCTTTCCAACAGACCTATCAAAATCCCTCTGTTTAACAAGGGGTCTATCAAGACCGGGTGATGAAACCTCTAATACATAAGGCCCTTTTATAGGGTCTTCTACATCCAGCAATGCCTCTAAACTCCTGCTCATCCTTTCGCAATCCATTATAGTCACGCCTCCTTCTTTGTCCACAAATACCCGAAGGAGAAACCTCTTGCCCTTGGCCAAGAGGTCAACGCTGACAAGCTCAAGCCCAAGGTCCTCTGCTGTCTGGAATGCTATGTTATACACCTTTTGTTTAACATCTGCTGTATCCATAAATATTTTCTGTTTGCCTTAAAATAAAAAAGTGGGAAAAACCCACCCTTTTCGCATAAATATAACAAGTAGTTATAAACAATATACCATTTTTTGCTGCAAAAAAACAACTTTGAGGGCTTTCCCCTAAAAATGCCGATAGAAACAAAAAAACTATAAAATCCATAAGATAACGGAAAGGGCTGATGAGGGTTATTATGGCTTTTTAAAGAAAAGTCCACTACGAGGGGTATCCCCCTCGTAGTGTCATTGTCAGAACTACTTTTTAGGAGCCTCTGCCGGCTTCTCAGGTGCTGGTGCTGGTGCCGGTGCTGGCTGCTCAGGAGCCGGTGCAGGTGCAGGTGCAGGGGCTGGCGCCTCAGGAGCCTTGGGCTCTTCAGCCTTTTTGCACCCTGATGTTAATGCAAATGCTGCCAAAAGCATTATAGAAAGCATAATAGCCAATATCTTCTTCATTGTTTTAGTCACCTCCTTTCAAAAATTTACTTTTCATAAATACCCTTTCTTTTGCCAAGAAATAGGCTGAAATATTGATATTTTTTTAACATCATATGGCATATATTGTCAAGTCAATAAATTGGCTGATTAATTTCTATCTCCTGACATTCAAAACTCCATCCATCTGCAATATCTTATTTACAAGATTGTTTATCTGACTTCTGTTCTTAATCTCAAGAGTAAGTTCAAACAACGCCCTTTTGTCATGCATTGAACTCGCCTTAAGAAAACTAATGTTGACATCTGCCGCTGATATCAAAGAACTGAGATTTGCGAGCATTCCCGGCTTATCGATGCTCTCTATATACAATCTTGACTGCGATGTCATTTCGCTGTCCTGACTCCAGTCCACTTCTATAAGCCTTTCGTGGTCCATACTAATTCGTTCGAGATTAGGGCACTCTTTTCTGTGGATAGTAACGCCTTTGCCCTTAGTTATGAATCCTGTAATTTTATCTCCTGGAACAGGGAAGCAGCATTTAGCTACATGGTACAAAACATTATCTACTCCCTTTATCTTGACAACGCCTCTACTTTCTTTCGGAGTCTTTACAAGTCTTGGGACTGTTTCTTCTGTCTTTTCCGGCTCAAGCCTGTTTATAACTTGATGAGCGGAAATCTTTCCGTATCCCACATGAACATAAAGGTCATCGAGAGACCCAATGTTCAAGGACTTCAAAGCAGCATCCATTTTATCTGATTTTAAAACAGCGAGCGGGAGGTTGTGTTTTCTTATTTCGTCTTCTATTAATTTTGCGCCGAGTTCTGCGCCCTGCTTCCTTTCTTCTGCCTTTAACCACTGTTTTATCCTGCTTTTAGCCCTCTGGGTAACAACAAACTTGAGCCAGTCTTTGCTCGGCACATGCGAAGGGGATGTTATTATCTCAACCACATCGCCGTTGTTTAATTTATATCTCAGCGGCACTATCCTGCCATTAATCTTTGCGCCTACACATTTGTTTCCGACCTGAGTATGAATACTGTAAGCAAAATCAACCGGAGTAGACTCGACAGGCAGTTCTTTGATGTCTCCTTTTGGCGTAAATACATAGACAGTATCCGGGACAACCTCACCTTTTACAGCCTCAAGAAATTCCTTGGCATCTGATATATCCCTTACCAAATCCCTCAACCATGCTATGAAACGGGCATTTTTTTTGTCGAGGCTCTCCTTTTCCTTATATCTCCAGTGCGCTGCTATGCCCTCTTCTGCAATCTCATCCATCTCTGATGTCCTTATCTGAAACTCCACCCTGTCTCCGCCAGGTCCGATTACTGTGGTGTGAAGTGATTGATACATATTGGATTTTGGAAGGCTGATAAAATCCTTAAACCTCCCTGGAACAAGCGGCCACATAGAATGAATAATGCCGAGTATATCATAGCAATGTCCCACTGTATCGGTTATTATTCTGAGCCCAATAACATCGTGAACCTGTTCAAACGGCACCTTCTGTTTTATTATTTTCTGGTATATCCCATAATAGTGCTTTATCCTGCCTTTAATCTTCGCTGGAACACCTGCCATCGAAAGATTGTCTGAGATTATCCTTCTGACTTCGTCAATGTATTTTTCCTGCTCTTCCCTGCGCTTTGCTACTTTATTTTCGAGGTCATAAAAAAGATCAGGCATTAAGCACTTAAAACTTAAATCCTCAAACTCTGTCCTCAGCCATCCCATTCCGAGCCTGTTTGCAAGAGGTGCATAAATATCAAGGGTCTCCGATGCTATCCTATTGCGTTTTTCTTGGGGCAGATGTTCTATGGTCCTCATGTTATGAAGCCTGTCAGCGAACTTTATAAGAATGACCCTCACATCCTTTGACATTGCTAGGAGCATCTTTCTGAAGTTTTCTGCCTGTGCGTCTTCTTTTGTCTTAAATTCGACCTTGCTCAATTTCGTAAGCGCATCAACAAGAAAAGAGATCTCTTTTCCAAACATGTCTTTTATATCTTCAGAGGATGTGCCTGTGTCTTCAATGGTGTCGTGAAGCAATCCTGCAGCAATAGTTGATGTATCAAGCCTCATATCTGCAAGTATGTCTGCAACAGCAAGAGGATGATAAATATATGGCGAACCCTCAATGCGCGTCTGAGCGCAATGAGCCTCACGTGAAAAAACATAAGCCTTTTTTATCAACTCTGTATCAGCCTTTGGATTATAAGAGAGTATCTTTTCTATTAATTTATCAATTGTCATGTTTTATTATAACTCTTTAATAGCAAAGCTAACAAACCATCGCATTCCCTCAGAAAGAATCTCTTCGAAAATGTATTGTTTCCTCATAATTGACAAAAAGGCAACCGAGGGGTAAAGCCCCTTTAGAACCTCAAAAATAAGAAATATTGAAGCTCAGGGAGGTTAAGAGACAGAGTTCCTCAAAGGACTATATACCATGAGAGACAGATTTGTCATATCAATCACAATGCCAAAACATATCAGAAGGCATCTATCAACTCCTCCCAACCTTCTCTTAATTTAAGAGGGGCGAGGGGGGGTATTTTCATCCTCCTTTGTCGCTAAATGGTCTGCATGAACGATTAGGGCGCTATATGTTAAGATAATCGCCATGGAGAAGCTGATCATAAAAGGCGGAAGAACGCTTAAAGGAGAAATACAGTTGAGCGGGGCAAAAAATGCAGCCCTTCCAATTATGGCTGCTTCTATATTGTCTTGTGGCAAAAATAGAATTAACAATATTCCTGATCTAAAGGATGTCCGGACAATGTGCAGATTGCTTTCGAATATGGGATGCAGTTTTGAATTTAAAGAAGGCTTATTAAAAATAAATAGTTCTAAAATAAAC
>OGCL01002830.1_pt1 | contig 11259 bp, 8 predicted proteins | sample 1570041 | NCBI WGS metagenome assembly OGCL01 (sample SAMN06266162, study PRJEB24511) | hot springs metagenome | isolation source: Hot spring water | place: South Africa: Limpopo | collected 2015-06-22 | reverse complement strand
GGTGCTCTGCTGGGTGCGGCTGGCCAGCGCACGCACCTCGTCGGCAACCACGGCGAAACCGCGCCCGGCCTCACCGGCACGCGCGGCTTCGATGGCGGCGTTGAGCGCCAGCAGGTTGGTCTGCTCGGCGATGGAGCGGATCACGTCGAGCACGCTGACGATGGACAGCACGTCCTGCTGCAGGTTGTCGAGCGATACGCCGCTGCTGCGGATGTCCTCGACCAGCGAGTGAATGCGCTGGATGCTGCCATCGACCACGCTTTTGGCTGCCTGCCCTTCGCGGTCGGTCTGCTGCGCGGCTTCGGCGGCGTTCTGCGCGCTCTTGGCGACTTCGTGAGCGGCGGCGGACATTTCGTTGATCGCCGTGGCCACCTGATCGGTTTCGTGACGCTGCTGCCCCATGGCCTGTTCGGAGCGCTGCGCTTGCTCCGCCACCTGGCCTACCAGCCCCGTCAGTTGCCCGGTCATTTCGGCGATCTGCCTTACCAGGTCGTGGATCTTCTCGACAAAGCGATTGAAGGAACCGGCTAGTTGCCCCAGCTCGTCCTGGGTGGTGACGGGTAATCGCCGGGTCAAGTCGCCCTCACCCGCGGCGATATCGTCGAGGTTGGCTTTGATCTGTTGCAGCGGGCGCACGAAACCGCCAGCCAACCAGACCGCCAGCGCCACGATGACGATCAGCAGCATCAGGGCCAGCCCAAGCATATCGATGACCAGCGAACTGATGCGCTGGTGCATTTGCTCTTCGAACGCTTGAACCTGCAACTCGATGTCGTCCAGGTTCACAGCCGTACCGATGATCAGATCCCACTTCTCCAGATACTGCGCATAGCCGATCTTCGGCACCGGCTCGTCGCGGCCGGGTACCGGGAAGGCATACTCAAGAAAATGCGTCCCGTCCCTGGCGACCCGCACCAGTTCGTTGATCACATACAGTCCGTTGGCGTCACGAAAATCGCGAAAACTCTCGCCGATGCGCACATCCTTGTCCGACCAGAAAACCCGCACGCTCTGCGAGTCGTAACCCCAGAAGTAATCTTCCTTGGCGAAGTTCATTCGTTTGAGCAGCGCTACAGCTTCGTCGCGCGCACGCATGTCACCCGGTGCTGAAGCCTGATAAATGCCTGCAATCGCCGCGTTGGCGATCTGCACGTAGTTTGCCAGCACCGCGCGACGGTCTTCGTGCATACGCTCACGAGCCGCTTCGGTCTGCTCGTCTGCCAGCTTGTTCAGGATGGCGACGGTCAGGCCACTGAGCAACGCAACCAACAGCAACACGGGAATCACGCTCAGCAAGAGAATCTTGCTACGAATGGAGAAACGCATGGGGGAAATTCCTTGTTATTAGCGCCCACCTATATAGCGACTAGATAACGTAAAACCTTATGAGCGCCAATTGGAAAATCGTCGAATTCCCCCATACGGGCTATTTCAGGATGTGAATAGCCAGAAAAGGGGTCACATCGCGCCACCTCGGTATTCTTCGAATCAGACCCTCACTTGGGTCGTGAACAAGCTTCAGGAACCATTCCCGAGAGTAATAATGTCGTTCTCGCAAGGATTTCGGACAAGGTACCAACCTGGAGTTGTGGCGCACTAAACTGCTCGTGACAATCGATGCCCGTACGTATCCATGAGGTGATCGATGCATACCGTAGCGCTGGTGGTCTATCCGCAGTTCCAACCGATGAGCCTGGCACTTAGCTCTGTGTTCGAGTGCGCCAACCTGTTGCATGGCGAACAGGTCTATACATTCCACCTAGTATCTGAAGCCGGAGGGGCTGTGATGTCGTCCCATGGCTTTTCGGTGAATACCGAACCACTCCATTCGGAAGGCTACGACACCATCATCATCAGCGGCTATCTGGAGTTAGGTGAACCCAGCCCGGAGCTACTGGCCTGTCTATCCAGTGCCAGCTCACAATCGCGGCGTATTGCCTCATTGTGCACGGGTGTCTTCGTGCTCGCCGACGCCGGCCTCTTGAAGGGCAAACGGGTAACGACTCATTGGTTGCACGTGTCCGAGTTCAAGAAACGTCACCCCAACGTCAGAATCGATGATGATCGACTGTTCATCGTCGACGGGTTGATCTGGACGTGTGCGGGTATGAGTGCCGGAGTGGATCTTGCGCTGGCCATGGTCGAGAATGACCTGGGTACTGACTTGGTCCGCCGCGTAGCCCGCAAACTGGTGATCCCTCAGCGCAGGAGCGCCGCGCAGTCACAACTCTCGACGCTGCTGGAGATGGACCCAAAGTCCGACCGTATACAGCTTGCTCTGGCTTATGCTCGCGGCAACCTCAGCGGCGATCTCTCTGTCACCGTGCTTGCGAATATAGCAAGGCTCAGCCCAAGGCAATTCAGCCGCTTGTTCGTCGAGGAAACCGGCAAGACCCCAGCCAAAGCTATCGAGAGCCTTCGCGTTGAGGCGGCAAGGATCATGATGGAAACCAGTCGCCACCCCGTCGAGGTGATCGCGCGGGAAACCGGTTTCAGGGATCGTGAGCGCATGCGCCAGGCTTTTCTGCGTGCCTATGGCAAACCACCGCAACTGATGCGCAACGCGTTGTATGCATCTGCCAAGGGAGATTCTTGATTCACACTGAGCCGGGCGGTATCGCTGCCAGCAGGCGCTCAGCTGACCACCGCCGCCAGATAGCCATATTCTTGCGGCGTGGCAGCATGAATCGCCACCTGGCGATTCTTGAGCATGCCGCCGTTACGACGACTCAGCACGGCGATCATCTCGGCAAGGATGGCCGTTGCCACCGCTTCTGGCGTGTCACCGCCAATATCCAGTCCGACCGGATAGTGCAGCCGCTCCAACGCCGATAACTCAGCACCTGATGCGGTTAGCTCGCCGAGTAGCCGCTCAGTGCGATCTCGCGGACCTAATTGACCTATATAGGCGGGCGTACCGCTCAGCAAGCCTGCGAGCCAATGGCGATCCTGACTGTAGCTGTGGGTCATCACCGCAACCAGTGCACCATTGGTCTGCGAATGCAGGGCATAGGGCGCACGGGCATCCACCTGCAACACTGCGTCGGCCATGGGAAACCGTTCGGGCCGGGCGAAGTGAGCCCGGCCATCGATCACGGTCACATGCCAGTCCTGTAGTTTGGCGAGCTGTACCAATGGTAGAGCGTCGTGCCCGGCACCGAAGATCACCATACGCTGCTGGGGCGGCAAGTACTCGCAGAATACCTCTACGACACCATGCTTATCGCGATAGGTGCGCAGGCTCGATCGAGCCTGGCTCAGCGTATCCGCCAGATCCGCTCTTACTTGAGCATCGATCACCGGCTCCAACAGGGGTAAACCATCGAACTGATTCGAGTGCAGCGCCAAATGGTCGCCAACTCTGACCCGCGAGTTTTTGTGGCAGGCGATCACGCTTGCCAGCGCACCAGGCTGGCCACTGCGGCGAACCAGACGAAGCAGTTGGAGAGCCGCCAAGGGCTTATCCGGGTGATGACGTTGTAGCAACACGTGAACGGTACCGTTGCAGCCCAGACCAAACGTCAGCCCAACATCCTCGTCCGCATCATCCGCATCGTCCTCTTGGGACGCGGTGCTGTAGCGACGTACCGAGGCACCGTTGTTCTCTGTCAGCCACCACGCCTTTTTGGCCACTTCCGATTCCAGGCAGCCACCGCTGATGGTGCCTATGGTGCCGCCATACAGTGGAACCAGCATCCGCGCGCCAGGGCGACGATAGGCCGAACCTTCAACTTTGACCACCGTGGCCAGCACCGCCTGACTGCTCTCACGCTCAAGGGTAGCGATGGCATCCAGTAAGGCAGTCGTTCCCGTCAACATAGTTACCCCCTCTGGGTATTCGCGCTGCCACGACGTCTCAACGGAGGACTACAGCGCCTGCTTGGCCGTTTCCGGACACGGCGCGCCAGCGCTTGTCCAAAGCTGCATGGCTTTAACCAAGTCCGCGTGGGTGCCAGGTGCAGGCGTTCGCCCAGGCCCCGGCTCCCATGCCCAACGCACGAGCGGGTCATCGTTCACGTGATGGTCGAACTCTTTCTTGAACGTTTTGAGGTCGTTCCGCCCTCCCCTGAAGGCAAGGAAGCTGTTTCTGGCGGGATCGAGCAGCTGTTCGCACAGTTCTTTGACGCCCATGTCCCTGGTCAGGATCATCGTCGGTGGCGGCATGTGCCAAACGAAGCCAGGCATCAGATCGTTCGCGGCCCCCGGCGGCATGCCAGGAGCATCTCCGTTGGCATCCTGGTGACAACTCCTGCAATTGACCGGCTGGGATGAGTTGGCAACCTCAACAAAGATTTTGCCTTCCACTTTCAAGCGAAGATTGTGCACATCCGAGATGTTCATGGGGTGCAAGCGACTGTCGTCCCCCACCATCGGCCGCTGGACACCATCCTTCATGACGCCGTGGCAATTCACACAGCGCGGGTGAGTCGTCACCTGATGAATGTATTCAAATGCGCTTTCCGGCGTAGGGGATTTCATGAATGCCTGATAAGAGTCGGCATATGAAAGGCCAGTGCCCCCAACCATCACCAACGCCCAACCCATCAAATAAAGCTTGCCCATCGTTAGCCTACCTTTTTCCCGAGTGCTGCAAGGATGTGCTCTGGTTTCATCGGAAGATCGCGAAGCCGCACGCCGACCGCTTGGTAAATAGCGTTTCCAATCGCCGGGGCAATACCAATCACACCGGGCTCACCCAAACCAGTTGGGAACTCGCTGCTTTCGATGATCTCGATGTCGATTTCTGGAACTTCGTTCATGCGGATGGGCATGTAGGTGTTCAGGTTCACATCACGAACCTGGCCGTCGACGAACTCCGTGTATTCGTTGAGCGCCATGCTGACCCCCCAAAGGGCGCCACCCTCCAGTTGAGCCAGCGCACCGTCCGGGTGAATGATCACGCCCGCGTCCACTACCATGGAGATTTTCTTGACCTGGATGCTGCCGCTGTCCGGGTCGACAGCCACATGTGCAGAGGTGGCGATCCAGGTCGCGTTGGTACGCTCCTGCCCCGCAGACAAGGCAATACCAATGCCTTCATTTGCCGGCAGCCTGGCACCGTAACCGATACGTTGCTTGAGCACTTCAAGCACGTGCCTGAGTCGATGGGCGCCGCCCTGTGTCTCTGGTGCGATGCCTGCCTGTATGCCTTTGCCATCGAGCCGCTGTAGTCGGAACTCCAGAGGATCTATGCCTGCCTTGTGTGCAGCTTCATCGATGAAGGACTCAAGCCCCCACACAATCCATCCCTGGCCGACGGATCTCAGCCAACCGGGAAGGAACGTTCTCTGCGCGAGGTCGTTATTGATTGCTCGGGAACGGTGATTTTCCATCGTGTACCAGTGGTCGGCGCCACTGGCGGAAAACGGATCTATCTTGCCCTTCTTGTCAACGCTATCGGCCATGCCTTCGGGAAACATCGCCAAAGTCGGCCAAGCTGCGGAGAAGGCGTGGTCGAGCGCAACCAGTTCGTTGGCCGTGGAGAAGTTAGCCTGGAAGCGCTGCACAGAGGCGGACCTGACCTGATCGAAGCGCGAGTCGTCTGCACGGGTGAAGATCAACTTCACGGGCTGGCCGAATTGCTTGGCAGTCAGTGCCGCCGAAAGCATGTAGTCCCCCCCCAAGCGGCGACCGAACCCACCACCGAGGTAGTACTGGTGGATGACGATATTGGCTTCATCAACCTCAAGCGCCTTGGCCAGCATAGGCAGGGTCAGGGATTGCCATTGATTGCCGCCGTGGATGTGCCATACACCATCTTTGAACAGCGCCGTGGCATTGAGCGGCTCCAACTGGAAATGCAGCACGGTATGCGTTCTGTAAATGGCATCGATGGCGCTGGGATGTTTCTTGATCGCGGCGTCGACATCACCCGCATTGACGAACAGGTACCCCTCGCTGGGGTCCTTGACTTGGCGCTCCCCCTCCACAAGGATGTCGCGCTCGCTGACCGTGGCCGTAGGGCCTGCCTGATAGGCCACGTTGATCAGGTCACCCGCCTTTATGGCTGTAGGGTAATCTTTGGCCAGAACGGACACCCAGCCCGGGAGGACGTTGCTAGGGTCGTTGAGAATGACATACCCCAGGTAGCCTGGAAGTGTCTTCGCACGAGTGTCATCCACGCTGGTGACACGGCTGCCGTAGCGCGTAGGTGGCACAATTGGGCGGCCATACACCATGCCTTCAATTTCAACGTCGATGCCGTATACGGCTTTTCCGTTGGTTTTATTGGGGATGTCCAGCGCGTTGAAATTGCCCCCAATAAGCTTGTGTTTACCCTTGGGTTTTAGGGTGAGCACACTCAACTCGTCCGGGCTGAAGGTACGGTCAACCGTGCTCTTCTGAACCACCTCGGCGAAGCTGATGTTTCCGTTTGGCGTCAGCACGTAGCTGTTTTCGGTATCGCACAGTGCAGGCTCGACACCTTTGAGTTTTGCCGCGGCTTCAATGAGCGATTTACGCCCCGCCGCACCGGCCTGAGAAAGCGTTTTGAACGAGGTATTTACCGACCACGACCCACCCGTGATCATGACGCCCCATTTGGGATCCGTGTCCACGTGAACAATACTCACGTCTTCCCAACTGGCTCCCAGTTCATCCGCAATGACACGGGCCAGTGCCGTACCCACGTGCTGACCCATTTCTGCCTTGGTGATATTTACGACAACTTTACCGTTGGCCTCTATCTGAAACCAGATAGTGGGCGAGAACAGCTTCTGTTCCAAAGTTTCCTGCGCAGGTGCCGCCAGCACCGACAAGCCCGAACTGAATGCCATGACCAATGTGCCAGCCACCGTACCCACCAAAAAACTACGGCGTGACAACCCTCCAACTTCAACAGCGGACTCTTTTTTATTGGCAATCATTGTTTCGCCTCCGCAAGTTTCAGCGAGTCCTGAGAGTAGGCGTTAGTCACTTGCGTCGAAGCCGCATGCTTAATGGCTTCTTTTATGCGACTGTAAGTCATGCAACGGCACAAGTTGGAGCTCATGTGATTGACGATATCCTCATCACTTGGATTAGGCGTGCGGCTCAGGAGAGTGGCAGCCTGCATGATCTGGCCTGACTGACAGTAACCACACTGTGGCACTTGCTTTTCCACCCACGCCTGTTGCAACGGATGGTTGTCGGCAAGCCCCTCAATGGTCGTGACATTCCGTCCACGCGCCATTCCAGCAGGGTATGAACATGACCTGACGGCAACGCCGTCAATATGTATTGTGCATGCACCACACATTGCCACGCCGCAGCCATACTTGGTGCCCGTGAGCTTGAATTCGTCACGGATAATCCATAGCAAGGGAGTGTCATCATCGCCCTGCGAACTGACTTTCTCGCTATTCAGATAAAATTCAATCACTGCAACCTCCATGAGGGGCACTAGAAAATGACAGCATCAAAATTATCCGGATTCTCCGTAGCTGACGGATGCACGAGAAACCTTATTTGACACAACCTCTATACAGGCAAACACAAAAGTACCCGCCAAACCAACAGCGTAAGACCGGCAGATCGAAAATAAAAAACTAGGCAGGATACAAAATACAGCAGAAGAAAATTACAACAAAAACACTGCACCACACACTATCTCTGCGCACACCAAAGCTTCAGAAATTACACTGAGCTTCGATCTTGACTTGCATTACCCTAATAATTGCTCGTAGAAATGAGAGACTTGATTAACACGCAGACTTATTAAGAAGTTTAGTTTTTGATTTTAATAAAAGTACCACAAGCCGCACTCATGGCAATGCCATATCTGCAATGATTTCGGACATACTGCCAACTGGAGTCCGTGCAGCGCTATGCGCCTCAGCGGCACCGCCAACGGGCACCTCGTGTCCTGTACATTGCCTTGTGGTCGACCCGCAAATCCGGTCACAGGCAACGAACGGTGCCGCCCCATGTCAGACAACACTCTTACGGCGAGTACTCGCTCGATCATGGCTAGCGGATGTCTGTCAGCCAGCCATATCGCCTACCACATCAAGTTGCCGGGGTAGCGCTCTTTCCTTTAGCCCACTCCCGGATAACGTCGCCCACTTCAAGGCTGCCATGCAGCTCTAGCACTCTAAGTGCATCGTTTCACCCAAGTGAGGAGCTGCATGGCGCGAACGCCGCTACCTGATGCTCTTGTCCAGGAACTCACGGATGACCGGGATGATTTCATCGCCATGAGTTTCCAGCGCGAAATGGCCCGTGTCATAGAAGCGAATATCTGCCTCGGGTATATCGCGCGTCCAGGCTTGAGCGCCTGCCGGCAGGAAGAAGGGATCGTTTTTCCCCCAGACGGCCAACAGCGGCGGATGATACTCGCGGAAGAACTTCTGGAAGTCGGGGTACATCGCTACGTTGTTTGCGTAATCCAGCACCAGGTCGAGCTGGATTTCGGCATTTCCTGGCCGGGTAATCTGGAGCCCTTCCAGCGTGTAGCCATCCGGAGATACCGAACTCTTATCGGAGACCCCTTCCAGGTACTGCCATTTGATCGACTCAGGTGTTGGGAAGTCTCGCAGCGCCTCTCGGTTCTGTTGAGTAGGCTCACGCCAGTATTTCTGGATAGGCGCCCAACCGTCCCCAAGACCTTCCTCATAGGCGTTGCCGTTCTGGGAAATAATGGCGCTAACCCGCTTGGGGTGAGCAGCAGCCAGGCGCCACCCTACGGGAGCACCGTAGTCATGTACCACGAGAGCGTATTTATCGAGCTTGAGCTGCTCAGTGAACGCTCCGATAGTCTTCGCCAACTGGCTGAAGGTGTAGGAATACTCTTCCCTGCCCGGCGCTTCGGTGAAACCGAACGCGGGTAGGTCTGGCGCAATCACGTGGTAGCGGTCGGCCAGCGCAGGAATCAGGTCACGGTACATGAAGGACGACGCCGCGAAACCGTGCAGCATCAGCACTTTTGGCGCGGCCGGATTACCGGCCTCACGGTAGAAGACCTTCACATTGCCCACCTGCTCATAGCGGTAGTGAACCTGTGTCTGTACATCATCGGCGTGCGCAACGCCCATCAGCAAAGAGGCCGCAAGGCCGGCAGCTGCAATGACTCTGGTATACATGATAACGAACCTACGTAACCCTTAAAAATTGAATTTGAAGGTTACAAACTATTTGAGTAACCTGTAAACAGCCATTTATCAGTTACAGAACCTTTTCCCATGAACGCAACGACATCCCCCTCTACCGGCGCACTCTTCCTGGCAGACAATCTCGCCCTGGACTTCATCAACAGCGAGTACGGAATGGGCGAACAGCATCAAGACCACCTCGCCGATGACCACAGTGTGATGAGTTGGCTGCAGCAGGCAGGACTCTTACCCGAAGGCAAGCTACCGCCCCCGCCCTCAGGCTTGTTGACACTTGCCCGGCAACTACGGGCATGCGCCAGAACGGTGGTACACGCAGCGATGCAAGGGGCCGAGACAGACCTTCAGGTAATCAACCAGATTCTGGAAACCGGCCGCCCCATCAAAGAGTTGACCTGGGACAAACAGGCGAAAGCGCTGCGAATCACTACCCGTCGCCGCGACCACAGCCCTGCAAGCCTCCTGGAGCCAGTGGCCGACGCGCTGGCGACTCTGGTCACCCACGATAAATTCGAATACGTCCGCCAGTGCGAAGCGCATGACTGCGTCCTGTTGTTCCATGACCTGACCAAGTCACACCGACGCCGCTGGTGCAGTATGGCGACCTGCGGAAACCGCATGAAGGTCGCCGCCTTCCGCTCGCGGAACAAGGTCTGACATCAACGGCGACAGCGGTAGGGTTGCAAGAACGGAGTCACCAGCAACATCAGCGCCCCTACAGCCACCAACAGCCACAGGGCCGACTGGAAGTGCCCCGCGCTGTCACGCAGATATCCCACGAGCAACGGACCGGCAGCGCCGACCAGATAACTCTGCAACATCACAAAAGCAGTCCAGGCGCCAGCCTCCTCAGGTGTCGAAGCATTGTCCAGCGGCAAGGTCATACCCAAGGTAAAGGCACCTCCGGTACCAAAAGCCGCAATCGCAGCAGTCACCAGCGGCATGGCATCAGGCGCAACGGCCATCGCCAGGCTGCCCAGCAAGGCGATGCTGGAACTCGCGGCAAGCAACAGACGTCGATCATCGCTACGGCTGAGCAAGCCAAACACCGGGTTGGCCAGCATGAACCCCAGGGTATAACTGGCCAGGATCAAGCCTGCCGAGCTGGCGCTCTCGCCACGCTCGATATACATCGGTGCCAACCAGGCAATCAGGGCGTAGAACACCAGGTTGTTGCAGGCGAAGAACAGTGCGATCAGCCAGGCCGTGGGATTGCGCAGCGGCATCCTGGGCATCTGGGTCGAAGCGGTAGAGACCGGCGCTCTCAGGCTCCGATGCTCGATGCCCACCCAGGCCATGATCGCCAGCAGTGCCGGCAGTACCCAGAAACCGCCCGCCCAACGCCAATCACCAATCAACTGATCGATCGGCCCGGTCGCCACCGCAGCGACTGTGCTGCCCAAACCGATGGCCGTTGCATAGATCCCCATGAACAACGCGATGCGATTCGGCGAGCGCGCCTTCACGTAACTGGAAAACAGCGTTCCGGCGACCGCGATACCCGCTCCGACTGCCGCAGTACTGGCAAACAACTGCCCAATGGAGCCAGCCAGCGCACGCAAGATGATCGCGGCGCCCAGCACGATCAGCGCCAGCAGGATGATCCGATCACGCCCAAATCGATGCGCCAGCCAGGGTGCGGGCAATGCCAGCAATCCCATCAGCAAGGTAGGAATCGCGGTCAGTAGCGAGGCCTGGGTATGAGTCAATCCCAGCTCATTGATGATGGAGGTCAGCAATGGCCCCATGGAAACGATGCCCGGACGCAGCGTGAGCGCGACGAGCAGGATACACACCACCACCGCTGCGACTGACGGAGCACGGACGTCGCTGCCAGCCAAGGCCGGATACGCCAGACCAGGCGTAACATCGCGTTTGATCGGTACGGATTTGACAGACATGACGAAGACTTCCTACGCAGTGAGCAGTTACGCAGGCGTGTCCCCGTCCATTCGCGTCGAGGCCACGCCGGCAGATGTGAACGTCAGTCCGAGTAGGTCGGGTAGTCCGTCAGGCCCTTCTCCGCGCCCCCATAGACAGTGGCAGGATCCAGCGGGTTGAGCGGCCAGCCATTGGCGATGCGTTCGGGCAGATCAGGGTTGGCGATGAAGGGACGACCGAATGCGATCAGGTCGGCCAGCCCGGCCTCGATCAGCCGCTCACCACGCTCGGC
>OGCL01002829.1_pt1 | contig 11264 bp, 12 predicted proteins | sample 1570041 | NCBI WGS metagenome assembly OGCL01 (sample SAMN06266162, study PRJEB24511) | hot springs metagenome | isolation source: Hot spring water | place: South Africa: Limpopo | collected 2015-06-22 | reverse complement strand
TGGCATTTGCGTTGTTGTTTATCCTGTTGGCGCTGAGTATGTTTGGGTTGTTTACCCTGCAACTGCCGAATGCACTGCGGCAACGCTTGGATCGACTCTCTAATCAACAGCGTGGTGGTCGTCTCGGCTCTGTGGCCTTAATGGGCAGCTTGTCGGCGTTGGTTGTATCGCCGTGCGTGTCTGCACCGTTGGCTGGTGTGTTGTTGTATATCAGCAGCACTGGGAATGCGCTAATGGGTGGTCTGGCCTTGTTTGCGTTGGGACTGGGCATGGGCGTACCGTTGATCATACTCGGTACCACCAGCGCTAAACTATTACCGCGTGCCGGTGGCTGGATGGATCAGGTTAAAAATATCTTTGGGATTGGTTTGTTGGCAGTCGCGGTCTGGCTACTGTCACGGATTGTCACTGGTGAAGTTGCACTGTTGCTATGGGCGGGGTTATGGCTCGGTACAGCGGTGATGCTTGGTGCGCTCGAACCTGCTACTGCGGGCTGGCCACGTCTGCAAAAAGCTGTCGGCGTCGCACTACTGGTCTATGCAGTGCTACTGATGATTGGCGGTTTGACGGGGCAAGACAATCCTTACCACCCCCTTGATGCCTTTATGCACACGCAGGCCAATCAAGCCAATACACCGAATGAAGTCGAGTTTAGTGTGGTTGAGAGTCCGACTGCCCTGACGGCGGCCTTGATTCAGGCCAAGCAAGCTGGCCAGCCTGTTCTCATTGATGTCGCGGCCGATTGGTGTGCAGCCTGTACCGTGATGCAACGCAGAACCTTTCGAGACGCGCGTGTGATTGATGCACTGGCTGGTTATCGCAGGTTACAACTTGACCTGTCCAAAAATACCGTCGCGCAACGCGAATGGCTACAAACACAACACTTGTATGGCCCACCCGCGTTGTTGTTTTTTGATGCAAATGGCGGTGAAACTCAGAGAATTCAGAGTGAAGTCAACGCCACAGAACTCTTGGCAAAACTGCCTAAAGCAGCGTCTACGGGTCTTTGAGGTATTGTTTTTGACCGTGTAGCCACACGGATCTGTACTGAACTTATGCTACAATCCTAGGCCGCTATAGAGCGGCTTTTTTATTGTAAAAACTGCTCTTTGATTACGTTTTTGGGTATGAATCGTACATCAAACACACCAAACCCTAGAGATTCAAGGACTTGCATTAAAATGCTGCTGATGATCGACAATTACGACAGTTTTACCTACAACATCGTGCAGTATTTTGGCGAGTTGGGGCAAGATGTACGGGTCGTGCGTAACGATCAAATTACCCTTGATGAGATTGCAGCACTCCAGCCGTCTTATCTGGTGATTGGACCTGGCCCGTGTTCGCCGAATGAAGCAGGTATTTCGCTAGCGGCGATTCAGCAGTTTGCCGGTAAAATCCCGCTGCTCGGCGTCTGCTTGGGTCATCAAAGCATTGGCCAAGCCTTCGGTGGCGAGGTGATTCGCGCCAAGCACGTGATGCACGGTCGGCTGTCGGACATGTACCACTCCAGCGGCGAGCATATGTTTGCCAATCTGCCTAATCCATTTCGGGCAACGCGCTATCACTCATTGGTGGTGGCACAGCACAATCTGCCCGACTGCCTAGAAGTGACGGCGTGGACACAAGACGAGCAAGGCAGAATTGACGAAATTATGGGCTTAAAACATAAGACCCTCGCCGTTGAAGGCGTACAGTTTCACCCTGAATCGATTTTGAGCGAACACGGCCATCAGCTGCTCCAGAATTTTTTAAATCGCTATGCCCAAGGCGCTTGATCAATTGATCAAATGACCATTCAGTGATGTAAGACAGGACACGTTATGAATATTCAAACCGCACTGGATCATGTGGTGCGCCAAGTCAATCTTTCTCAAGCTGAAATGACCGACGTGATGCGGATTATCATGACTGGCGAGGCGACACCGGCACAGATCGGTGGCTTGTTGGTTGGTCTGCGCATGAAAGGCGAAACCATCGATGAAATCACCGCTGCTGCACGGGTGATGCGTGAGCTTGCCCTGCCCGTGCCGGTATCTGATCTGCCGCATCTGATTGATATTGTGGGGACAGGTGGCGACGGTCAGCATCTATTTAATGTCTCGACCGCATCGGCTTTTGTCGCCGCTGCCGCAGGTGCTCAGGTGGCGAAGCATGGCAATCGTGGTGTGTCGAGCAGTTCGGGCAGCTCTGATCTGTTGGCACAGGCAGGGATTTCATTAGAGCTGAATGTGGCACAGACCGAACGTTGTATCCGTGAGATTGGCGTTGGTTTTTTATTTGCGCCGAACCACCATGCAGCAATGCGACATGCGATTGTGCCGCGCCGTGAGCTGGGGTTGCGCACGCTGTTTAACCTACTCGGCCCCTTGACCAATCCGGCGGGTGTGTCACGCTTGGTGGTTGGTGTGTTTAACCAAAGCCTATGTCGTCCACTGGCCGAAGTCTTGCAGCAACTCGGCGCGGTACATGCCTTGGTGGTACATGCCAAAGATGGCCTAGACGAAATCAGTCTGGCGCAAACCACCCAGATTGCTGAACTGAAAAACGGTGCGATTACCGAATGGACATTTAGCCCCGAAGACTATGGGATTACCAGCCAAAGCCTGATCGGGCTATCAGTGGCGAATGCTACAGAAAGTCTGAGCCTGATTCGTGACGCACTGGGACGCAAAAAATCACCACTCGGCGAAAAAGCTGCGCAGATGATCACACTGAATGCTGGTGCGGGCATCTATGTCAGCGGCTTGACCCAGACCCTGCAAGACGGCATCACGTGGGCACAAGATGTGATTTATGGCGGCCAAGCGTTAGAGAAAATGTCGATTTTGGCAGAGTTTACCCAGACCCTGTCGATGAGCAAAACCGATCAAACGTGATGCAATTGTTGTGTTTTAACGTACAATACGCGGTTCGCATGACCCCTTCGGTGCGGTCATGGCGCAGGAGTTTTTGCATGCATAACTGCATCACACGCTTAGGATATTGAGATGGCACGGATCGAAGATACGATTTTAGGCAAAATCGTCACCCGTAAACGCGAAGAAGTCGCCGAGCGGCAGCAGCGTATTGGCCTGCATGACCTTGAGCAACAAGCACAGGCGGCGAGCCGCATTCGCCCCTTTGCAGCGGCACTCGCCCAAACGCGGCCAGGGGTGATTGCCGAAATCAAAAAAGCCTCGCCCTCTAAAGGTGTGATTCGCGCCAATTTTCAACCTGCCGAAATTGCCATCCAGTATGAGCGTGCTGGTGCGGCGTGTCTGTCGATTTTAACCGATATCGATTTTTTTCAAGGCAGTGATCATTATCTACGCGCTGCCCGCTCCGCTTGCCAACTGCCGGTACTGCGCAAAGATTTTATGATCGACCCGTATCAAATCGTCGAAAGTCGGGCTATTGGCGCGGATGCGGTGCTGCTGATTGCGGCTTGCTTATCCGATGCGCAGATGAAAGAGCTACACGATGTCGCAGTCGCGCAACAGATGGATGTGCTGGTCGAAGTGCATGATCGCGCAGAGCTTGAGCGTGCGCTACAACTGCCGACTCGTCTGATCGGGATCAACAATCGCAACCTGAAAAACTTTAATGTCAGCCTAAACGTCACCCTTGGTCTACGGCAGCATGTACCAACTGACCGTTTGCTAGTCACCGAAAGCGGCATTACTAAACCCGCTGATGTGGACTTGATGCTGGCCAACGGCATCGCCCATTTCTTGGTCGGTGAGAGCATGATGCGCGCTGAACGGCCTGATCTGGCCTTTACCGAGCTGTTTGGCCAACCGAAACGACAGCCTGCCTGATGACCAGCTGATCCAGTGTTGAGCCTATCTCGTGCTGGATCTCTGATGTATGGCTGGGCTAGCCTGTAGATTCAATCTGCTTGTACGATGGGAGCCGTGATGCCAACTACCTCACCCAAAGCCACAACCAGCCGCTTAAATGATCTTCAGCAACTCAAAACTGAACTCAGCGCGGTACGCCGTGAGGCGGAGCGACAGGCCGCACGAGAAGCAGAACGACTGGCTGAGCAGCAGCGCATCCAAGCCGAAAACCGGCCAGACCTGTTTCAACAAGCGATGCAAGGCGTGACGCCGATTGCACAAGATCCGGCTACTGCGGTGACCCCTACCCGCCGCCGCCCACCCAAGCCGGATGCCCAAACTTTGGCACGTCGCGCCGCAGCCCTTGGACAAGATGGTAACGCCAGCATGGCTGAGCTGTCCGATACCCAAGCACTATTGAATCCGGTCGCGAGTGAAGCGTTTTTGTCATTTCGGCAGGCCACGCTCCAGCATCGGATTTTTGAGCAACTAAAATCCGGCAAATTACGCTGGTATGAAGCGGTTGACCTGCATGGCTGTAGTACTGAGCAAGCGCGGACGGCGGTGCTGGAACTGATCGATATCGCCAAAGCCGCCAACCAAAACGTGGTCAAAATCGTACACGGTAAAGGCCCTCAAGCGATCTTAAAAACCTGCGTGAATGGCTGGTTACGGCAGCATCGCGAGGTGTTGGCGTTTGTCAGTGCGCCGTCTGAGCAAGGTGGCACGGGTGCAGTGCTGGTGCTCTTGAAACGTGCTGAGCCACTGCGCAAAACGGTCAATTGAGCGCCGAACCGATTCTCGCTGGGCGATTTGATCAAAAAATCTTCTGATCCGCCTGTTTCTTTGTTTTGCAATGCACTACCCTAGCGCGTTGTCTTGCCAGTGTTAGATTTTTGATGAATACGATGCAACAGTCCTATGCCAACCTGATCCAATCGATTGGTGAAGACCTTGATCGGCCGGGTTTGCTAGACACCCCACAACGGGCGGCCAAGGCGTTTTCATTTCTGACCCAAGGCTATCAGCAGACACTTGCTGACGTGACTAATCAGGCGATTTTTCCATCGGACAATCGTGAGATGGTGCTGGTACGCGGCATTGAGTTTTTTTCGTTGTGTGAGCATCATTTGTTGCCATTTATGGGGCATGCGCATGTGGCGTATTTGCCGAATGGTCAGGTGTTAGGGCTGTCCAAAATGGCGCGGATCGTCGATATGTATGCGCGGCGGTTGCAGATTCAAGAGAACCTCACCCAGCAAATCGCCCAAGCGGTGATGGATGCGACGGGTGCGCGCGGGGCTGCGGTGGTGATGGATGCGCAGCATATGTGCATGATGATGCGTGGCGTGCAAAAACAGGATTCGAGTACGCGGAGTATTTCGATGCTGGGGCAGTTTTGTAGCGACAATCAGGCGCGTAATGAGTTTTTGGCGACCTTGCCGCCGTCTAAGTATTGATTGGCTTTGAATCGAATGGAAACTATCAGAAAGCCGTTCCAATACCAAATTTTGTCTGATGTTATTCGTGATGGAATTGGCGTGGAGTTGATTTCTGGCGATCAGGTCGTGGCAGAAGTATTTCGTTGTGATGCGGATCATTCTTTGATAATCACCACCTTTGGTAACGATTTGCCTCTTATTGCTATTGAGCAACTTATTGCTGTGGCGCGTCAAAATTTGCAAGCATTTGAGGACGGCACTTCATTACCTTTGTGTGTTTCAAAAGAATATCTGAGGTGAGCACAGCACCCTATACAAATCTGGAGAGAACAAATGATAGTAAATGTACAAGAGGCTTACCTACTATTAGAGTCACTTGGTGCGTCAAATCGGCTAATAATCCATTTAAAGCTAGTGGGTGAAGCCGCAGAGGAAATTCTTGAAAAACTCAAGTCATTTCAAATAGAAATGGAAGATGATATCGTCCGTCTTGGCGTAGCCGTTCACGACGCAGGCAAGATTATTCACACCAATGAGCTGCATGAAAAAGGCAACCTACATGAGCCCGCAGGTGAGGCTTTACTGTTGGAAGCTGGTGTCCAACCAGAAATAGCGCGGTGCTGCCTAAGCCACGCACGCTATGAATCAATGGAAGTGTCTTTTGAGGAATTACTCGTCGCGCTGTCAGATAAACTATGGAAAGGCAAACGAGAAGAAAATTTGGAATTGGAGGTCATTGATCGAGTTGCTGAAAAACTGAATAAAAATAGATGGGATGTCTACAGTGAATTAGATGAGTGTTTTGAGAAAATTGCATTAAAAGGCGATGAAAGACTATCCCGAAGTTAATCTCATTTAACCACCGTGCAAACGCCATACCCCATCTGACGCACGCTTACCCATCACTGCCAACACCAACACCAAACTCAGCAATAACAACAAATACCACGAACCGACTTTACCCCAGCCGACCCAGTGCCACTCTTCCACCTGCGACGGATACAGCCAAATATTAGTATAAGTCGCGATATTCTCAGCCAACCAAACCAACCCCGCCAAACCCAGTAACAACGGCAAAAACCACAGCGTCAGCGCACGGCCAGCCAACTGCAATGTCAACCGCGTCCGCGCAAACAACAATATAGAGGCGATAAACAAACCCAGCCGAATATCCGGCAGCCAGTATTTAGTAAAAAAATTCAAATAGCACAAGGTCGCCAGCAGCCCCAACCACGACAAACGCGGCAAACCCGTAAACGACACTTCAAACAAGCGCAAACCACGCGCCAAAAAGCTCCCGACCGCCGAATACATAAAACCGGCAAACAGCGGCACAGTCAAAATCCGAAAATGCCCCGCTTCAGGATAATGCCAAGAACCGATCTGCGGCGCGGTTAAAAACAACTCCATCAGCATCGCCAGCACATGAAACAGCGCAATCACCCAGACTTCACGCGGCGTTTCCAACTTAAAATAAATCAGCCACACTTGAATCAATAGCGCATAGATCAACAAGAAATCATAGCGATACAACCTAAGCAGAGGCCAATCCAACTGCGCAGTGATGACAAACGCCAGCAACAGCAATCCGCCGAATAATCCGGCGGAGAAACCGCGATACAAAAATTGCAACAGCATCAGCACACGCCACAGCGTTAATATGAGTCATTTTGTTTCGACTGAATAAGACTAAGCCCCAGCAAAATACGGCGCACTCAACTCATGCACCGCCTCAACAAACACCCCCGCATGTGCCGGATCGACCCACTGCGTGATGCCATGCCCAAGATTGGCGACATAACCGGTCGGTACACCATCGGCATACGCATCCGCCAACATCGCCTGCACCGCCTGACGAATCCGCGCCGGTGAACCGTATAAGGTATTTGGATCGAGATTGCCTTGTAGCGCAACTTTACCCGCCACAGTTTGCCGTGCAGTTTGTAGCGAAGTCGTCCAATCTAGGCCGAGTGCATCCGCGCCAATCCCACTCATCACCGGCAACCACTGCCCGCCGCCTTTGGTAAATACAATCACTGGCACGCGGCGACCGTCATGTTCACGGATCAAGCCTTTGACGATTTTTTGCATATAATTCAGCGAAAACTCGACATATTCACGATGTGCCAATGCGCCACCCCAACTGTCAAAAATCTGCACCGCTTGCGCACCCGCTACAATCTGCGCATTCAGATAATCAATCACCGCGTCGGCCAACTGATCCAGTAGCGCATGCAGTAATTCAGGTGAGCGATACAGCATTTGTTTGGTGTGTTGAAACTCACGCGAACTGCCGCCCTCGACCATATAGGTCGCCAGCGTCCACGGACTACCGCTAAACCCAATCAACGGCACCTGCCCACCAAGCGCCGAACGAATCGCCCGTACTGCATTCATCACATAGTCGAGTGAATCATTTGGATCAAACGTCGGAATCGCGGCCAGATCAGCCTCGGTGCGAATGGTCTTGTGAAATTTAGGGCCTTCACCGGTTTCAAAATACAGCCCCAAGCCCATCGCATCGGGAATGGTCAAAATATCACTAAACAAAATCGCAGCATCTAACGCATAACGACGCAACGGCTGCAAAGTTACTTCACAGGCCAAATCCGTGTTTTTGCACAGGCTTAAAAAATCACCGGCTTGCGCACGGGTTGCTTTGTACTCTGGTAGATAACGACCGGCTTGTCGCATCATCCACACGGGGGTGCAATCGACAGGCTCGCGCAGCAACGCCCGCAGGAAACGATCATTTTTTAGCTCAGACACTGACAACTCCATGATCCGCAGATCGATTTCATGATGGCGTGAATCATAACAAAAGCGCAGCGCATGCTGTAGCACAGCATCAACACAATGACCATTTCGACACGGTTGGTGAGGAAAACAGCCTGATCTCAGCGCAATCAGCTGCCTATGTCGTCTTTTAGAGCCAAACGCACCCTTGTACCTACACACTACATTTCAATCAAACGGGATATACACATAACGCTGATCACAGTCTTCTAAGCCATCAAAGCCCTGATCCTCAATGAAGACATTTGAAAAATCCAATACGTTCTCTCGGTCAGTTTTTTCTGTTGGAAGTTCAATACACATCGCTTTGGCGGTCTGAATATCGCCTTCATCATATACAGCAAGCACCCATATTTTTAAAATGTTAGACTGAAGCAACTCGGCAAGCATCGCTTCTATATCTGCTCTAAAAAATGACTCGCCTAGCAATACCTCCTTGCTCTGATTCAACCAATCAAATATGTCCTGTGAATCTGATTTAGAGATCATTTTCTTACAGAACGAATCGTTCTGAACTGCATCAAATTCAACCATAACGGTGTCCTTTTAAAAATAAAGCATGTCCTTTTGATTGCTCCATAAAAAATCCCCCACGCATCAGCGCAGGGGATTTTTATAACACAAAAACAGACTAATCTAAGCGCAATCAGTCGCCTTTGTAGCCTTTCAGATCCAAGCGAGCTTTGTGCAACAGTGGCTCAGTGTAACCACTTGGCTGCACGCCACCTTTAAAGATCAAATCACAAGCCGCTTTAAACGCAATCCCATCAAAGCTCGGTGCCATCGCAGTGTACAGCTTGTCGTTGGCGTTTTGTTGATCGACGATCACCGCCATACGCTTCAGCGCATCCATCACCTGATCTTCAGTCACCACACCATGACGCAACCAGTTGGCGACGTGTTGGCTCGAAATACGCAGCGTTGCACGGTCTTCCATCAGGCCGACGTTGTTGATGTCTGGCACTTTAGAACAGCCGACGCCCAGATCGACCCAACGAACAACGTAACCCAAGATGCCTTGGCAGTTGTTGTCGATTTCGCTCTGAATCTCTTCGGCTGACCAGTTAGTGTCCGCAGCCAATGGAATCGCCAAAATATCCGCCAGCTTGGCATGCTCACGGGTTTTGATGCGGTTCTGCTCATCGAATACATCCACCATGTGGTAGTGAATCGCATGCAAGGTTGCGCCAGTCGGTGACGGAACCCATGCACAGTTTGCACCGGATTGCGGGTGCGCCACTTTGGCCGCCATCATGTCTTTCATCATGTCTGGCTTTGGCCACATGCCTTTACCGATCTGGGCTTTGCCTTGCAGACCACATTTCAGGCCGACATCGACGTTCCAGTTTTCGTACGCCGCGATCCACTTTTGTGCTTTCATGGCTTCTTTGCGCACCATCGCACCCGCTTCCATCGAGGTGTGGATTTCGTCGCCAGTCCGATCCATAAAGCCGGTATTAATGAAGATGGTACGGTCGGCTGCCTGACGAATACACTCTTTCAAGTTGACGGTGGTACGGCGTTCTTCGTCCATGATACCGATTTTTAGGGTTTTGGCCGGTAGACCGAGCGCAGTTTCGACACGGCTAAACAGCTCAACCGCAAACGCCACTTCTTCAGGGCCATGCATTTTTGGCTTAACGATATACATCGAACCCGTGCGTGAGTTGCGCAGGGTGTTCAGGTGTTTGATGTCATGAATCGACACGAGAGCCGTGACCAGCGCGTCCATAATGCCTTCGAAGATTTCTTCGTTGCCATTGCCCAGATCGACCAGAATCGCCGGATTGGTCATCAGATGGCCGACGTTACGCAGCAGCATCAATGAACGACCGTGCAACGTAAACGCTTCACCTTGTGGATTTTTGAAGGTGCGGTCGCCGTTCATACGACGAGTCATGACTTTGCCGTTTTTCTCAAACGACTCTTCCAGATTACCCTGCATCAGACCCAGCCAGTTGCTGTAGCCTTCGACTTTTTCTTCGGCATCCACTGCGGCAACCGAGTCTTCCAAGTCTTGGATGGTGGTGACGGCAGATTCTAGGCACAGGTCTTTCACGCCAGCCGCGTCGGCTTTACCGATTGGGCTAGTCGCGTCGATTTGGATTTCGACATGCAGACCGTTGTTTTTCAGCAAGATGCTGGTCGGTGCAGCGGTTTCACCGGTATAACCGACAAACTTGCTGGCATCGGCCAATACGGTGCTGCTGCCGTCTTTGAGGTTGACGACCAGACGGCCACCATCCACGAAATACAGGGTCGCGTCGTCATGCGCGGCTTGTACCAGTGGGAAGTGTTCGTTTAGGAAATTTTTGGCGTAGGCGATGACTTTATTGCCGCGTACGGGGTTGTAGCCTTGGCCTTTGTCTGCGCCGTCTTCGGTGCTGATCACGTCAGTGCCGTACAGTGCATCGTACAGCGAACCCCAGCGGGCGTTGGCGGCGTTCAAGGCATAGCGGGCGTTACGCACCGGTACGACCAACTGTGCGCCAGCGAGTTGGGCGATTTCGACATCGACGTTTTCGGTGCTGATTTGGAAGTCTTCGCCTTCTGGCAACAGATAGCCAATCTCGGTCAAAAATGCAGTGTAGGCCGCTGCATCAAACGCTGGATTGGCTTTGTGCCATGCGTCGATTTGGGCTTGGATCTGGTCGCGCTTGGCCAGCAGTGCTTTGTTTTTGGGGGTCAGGTCGGTGACGATCTGTTCAAAAGCCGCCCAGTAGTCTGCACTTGCAACGCCAGTGTTTGGGAGGGCTTTTTGCTCGATAAAATCAAACAGTGGTTTGGCAATCGCGAGTTTGCCTTGCTGAATACGTTCAGTCATGGTCGATCCTGATCCTGTGGGGGTCGTAACAAAGTGCTAAAGTATACTGGTTTTGCAGGGGCTTTGCAGCCTGTGCTGGTTGGGTTCAGTGGGTCATCAGTATGTAAACTTACATTTGGGTAGCAAGCTTTTAATGTGGGCTTTCTGCTCACGCTTAAAACGCCCTCTACTAATCTTCATCTCACGTAACTGTTTAAGAAGTCCAATCTCTACTGGCAAGTCAACCATCGGATTTCCCTCAATTACAATCCTGTGCAACTCGCATAGTTGACCAATTTCAGCCGGTAAACTATTCAGCTTGTTGTAAGTAAGACCTAAAAAGTAAATATGTACTTAGAGCCAAAGCCTTTTGACACCTCCCCAACCCAAGCCTCAATCTGC
>OGCL01002828.1_pt1 | contig 11267 bp, 8 predicted proteins | sample 1570041 | NCBI WGS metagenome assembly OGCL01 (sample SAMN06266162, study PRJEB24511) | hot springs metagenome | isolation source: Hot spring water | place: South Africa: Limpopo | collected 2015-06-22 | reverse complement strand
TGCCGTCTTCTGCTTGAAAAAAAAAAAGAAATTTGGAGAGACAGGTTTTTTCTTTGTTGTTGATGGTAGTGAAAAAAATTTTGGTAAATTGATAATTCATCCCACTATGGAAGGAAAGAGTATATTTGAACTAAAAAAGAACGATGGAAGTGAGATCATTAAGATGGATGAACTAAAAGATATTTATAAAAAAGGTACTGGAAAACACACCTATACATGGCTTGACAGAGACAACAAAGTTAGAGACAAAATTGCTATGTTTACTGTCTATGAGCCATGGAAACTTAGTATAGCCGCTAGTATGGATAAAAATGAATTTACAAGGGATAGCTCAAGGATAAAGTGGCTTTTGATAATTAGTATGTGGATGATGAATATCCTCATTACTATTGCAGTAATATCCGCAGTCTATAAGCAGGTAACAAAGCCTGCTTCATCTATTCTAGATGCAGTTAATAAGATATCAAGTGGTGATCTTACAGTATCTATTGATTATAAAAATAAAGATGAGATTGGGAGGCTGTCTGATGGTATTGGTAATATGCTTCAATCTTTAAAGGTAATAATTAGAAATATCCTTGATGCCTCTGACAAGGCTTCACAAATGGTTGAGAGCCTCAAAAATAATGCCTCAAAAACAGTTCAACAGGTCAAAATACAGACAGAGCAGGCAAATACAATAGCCTTAAACTCAAGTGAGATGTCAAAGACTATTGGCGATATTGCAGGAAATGCAGAGATTGCCTCAAATACTGCAAGTCATTCTGTAGATAAAGCAAGTAAAGGATTATCTGTTGCAGAAAAAGCAGTATCAACTATAGAACAGGTTAATAAATCAACTACCGAACTATCAGATATTGTAGAAGGATTACAGAGAAGTTCTAATGAAATAAGTAACATTGTTACGGTCATTAAAGATATAGCAGACCAGACTAATCTACTTGCCCTTAATGCAGCTATTGAGGCAGCAAGGGCAGGTGAGCAGGGTAGAGGCTTTGCGGTGGTAGCTGATGAGGTTAGGAAATTAGCTGAAAAGACCATCCATGCAACAACAGAGATTTCAGCAAAGATTAACTCTATTCAACAGGAGGTCTTAAGGACAAAGACCTCAATGGAAGGTGCTGCATCAGAGGTTTCATCGGCGACAAGTTTTATAAATAATGTTGGCAATTTTTTAAAAGAAATCGTTGCAAGTATTGAAGAATCAAAGGAACAAATGACAAGGATTGCTGCAGCAGTAGTTGAGCAGTCTGCCACTACTGAGGCAGTTGCCAAAAATATTGATGCCACCGTCATAAGTTCTAAAGAGGTAGAAAATATGGCAGTTAATACTATGAAGGAGTCTGATAATCTGCTTGATGTAGTTAAAAGCTTAAAAGAAACTACAAGTGGTTTCAAGTTGTAAATCAGTCTTTCCAGCCATATTCACCAAGCAGTGGGACAAATACACAGCCTGTTGAATATTTATCTATAAATTTATCACCCTGTTTTATTATTTTAATCAACTGTTGGCTATACCTACTGCCTACAGGTGCGATTAAAATACCCTTATCAGCAAGTTGTTCCTTTAAGGGTAAGGGCACCTCTGGAGCACCTGCGGTAACAATAATCCTGTCATAGGGGGCATTCTCTTTATGTCCTAATGTCCCATCACCTACAATGTAGTAAATATTTTTATACCCAAGTGATGATAAGGTTGTCTGAGCCTTTTCAGAAAGGGTTTTAATCCTTTCAATAGTAAAGACCTCTTTTGATAAGCTTGCAAGTATGGCAGTCTGGTAACCTGAGCCAGTGCCAATCTCAAGGACCTTGCAGTCTTTTTTCAATTCAAGTAGTTCTGTCATTACAGCTACCATATAAGGCTGAGAGATTGTCTGTCCATCAGTTGTAGGAAGTGCCATATCAGAGTAGGCGTTGACAATAAATTTATCTGATACAAAGAGATGTCTTGGAATATTTAACATAGCATTTATAACTGAGTTATCTTTTATACCCCTTGCAATGATTTGGTTTTTAACCATTTCTCTTCTTTCTATTTCAAAATCATTTATCATAATTTCCACTTCTCTTTAAGAAATTTCAATGCCTCATAATTTGTAAGGTCAAGATGAACTGGGGTGATAGAGACATAACTTTCTTTGATTGTTTGAAAGTCCATATCATCACCATGTTCATGATAAGGTTGTCCACCTCCTATCCAGTAATGGATATCTCCCCATGGAGAGGTTACCTCCTGAATGGAGTTTTCATAAATCCTCTTGCCAAGCCTTGTTAACCTCATTCCTTTTATTTGATCCCTTGGTATGTTCGGGACATTTACATTTAATAAGGTATCATAAGGTAATGAGTTATCAATTACATATTTAGCTGTTTTGATTGCATAATAAGAGGCAGTTTCAAATAAAAATGGATTATTACCTACAAGTGAAATAGCAAAGGAGGGAACATTTAATATAGTCCCTTCAATGGCTGCAGAGACCGTGCCTGAATAGGTCACATCATCACCAAGATTTGCACCCTTGTTTATGCCAGATGCAACGAGGTCAGGTGTTTTAGGCAGGAGTTTCTTTATTGCGAGTGCTACACAATCAGTTGGAGTGCCGTTTACTGAATAAATTCTTTCTTTTAGTCTTTCCACTTTTATAGGTCTATGCATGGTCAAGGCATGGCTTACTGCACTTCTTTCTCTATCTGGTGCAACCATATAAGCCTCGCCTATAGAATTCATTGCCTCAAAGAGTGTGGCTATCCCTTCTGAATAAATTCCGTCGTCATTTGTAACAAGTATAAGTGGTTTCATTTATCAAATATTTTCTTCAGTAAATCTGTCACCCTTGCGGTTGGGTCAGTTCTTATCTTCTTTTCTTCTTCTGCAACCATATAAAAGAGACCATCAAGTGCTTTTGTAGTAACATAATGGTCAAGGTCAAAGGATTTATTCTCTATAAAAGGTATGGACTCTAATCTCTTTGTAAATGATTTGTAAGAATTAACAGTTCCTATTTTCTGCAATGAATCTGAAATTATAGGCTTAAAAGTATCATAAAGCTTATTGCTTGTTTTTTTCTTAAAGAAATCATTTGCTGAGGTATTACCACCATTTAGGATTCCAAAGGCATCTTCAATAGTCATGGACTTTATGGCATCTACAAAAAAAGATGTAGCCATAGGTGCAGATTTTTCAGCTGCCCTATTCATGCTCAAAATAAGGTCATCAACCTCTTTTTTAAAACCAAATTGACTTAGCAGATTTGCGACCTTTTGGATGTCTTCAGGAAGAAGTATCTTGATAAGTGCATTTGAGAAATACCCATCAGGGCGTGATACTTCTTTGACTGCTTTTTCAGTCCCAATTGTAAGGGCTTCTTTTAGACCACTGGCAATTGTTTGTTCATCTTTTTTACCAGTAAAACCAATATCAGTGCCCTTTAATAGATTATCAAGAAACCCTGCTGAACTGTTGTTAATCATAAAACAGACAATTAAAACAGAGATAATCAATTTATTCATCTTGCTCTCCTTTTTTATACTTAGGTGTTGTAAAAAATCCTTACTAATAATGCTATTTTTGATAGGTGCGATCCTTTATCTCTTCCTGAACCTTAAATTTATATTGTTAAAATACATAGGTCTTAAAAACAGCATAAAATAGGATATATGTAAATTATAAGACTGTCAACCTTTTAAATAACCCTTAAAATAGCGATAGTAAGGGCTGTTTCAGGATTTTTATAATCGACAGATTTTATTTAATTTTGCTTTATTCATTATAATGCAATGCCTTATGACAAAGCCCTACAAACTTTTTTTTATGAGGTGTCGTATAAAAATCCTTCACCAGCCCTTCCTATCTTACTTGATGATTTTGCTAAGCCTTTTTAGTTCTATCGCCGATTTTGGGGTTTAAAATTGTCTTAAGACTGCCTTTAATGTGTTAAGGGTAAATGGTTTTTGGATAAATCCTAAGGCACCGTCTTTGATTAATTTATCAATCCCTGCATATCCTTCCTGGCTGAATCCTGAAGATATGATAACCTTTACATGAGGATTCAAATCTTTCAGTGTCTTATAGACCTCATTACCACCCATGCGAGGCATAATCATATCAAGGATTACTGCAGTTATTTTTTCTTTGTTTTCAATATATTTTTGAATGCCATCTTTACCATCAGTAGCAGTAATGACATCATAACCAAGGGCATTTAGAATATCTTTACAAACAGACCTTACATCTTCTTCATCATCAATTAACAGGATTACGCCTGCCCCTTTGAAAATAACACATTCTATATTTGTATCCTTATCAGTTAACTTCGTTAAAGGTAGATAGATATTAAACCTTGTCCCCTTATGAGGTTCACTGTATAAATTGATATATCCATTGTGATTTGTAACGATTGAGTGGACGATATAAAGCCCAAGACCTGTCCCTTTTGATTTTTCCTTAGTGGTAAAGAATGGGTCAAATACCCTTTGTTGGGTTTCTGCATCAATGCCAACACCTGTATCAGATACCGATATCTTTATAAATTCACCCTTTAAATCAACCAAATCAGAGGCTGACCCGTTACTTGTTCCTACCAATGATGTTGCTATAGTCAATGTCCCACCATCAGGCATGGCATCTCTGGCATTGACGCAAAGATTTAGTATTACCTGATGAATCTGTGTAGGGTCTGCATTGGTTTGTGGCATTGCATCATACAGATTTGTGACAATTTCTATGTTCTTAGGGAAGCTGTGAGATATAATCTCTAAGACATCTCTGATGATATCGTTTATCTGGATAGCCTTTGCCTCAAGCTTTTCTTTTCTTGTGATTGTGAGTATCTTCTTGGTTAGTTCAGCAGCTTTTTTTGCAGATTCATTGATAATCTTTGCAGGTTTGTAATATTTGTCAGACTCAGTCGTGGTGTTTAACATCAATTCTGAATATCCCAATATTGCAGTAAGGATGTTGTTGAAGTCATGGGCAATACCACCTGCAAGGGTTCCTATTGCCTCCATCTTTTGAGCCCTCATGAGTTGTTCATAGAGTTTCTTCTCCTGTGTGATGTCTCTTTTTATCCCTACAAAATTAATCTCGCCTTCAAAGGATATAGGAAAGATCACGGCAGATTCATGATAGAGTTCACCATTTTTTTTTCTATTTATAAGTTCACCTTTCCATATTTGTCCTGATGTAATCTTTTCCCACATGTCTTTGTAAAATTCTTTGTTCTGGTGATTGCTCTTTAAGATATTTGGTCTTTTGCCAATCACCTCCTCTTTTTTATAATCTGTAATCTTTTCAAAGGCTTCATTGACATAGATTATCTCTCCTTTACTGTTGGTCATAATGATGTTGTCAAAGGATGAATCAATTACCCTTTGAAACTTTCTTAAATTACGCAAGTTTTCAAGTCTATTCAGAAGCAAGATTAGATCGGAGATAAAGATATTAATTAATGATATGTCATAGTTTGTAAAGCCATTTTGTTTGTTAAACAGGTAAAAGACCATGTTCTCATTAGTGTCTTTTAGATTTATTGGTTGTGCGTATAGGTTGTTAATATCTCTAATAATATCTTGATTGTCAATCATTTGCATGATTTCTTCTTTTGAGTTCAGACAGAGTGCTATTGAGCAAAGTGGCATCTCTTCTTTTAAATATTCTATGAAATCTTTGATGGTATCTGTTGATAAACCTCTGTTGCCAACTAAATAAAGGGTAATCTCACCATTTTTGTTTTCTTTTGTTATTGCTGCTACCTCAGTATCAAATAGCTCGTTTGAAATATTTACAATATGTTCAAGGAGATCGGTCTTTGATTCACATTGTTGAATTTTGATTAGTGTGTCATGGAGTAGTTGGAGGTGCTGGTTTTTCTTTGTAAGAGAATCAAAAGACTTATTGATGGTATCTATCAAGACATCTAATTCTATTATGTTGGTGTCTTTGATTCTGTTGCCTTGGTTGATGGAAGAAATAATGTATCTGAAATTTTTGATTATCTGTTTGTTAAAAATAATCCAGAGCAATAAGAGAGAAATGAAAGCCCCAAAAAGGTTGACTGGTATAATGTAATCAACATACCTTTGTGTCTCACTAAGACCCTCTAATCTTGAAACAGTTATGATAGACCAATTCCATGCAGGAAAAAGGATTGAAGTTAAGGCAATATCATTATTTAATATCTTATGGCTCTCTCTATATGTAAAGTCTCTTATTTTATCAATCTCAAGGAGTGTGAGTTTTGAATATACAATTTTTTCTATGCCATGATCTCTTACAAGTATTACCCCTTCGAGATTATTCAACTGCAAATAAGAGTTAATATCTTCAATCACATCATTCTGTTTTATAGTCATTAAAATGGGGATATCTTGTTTGAGCATTTGTGAGGTTACAACCTCAGTTAGTGCCTTATCAAGTATCTTCTTAATCTCAAAGCTATGTCTTTCATTAAATAGTTTGATGTTTTCTTCTTTTACTAAGGAAATAATCTTACTTGTAATTAAAAATGTAATAGAAGGGATTATTATTAAGACCGTTAATATGGGTATAAATGCCTTTATAATCAGGCTATTTTTTTCAGCTATCATTTATAAAAGTCCTTTGTTGAGTTATAAAACTCTATACTTTCTTTTAAATATTCCTTTGAGGGCAAGATAAAACCATTTGCAATCTCTGGATCCCACTTTTCAGTTATTTTTAGTGTTTTAGGATTTTTATGGACATTGAGGGTTGTCATTATTTTTTGAAAATCTTTGATTACCTCTTTATTAAGTCCTGGTTTAGCAAAATAAGCAAAACCAGGGTTATTTTCTGATTTTTTGATTATTTTGAGATTTAAATATTTAAAGTTATAAATTGTGGATTCCCTTATACCGCCTGCATCAATTTTGCCAGCAAGCACATCTAAGACAATATCCTCAAGCTTAGGATAGATTACAAATTTAATTGTAGAAAGAGGTATACCTTCATCATGAATCATCTTTTTTGTTTTTGCATATGTAGAGGTATTCACTTTAAAGATACCAACGGTTTTACCCTTTAGGTCTTGCAGTGACTTTATTTTATTATCTGCGGTAATAATAATAATATTAAAGTATGGTTTTTTTTCTAAACCAAGGGCCATGAGTATAGGTTCAACTTTGCATTTATTATTAGCTACAGCAGCCATAGCAGGACCGAGCATTGCTATGGATGTCTCATTATTACAAATACCATCCACAATTTTTTCATGGCTTTGAAATAGTTTTAGCTTATATTGATATTTTGAATGTTTGTTGAGATAATCAACCATTGGTTCATGAAGGGCAATAATCTTTTCAGGGGCATTATAAGGGACTATGGATATGTCAACAATCTCTTTTTCCCTTGCCTCTAAAGTTGAATGCATAAAAAATATAAAAATTATTAACCATAAGATTTTAATCTTCATGGGATAAATTGTAATGAATCTTGTAAAAATAAGCAATCTATCCATCTCTTTTAAATTTAAAGCAAAAGGGTTTAAGCATTTTAAATAGTTTTACGAAACAAACATGCCTGCTATCAGCAGGCAGGATAAAAATGTCATTGCGAGGAGCATTAGAGCTGTTAAAACGAACGAAAGAGACTTATCCTTATCGCTGGGTCTCGGCAAAATTAAAATGAAATCGTCTATTATAAAAATTCCAAAACAACCCTTCCTATCGCTATTTTTGGGTGTTTGACAAAACATAATAGAAAGCATTAATTTTATAACACTATGTCAAGGCTTATAATATTTTTATTATGCTTATTTTTGACACCCTTTAATCTACATGCTTTTCAGAAAACCTATTACATTTCTATCGTACCAATGTATGCGCCAGGGTTAATCTTAAATTATTATTCGCCTTTGATTGACTATGTTAAGAAAGAGACCAAGACAAATTGGGAGTTAAGGTATTATCATACCCATAAGGACCTTGTCAGGGGATTTTGTAATAAAGAGATTGACATCGCCTTTAGTGGACCTGTACCTTTTGCCTTGGCTAAAAAGGATTGTTCAGCAAAGGAGTTAATCGTGGCATTAAATAGCGATGGCAGACCTTATTATAACAGTGTAATTTTTACTTCAAATAGGGGAATTAAATTTCTTAAAGACTTACAAGACAAGAAGTTTGGATATGTTAAAGGTTCAACTCTTGCCCATGTAGTTCCCTTTAAAATGCTTGAAGATGCAGGGATAAAGGTTCAACCAGTGGCATTTAAGAGACATGAAGAAATAATAAAGGCAGTTCTAAGTGGTGAAATAGCTGCTGGCGGGGTAAAAGAATCACTTTTTAAAAAATTTTCAAGCCAAAGTAATATTTTCATGATAGAAAGGTCGCAAGATATACCTAATTTAATTTTTTTTGCTCAAGGTGATATTGATAAAAATGTCGCTAAAGAATTTATCAAAGCTCTAATAAAACTAAAACCCTTACAAAATCCTAAACACAGAGAAATCACCTCTACATGGGATGACGAGGCAAAAAATGGTTTTATCATGCCTACAAAGGAATATCTACAAAAACTTTCACTGATAGCAGATTGGACAAATCGTTATATCAAAGATTGATATTTAATCCTGATGATTTCATCTAATCTTTCTTCTATTTATAAAAAAATATTTCATGCTGCCAGTCGTGTAAATCGAGACCCTAACGAGATTACCCTCATCGCAGTATCAAAGGGCTTTTTTGTTGAGGCAATTATTGAGGGTGCTGATTGTGGTCTCAGACATTTTGGTGAAAACAGACTTCAAGAGGCAAAGGAGAAGATTCAACAATTTAATGAACTCACCCTCAATAAAGGCTATAAAGGGGTAAAATGGCACTTTATTGGTCATTTGCAAACCAATAAAGTCAAACATGTAGTTAGTCTTTTTGATATGATACACTCTGTTGATTCTATTGAATTGGCTCATTTGATTGATAAAGAGTCAGAGAAGATTAAAAAGGTTCAACCCATCCTTATTCAGATAAAACTCTCAGAAGAGACAACAAAACACGGTATTTTTGAAGAAAGAGTCACAGGATTGGCTGAGTTTGTCCTTTCACTGAAAAACATCTCTTTTCAAGGACTGATGACTATGCCACCATTTTTTGAAAATCCCAAGGATGCAAGACCCTATTTTAAAAGGCTTTATGAGATTCGAGAACTTATCAAAGAAAGATTTCAAATACCCTTGCCACACCTATCGATGGGGATGTCAAGGGACTTTGAAATTGCTATTGAAGAAGGTTCTACATTAGTCAGGATTGGGACAGCCATATTTGGTGAGCGTTAATAAATCAATCCTTAACTTTTTTGACCACCTTGAGAGACACCTTGAGGGTTATGAAAAAAGAATCTCTCAACTTAAGATGGCAGAATTTGTCTATAAAACAGTCAATAATGATGAGAGACTTTTAGTTGAAGCAGGTACAGGCACAGGTAAGACCTTTGCTTATTTAATACCAATCATTATGTCAGGGAAAAAGGCAGTCATTTCTACTGCTACCATAGCCTTACAGGAACAACTTGCAAGAAAAGATTTAGCTCAACTAAAGGCTATGGATTACAAGGATTTCCGATTTGGCATCCTAAAAGGAAAAAACAATTATCTTTGTCCAAAAAGGTTTCATGAATACGGAAGTATCAGGGTCAATGATAAGTCTTTTTACAAATGGGTTCAGGAGACAGAAAGTGGTGATAAAGACGACATGCCTACAATCCCTGACTTTTGGCAAGAAATATCAGGGGATTCAAAGGATTGTGCAGGAAGAGATTGCCCTTTTTACGAGAGATGTTTTTTTTACAAGGTTTATAAGAGACTTTACGATGTTGATATTATCGTTACCAATCATTACATGCTTGTATATGACTTCATTACAGGTGGCTCCCTCATACCAAACAGGGATGTTTTAATCATTGATGAAGCTCATCACATTGACAGTGTTATTTCAAAGGTTGCAGGCATTACAATTAGTCACAGTCGCATAAAATGGCTACTAAACAGGCTTAAAGGTCTTAAGATAGTGGTTGATTTGCTTTATACTGAACTTGATGAATGTTTTAGAGTAGAGAAGAGTTTTTTTAATAAGGACATAAATATTGTCACACCCCCTCCAGAGACTATTATCCAAAGGCTGAGAAAATTTTACTCAAAGATGTCTCTTGACATTGTTAAAGAAACCTTAGAAAAAGAAAAAGACTTTGCAGTTGATGCAGAATTAAAAGACAGGATTAAGACTACAATAAACTGTTGTGTGAATCTTGATAATGATATAAAGGTATTTTTAAAAGGGATTGAATCCCAAATGGTCTATTATGTGCAAAAGGAGAAGAATCATATAGAATTTCAATCTCGGCTAATAGAGACTCAAGAAATTTTTAATCATATGATTGATGCCTTCAAGTCAGTAATTATGACCTCAGCAACCATAACTACAAGGGGAAATTTTGATTTTTTTAAGGCAAGATTGGGATTAAATGATTTCGGTGAACTTATTCTTGATTCACCTTTTGATTATAAGAGTCAATCAGCCATGTATGTTGCAAGGGATTTACCACCGCCGACTAATGAAGAAATCTTTCTGTCAAGCATTGTAAAAATTATAGAAGATCTTATAGAGGCATCAAGGGGTAGGGCATTAGTATTATTTACATCATACAGACACTTAAACTATGTAGCAGAGAATATAAAAATCAACTATCCTTTAGCTCTACAAGGTGAAATGCCAAATGCCAAACTCCTTAAATGGTTTACTGATACACCTGGTTCGGTCTTGCTTGCAACGCAAACTTTCTGGCATGGTGTAGATGTAAAGGGCGAAAAATTAAGCCTTTTAATAATTGCAAAGATACCATTTATATCTCCTGGAGACCCTGTTTATGATGCAAGATGTAAAAAATTAGAAGATAGGTGGTTTTACGAACTTGCCCTGCCTACTGCCATATTGAACATTAGGCAGGGCTTTGGCAGGCTTATAAGAAGTATTAATGACAAGGGTGTAGTAGCAATCCTTGACAGTCGATTAGAGCATAGTAATTATGGAAGGGACATAATATCATCTTTGCCAGTTATGAATAGACTCACAAGCCTTGAAGAGGTAAAGAGATTTTTCGCATTTTAATAATTGCCATACCTGATGTCAAAATTGGTCTCCTTTTTTGCCCTATCTTTTTCTTGTAAAACCCAAAATCAGCGATAAAACTAAAGAGCTTAATAAAATCAGCAAGTAAGATAGGAAGGGCTGGTGTGGAATTTTTATACGACACCTTATAAAAA
>OGCL01002825.1_pt1 | contig 11280 bp, 12 predicted proteins | sample 1570041 | NCBI WGS metagenome assembly OGCL01 (sample SAMN06266162, study PRJEB24511) | hot springs metagenome | isolation source: Hot spring water | place: South Africa: Limpopo | collected 2015-06-22 | reverse complement strand
CCTGACACGTCTCGAACAGGCCCTGGCCGGCGGGCCGCAGCCGCATGATCTGGTTCAGGTCAGCGGCAGCGTCTCCGAGGTCACGCCGGCGGCGCTGCGAGTCGGCGGCCTCTCGCGCTTCGTGCGGCTGGGTGAGCGCATCGCGCTCTCGACCCAAGGCCGCGCCGAGCTCGGCGAGGCGATCCGGATCGACCGCGACGGCGTGCTGGTGAAGCCCTTCGCGACGACGGTCGGCGTCGGGCTCGGTGCCCGCGCCAGCCTCGCCGGGCCGCTCGTGCTGCGTCCTTCCCAAGGCTGGAAGGGCCGCGTCGTCAACGCCTTCGGCGAGCCCATCGACGACAGCGGGCCGCTTCCGGCCGGGGATGTCGCGATGCCGGCCGAGGGGCCGCCGCCGGAAGCGATGAGGCGGGCGCGTGTGACGCGGCCGATCCGTACCGGCGTCAAGGTCGTCGACCTGTTCACGCCGCTCTGCGCCGGCCAGCGCATCGGCATCTTCGCCGGCTCGGGCGTCGGCAAGTCGAGCCTGCTCTCGATGCTGGCGCGGGCGCCGGGCTTCAGCACCATCGTCATCGGCCTCATCGGCGAGCGCGGCCGCGAGGTGCGCGAGTTCCTCGACGACACGCTCGGCCCGATGCGCGCCCAGGCGGTCGCCGTCGTCTCGACCAGCGACGAGAGCGCGATGATGCGCCGTCTCGCCCCCAACACCGCCATGGCGGTCGCCGAATACTTCCGCGACCAGGGCGAGGACGTGCTGCTGATCCTCGATTCCGTGACGCGCCTGGCCCATGCCGCGCGCGACGTCGCGCTGGCGGCCGGCGAGCCCGCGGTCGCCCGCGGCTATACGCCGAGCGTCTTCAGCACGCTGCCGAAGCTGCTCGAGCGGGCGGGGCCCGGCGTCGAGGGCACCGGCACGATCACCGGGATCTTCTCCGTGCTGATCGACGGCGACGACCACAACGACCCGGTCGCGGATTCGATCCGCGGCACGCTCGACGGCCATCTCGTGCTCGACCGCGCCATCGCCGACCAGGGCCGCTATCCGGCGGTGAACGTGCTCGGCTCGGTCTCGCGCCTCGCCCACCATGTCTGGACGCCGGAGCAGCGCGGGCTCGCCTCGCGGATGAAGGCGCTGATCTCGCGCTTCGAGGACACGCGCGACCTGCGGCTGATGGGCGGCTACCAGGCTGGCGCCGATGCCGAGCTCGACAAGGCGATCGTGCTGGTGCCGAAGATCTACGAAGCCCTGCACCAGGAGATGAGCGCAGCGCTCAGCGCGGATGCCTTCAAGGATCTGGCGAGCACGCTGCAGGGTTGAGGGCAGCCTCCGCCCACGCGCCACATCGTCATTGCGAGCGCAGCGAAGCCATCCAGGAGGGCGTGCTCGACGTCTCCTGGATGGCTTCGCTTCGCTCGCAATGACGGCGACGCCGCTCTCTCAGCCGCGGAGCTGGTCCTTGCGGACGTAGTTGAATTCCTTGACCAGCACGTCCTTGACCAGCTCGCCGCCGAGGCGGGCATTGACGCCGGTCTTGACCGTCTTCAGCAGCGCGTCGATGTCGACGCGCTCCAGCCGGGAGAAATCGACCTTGCCGTTGGAGTAGATCGCCCGCAGCGCCTCGTCGCGGACGTAAGCGTGCGGTTTCACGGTCATCTGGCGGAGCGTGCGGGCATCGGCGGTGAAGACGAACTGCGCCGCGACATAGCCCTGCACATCCCCGTTCGCGATGATCGGCACATGGATCAGCGCGGTTTCCTCGTATTCGAGGCCTTCGAAGAACGGCGTCTCGGCGGCCGGTGGCGTCTCGGCGCGCCAGGTCAAAGCGAGATGGCCCGAGACCAGCGTGACCCCGCAGATCCAGGCGCCGAGGACGAGCAGCCGCGCCGTGGTCATGAAGCGCGCGACCGCGGGAGGGGCGCCGCGGCGAGGCGCGAGGTGGCGGAATAGGTTCCGTCCGATTCGGCGTCGATCAGCGTGCTCGTCATGGCGGAGGCGATCTCGCGCACCGCCTCGAGATGCATGCCGATCGCCATGCGGTTGTGTTCCAGCTTCAGCCGCAGCGTCGACAGACGCGCGATCAGTGGGCCGTCGCCGGCCTCGTCGCGCATGGCGCGCAGCGCCCGGCTGGCATCGAGCAGCAGCCGGCTCTTGATCTCGTTGAGGCGGTTGAAGTCGGCGCTGCGCAACGCCATCAGCTCGCCAGTCTCGTGGTCGATCGCCTGTTCGAGGCGGTCGAGCACGGCCCACATGGCGCGCGATGCGGCGCTGGGTGCCGCGGGCTCCTCCTGCATCGCCACGGGCGGCGGCACCATTGCGGGGAGCAGGACAGCGACCTCGGCGGAAGCGGGCGTATCGGACAGCTCGGTCATGGCTCAGGCCTGTCGGAAGTTGGAGCGGGCGACGCCACCGGATGTCGCCGGCTTGGTCAGGTTGAGGAAGCGCTGCTCGACCGAGAGCGGAATGGCGAGATCGCGGGCATTGGCGCCGGCGATCCGGCCGTCGAGCAGCTTGTGCGCGGCGGCGACGGCCCCGTCGGCGGAGCCCGTGGTGTTGCGGGCGGCGATGGCGGCCTCGACCTTCTCGCGGATGCCGAGCCCGCCCGCCTTGGCGATCTGGTTGGCGATCTGCTCGGAGAGCATCGAGCGCCAGACGCCGCCGGCGGTGCCGCTGCCGAAATTGTTCACCGTCGCCTCGGGCATCATCTGCTCGATGAAGGTCTGGATCACCTGCGCCTCGAACTGCTGCATCGTCTTGCCGGTTTTCGAGGGCACGGCCGGCGTGGCGGCTTCCAATTTAGCCGGCGCAAGAGCGGCGAATTTCTCGCGCGCCCCAGCGAGTCCGGCCGGCGCCGCCTCGTTCACTGCGGCGGCGAACTGCGTGCCTGCGATGCCGTTGCCGAGCTTCTGGAGCCGATCGACGGCGAGCTGCAGGCGCGCCGGATCGGCGGCGCGGGCCACGTCGAGCACGATGTCCGACGGAGGAGTAATCGCCATTGTCACCTTCCAGGGTCGTTGAACGATCTGGTTTCGATGATGGCGGATCAGGCTTGTTTCAGGCTTGCGGGCGGCGGAGGCGGAACCGGTATCAGAAGGTCGCTGCCCGCCGGCCTTCACGCGCATCCATGATCTCAACGAGCGCGCCGTCCTGATCGGCCCGCAGCTTCACCTTGCGGAGATGGTCGGCGAGGCGGGCGGTGCGCTTCTCGCGGCCCGTCTCGGCGAGGACCTGCTTCGCCTGGACGATCGCCGCCGCCTCTAGCTGCGCGGCCGAGACCTCGGTCCGGTGCAGCCGCCTGGCGGTCATGTCGGCGAAGAGCCCGGCGGTCGGCCCCTCGCCGTTGAGCGCTGCGACCAGCGCGCGGGATTCGGCGCGCGCCGCGGCGGCCTGCAGCTCGATGGCCTTCTGGCGCCATTCCGCGAGCTTGCGGATGCGCGACTGGATCGACAGCATCCGCTCGATCGCCTTCAGACGCTGGCCCTGCATGGCCGCTCAGCCCCGTGCCAGCCAGGTGGAGAAGGCGGAGATGAACAGGCTCAGCGCCTCCGGCCCGGAGAAGTAGAGCAGGAACAGCCCGCCGGCGATGACGAAGGGCAGCGAGATGAAGTAGACCGGGATCTGCGGCGTCAGCTTGTTCATCAGGCCGATCGCGAGATTGACGATCACGGCATAGATGATGAAGGGGCTGCCGACGCGCAGCGCTAGATAGAAGGTCTCCGAAGCCCGGTCGGCGATCTGGATCAGCCCGGCCTGGGCGTCGAGCGGCGTGCCCGGCGCGATGCGGCTGTAGGAGCCCGCCAGCGCGCGGATGACCTCGGCGTGCTGGTTGGTGACGAACATCAGCGTCGCCGCCGTCAGGGTGATCAGCGTCACGAAGGGGGCGGAGGCCTCGGCCTCGTCGACCGGCAGGCCGGGCAGCTGGCCGAGGCCGGCGGTCGTCGCCATCGCGGTCGCGATGGTCTGGAGCGCCAGGAAGAAGAAGCGCGCCATCAGCCCGATCAGCGCTCCCGTCATCGTCTCGGCGAGGACGACGCGCAGCAGCGTCGCGGAGCCGGGCGAGACGAGATGGGCGAAGGCCGGCAGCACATAGGGCGCGAGCGCCAGCGTGACGCCGACCGCGATCATCAGCCGGAAGCGGACCGGCACGCGGGGGCTGGAGAAGCCCGGCATCAGCATCAGGCAGGCGCCGATGCGGCAGAAGATCAGGAAGGCATGCAGCACCGTGTCGGGCGTGAACGGCGTCACGAGATGGTGCCCAGCAGGTTGACCTCCAGCCCGCGCGCGATCTCGACATGGGAGAGAACGGGCAGCGCCGGGAAGATGCGCTCGACGATCATGCGCACGTAAGGGCGCGCATCCGGGCTGGTGACGAGCACGAAGCTCTGGCCCTGGTCCATGCGGGCGCGGATCGCCGTCGTCGCTTCGGCCGCGAACTCCTCGATCAGGCGCGGATCGATGTCGAACTCCACGACCTCGCCCTTGGCGTCGCGGCGCAGGCTCTCATGGAAGGCGAGGTCCCAGCGGTTGCCGAGCCTGAGCATGTTGAGCACGCCGCCCTGGGTGAGGTCGCCGCAGATCTGCTGGGCCATGCGCATGCGCACATGCTCGGCGATCTGCTCGGCGCGGCGGACATGGGGCGCGATCTCGGCGACGACCTCGAGGATGAGGTGGAGGTTGCGGATCGAGACGCGCTCGGCCAGCAGCAGCCGCAGCACCGCCTGCAGGCTCGAGAGCGACATATGGGCCGGGCAGATCTCGTCGAGCAGCTTCTTGTATTCGGGTCCCAGCCGGTCGAGCAGCGCACGCATGTCCTTGTAGGACAGGAGCTGGCCGAGATTCTTGCGGATCGTCTCGCTGAGATGGGTCAGCAGCACCGAGAGCCGGTCGACCGGCTGCATGCCTTCGCGCCGGACCTCGTTGGCATAGCTTTCCGAGACCCACATCGCCTTGACGCCGAAGGCGGGCTCGCGGACCTCCTCGCCCGGCAGATCGGGCAGGCGGCCGTCGCCGACGACGACCAGCATGCTGCCGGGGCGCATCTCGCCGGTGGCGGCGACGGTGCCGTGGATGCGGAACTCGTAATGCTTCGGCGGCAGCGTCAGGCTGTCGGAGAGTTTGATCTCGGGCACGACGAAGCCGTATTGCTGGGCGAATTTCTTGCGCATCTTGCCGACGCGATGCGCCAGTTCGCTGTGCGAGGTCAGCATCTCGGCGGCGAGCTGCTTGCCGAGGCTGAGTTCGATCTCGGCGGTGCGCAGGGATTCCTTGATCGTGTCCTGGCTCTCGCGCGCGGCCTCCTCGGCCTCCATGGCGCGGATTTCTTCGGCGGCCGCGGCGCGCTCGGCGTTGCGCTTGGGGATGGTGTAGCCGACGAAGGCCATGATCCCGCCGAGCAGCGCGAAGGGCAGAAGCGGCAGGCCCGGCACCAGCGCCAGGATCACCATCAGGAAGGAGGCGACGAAGAGGGCGCGGGGATAATGCCCGAGCTGGCCGAGGATCGCCTGTTCGGCCGTGCCGCGGGTCCCGCCCTTCGAGACGAGCAGGCCGGCGGCGAGCGAGACGATCAGCGCCGGGATCTGGGTGACGAGACCGTCGCCGACCGCGAGCTTGACGAAGACGTCGGCCGACTGGGACAGCGACATGCCGTGGCGGGTGACGCCGATGATGATGCCGCCGAGGATGTTGACGGCGGTGATGATCAGCCCGGCGATGGCGTCGCCGCGGACGAATTTCGAGGCGCCGTCCATGGCGCCGAAGAAGGAGCTCTCCTCCTCCAGCTCGTGGCGGCGGCGCTGCGCCTCGGGGGCGTCGATCAGCCCGGCCGAGAGATCGGCGTCGATCGCCATCTGCTTGCCGGGGATGGCGTCGAGGGTGAAGCGGGCGCCGACCTCGGCGATGCGGGTCGCGCCCTTGGTGATCACGATGAAGTTCACCGTGACGAGGATGACGAAGACGATCAGCCCGATGACGAAATCGCCGCCGATGACGAAGCGGGCGAAGCCGTCGATGATGTAGCCCGCCGCATGCGAGCCCTCACTGCCATGGGCGAGGATGACGCGGGTCGTGGCGATGTTGAGGGCGAGCCGCAGCATCGTCGCGACCAGCAGGATGGTCGGGAAGGAGGAGAACTCCAGCGGCTTCTTGATCCAGAGCGCCACCATCAGGATCAGCACCGAGAGGGCGATCGAGAGCGCCAGGCCGAGATCGATCAGGAAGGCCGGGATCGGCAGGAACAGGATCGAGAGAATGGCGACGATGCCGACGGCGAAGCCGATGTCGCGGCGGCTGGCCGGCGGTTCGCCGGACATCGCCTTGGGCGCGACCTTGCCGGTGATGAGTTGGGGCGTGGCCATTTGGGCACCCTGTCCTGTCGTCGGAGATGCGCGCCCGGCGCCGTGCGCTCAGAAGCCGCGCTCGATGCGCCCGTAGACGCGCTCGGTGAAGGCGAAGATATGCGCACCGGTGAAGGCCCCGGTCGTCGCCATCACGATCAGGATGACGACGATCTTCGGCACGAAGGTCAGCGTCGCCTCCTGCACCTGCGTCAGGGCCTGCATCAGCGCGATGATCAGGCCGATCGCCATCGCGGCGGCGACCGCCGGGCCGGCCCCGACGATGATCGCCCAGACGGCGTCGCGCATCATGTCGAGGGCGTCGGCCTCGTTCACGCGGCGTGCCTCAGGCTTCCGTGGTGGCGGGCTTCAGCGCCGCGATGCCGGCGATGATCTGGTCGAGCTTGGCATTGGCGGTGACCGACTGCTCGACCTGCGAGAGCGCCGCGAATTGCTGGACGTACTGCGCCGGATCGGTCGGGTTGGTCGGGTCCTGGTTCTTGGCCTGGGCGATCAGGAGCTGGAGGAAGGTGTTGTAGTCACCCATCGCGTTCTTGGTGCTCGTCGACGTCGACGTCGGGTTCGTGCTCGTCGTCGTGCTCGGGATGCTGCTCACGTCCATGATCGGCTCCATCGGGTCCGGTGTGGTGGCCCGCCGGCGGCGGCGGACCCGGTTTCGTCAGGCGAGCGCGGCCTCGCACCGCAGGGGCGCGGCGGCGGCAGGCCTCAGCTTCGCCGGCAGGCTAGGCTCCGTGGCCTGCCCGGAGCTTGCGAGGATGGCGGCCTCCGCCGGATAAAGCGCCCGCAGCTGCTTCAGCGCCTCGAAGTGGCGCTCGTCGGCGATCAGCCGGTCGACCGCCTGGAGGCCGAGGAGCACGTCGGGATCCTCGAAGATGCAGGCTGTGGTCATCAGCATGCGGTCGAAGAGCAGCCGGGCGGCGCCGGCGTTCTTCGGGTCGATCAGCATGGTCTGGACGACGAAATAGAGCTGCCGCAGTGGCGTCGTCGTCTCGTCGGGCTGGATGACGTGGGTCTCGAGCAGGAAGGTCGCGTCGTTCATCAGCTCGAGACTGACCTTGCGGTCGAAGCGCAGGATCGCCCCGTTGATGTAGATCTTCTCGTTGGCGCGCAAAGAGAGGTTCATCGGCTTGCCCATCCTCCGGTTCAGGCGAGGCTGTCGCGGATCATCTTGTTGACGTCGATGACCGACTCGAAGTCGTCGGACTGGCCGAGCCGCAGCGCCTCGCCCTGGCGCAGGGCGAAGAGGCCGATCGAGATCAGCGAGGCGCGCAGGCTCTCCGGCAGTCCGTTCTCGGCGCTGCCGAGATCCTCGATCAGCAGGGTCCAGAGCCGGCGCAGGAAGCCGACCGCCTCGATCGTCTCTGGCGAGGCCGCCCCGGTGGGTCGCGCTTCCTCGAGCAGGGTCACGGCGTGGTCGAGCGCCCGCCATTCCTGGGCGCGGGCGAGGGCGTAGTCATCCGCGGCCATGGCCGCATAGGAGCTCTGGTACATGGGGCATCTCCGGACGGTGGACGGGAGGGCGTGGGCGCGCAGTCGCCCGGTCGCGCCGGCGGAGCCGGAGCGGGAGGTGAGCGCGGATGGCGGGGCGCCCGGCGGCCTGTGACGGCCGGGCGCGGGGTCAGCTCATGAACTTCAGGATGTTGAGCTGCTGGATCCTGACGGTCAGCGCATAGGCGGTGTCGAGCTGCGTCGTCAGGTCGGTGACGCGGACATTGGCCTCGTAGGGATCGACGTTCTCGAAGCCCTGGATCTGCTTGGCGACGATGTCGCGCTGGATCGTGAGCCGCTCGCTCGAAACCTTGACCCGCTCCTCGATGGCGCCGAGCTGCGCCTGCGTCGCGGTGAGGCCGAGGATCGCCTTGTTGACGCTCTCGATGCTGGCGTCGACGACGGCGCGGAAGGCGTTGGTGTTGAGCGTCTCGGTGCCGAGGTCGTAGGCCATGGTGTAGGCCATGGCGAGGTCGCGCATGGTCTGCGTGTTGGCGTTGGTCGAGACCTCGACGACCTCGCTCAGCGAGATCCGGCCGGTCATGTTCTGGTCGAGCGCCGAGGACCAGTTCGTGTTCCAGGCCGGACTGGCGAACTCTGCCGGCAGCACAGTCTGCAGGAAGGTCGTCATGTCGGCCTGGGTGATGTTGGCGACCGCGGGCGCATTCTGGGCGAAACCGAAATAGCCGGCGAAGGCGGCGTCGATCGCAGCCTTGTTGCCCGAGGCCGGGGTGGCGAAGTAGTCGGTCACCGGGCGCTGCTGCGTATTGATGCCGGCGAAGAGGAACTGGCCGCTGGACGAGGCGTTGAGCGACGCCGTCAGCGCCTGCAGATTGTTCTTCGCTTCCGACTTCAGGACCTCGGCGCCCTTGTCGCCGTCGCGCACGCTGATCAGCGTGGCGAGGAACTGCTCGGCGGTCTCGCGCATGCCGTCGAGCGCCTTCTGCGTCACCTCCAGACGCGAGGCGACGAGCCCGTTGGTGTCGACGATGCCGTTCAGCCGGTCGTACTGGTCGCGCAGGCCGACGGTCTTGCCGGTGCTGCCGCCGAGCGTCAGGCCGATATCGGCATGGCGCAGCGTGGTCGATTCCGTGGTGGCGTCGGCCAGGCTGTCGCGGGCCTTCGCAACCGCGTTGCGCAGCGTGCCGGAGAGCGAATAGTTCGAGATGAAGCTCGTCTTCATGGTCGTTACCTCACGGCCTGCAGCAGCGCCTCGAGCATCCGGTCGATGGTCGAGATCAGGGTCGACGAGGCGTTGAAGGAGCGCTCCAGCTCCATCATCAGCGTCATCTCCTCGTTGATGTCGACGCCGGTGACGTTGGAGAGCGCGGCCGTCGTGCGCTGGAGCAGCGCCGTCTCATAGCCGAGCGTCTGCGTCGACGTCTGGCGCTTGGCCTCCAGCCAGCCGACCGAGGAGCCGGCGAAGCCGACGAGCGTGTCGGTCGGGTCGGCGTCGGTGGCGGGGTCGAAGTTGCGACTGGTGCCGAGCGCGGTCAGCAGGCCCTGGATGCGGTCGGGGAAGCCGGCGGCGCCGCTGGTGTTGTAGCTGTAGTTGGGGTCGAGCGGGTCGGAGATGCCGCCGTCGCGCAGCCGGTCGAGATCGCCGCCCTGGGAGGGGTCGGCATTGGCGTTGATCCGGATCGTGCCGGCCAGCCCCGCCACCGCCACACCGGTCGCCGGTATGGCGGCCGGGCCGGGCGGCGGGCCATAGGTGAAGAGGCCGGCCTGGTCGGGCCCCACGCCGGTCTGGTCGCTCTCGGCGAAGACCTCGATCAGCCCGCGGGCGATCTCGTCGAGCTGGCTCTGATAGGTGACGGTGATCTCGTCGCGGACGATCGAGGACCCGTAGATCTGGCCGGACTTCAGCGGCATGATCGCATTGGGCCCGGTCACCGGCACCCCGTCGACATGGACGGCGTTGCCCGCCGTCCCCGCTCCAAGCGCATAACTCCGCGCCATCACGACGCTGCGCGGAACCGTCTCGAACAGCGTCACGCCGCCATCGGTGTAGATCACCATGTCGTTGTTCGGGCGCGTCACGACGCTGATGCCCATCTCTTCCGAGAGCTGGGAGAGGATGCGGTCGCGCGTGTCGAGCTGGTCGGTGATGTCGGCACCGGACTGGCTGCCCTTGACGATGGCGGTGTTGGCCGCCTCGAATTCCCTGAGCAGGCCGTTCACCCGCTCGACGCCGAGTGCCATATCGGCATCGGCCTGGAGGCGGACGGTGCGGACCGTTTCGCTCGCCTCGTTGAGACTGCGGACCATTTCGGTGGCCTTGGTCAGCACGTTCTGCGCGAGCAGCGGATCGTCCGGCGTCACACCGTATTGCTGAAGGGCATTGGTGAGGCTGCCGAGCTTCGCTGCCAGCGACTGGTCGAGCTCGGGGTCGTTGACCGTGGCCTCGAGCTGGTCGAGCGCATCGACGATCGCCTGCTGGGCCGAGGTGGTGGCGGTCGCCTGCAGCTTGGCGGAGAACAGCACGACATTGGTGGCCCGGCTGACCGAGGCGACCTTGACCGCGCCGCCATAGGTCGTCACCAGCGCGCCGGCCTTGCGGTTGTAGTTCGGGTTGTCGGCACCGGCGACGTTGCGCGAGAGGATGGAGGTCTGGGTCGATGTCGCGGTCAGGGAGGACTGCGCCACGTTCAGGGCGGATGACAGGCTCATAGGGGCGTCCTCGTCTCGCTCGCTCGCGCGCTCAGCGCTTCAGGTTGACCAGAACGTCGAGGATTTCGGAGCCGGTCTGGAAGACCTTGGAATTCGCCGTGTAGCTGCGCTGGGCTTCGATCATTGCGGTCAGCTCGGTGGCGAGGTCGACATTGGACTGCTCCAGCGCTCCGGAGCGGATCGAGCCGAAGCTGCCGCTCTCGGGGAAGCCGACGATGACGTCGCCCGACAGGTTGTTGACGGAGTAGACATTGCCCGACTGCGGCGTGAGCTGATCCGGGCTCGGCACGGTGGCCAGCGGGATGCGGTAGGTCGCGCGCCGGGCGCCGTTCTCGAACACGGCATAGACGGTGCCGTCATCGGCGATGTCGACGCTCTCGACTGCGCTCGGCGCATTGCCGTCGACGGCGAGTTCGAGCGCGGTCTCGCCGGTGGCGACCTGCGAGACCTGGCTGAAGTCGATCGTTGCGGTGGCGCCGCCAGGGATGGCGATGGTGAAATTCGCCGGCGCGGTGGTGAGCTGGCCGGTCGGCCCGAAGGCGAGGGTGACGTTGGCGAGCGGGCCGCCCGCATAGGGGAAGCCGCCGGCGGTTGCAGTCGCCTGATCGAAGACCACCGCCTGCCAGGTATCGGGGCCGGTGCCGGTCTTGGCCATGTAGACGTCGAGGAACTTCTTGTTGCCGAGATTGTCGTAGGTGACGATCGAGGCCTTGCTCGAATAGGTGCTGCCGGCGACGTTGTCGGAGGGCAGGGTGCCCGCCGCGATCACCGTGG
>OGCL01002824.1_pt1 | contig 11282 bp, 8 predicted proteins | sample 1570041 | NCBI WGS metagenome assembly OGCL01 (sample SAMN06266162, study PRJEB24511) | hot springs metagenome | isolation source: Hot spring water | place: South Africa: Limpopo | collected 2015-06-22 | reverse complement strand
ATCCGAAAAAAGAATTTTAGCGAACACAAAAAGTGAATATGAAAATGCGAAACATAAAAAATTAACCTAAAGGTAGATTTTATTCTTATTATTCTTCAGTATTACTTATTTAAAATAAATTTTGGCTCCAAATATGTGTAGAGTTGTTATACAGCAATGGATTCTGAATTTTACAAATAGAGTGAGAAATGCTTTACGTGTCGTATTTTCTGCACTTTGACAATTTAGTAATTATGCATGATAATGCAAAAAAATTAACCTTATTCTGATAGATTTAGAAATTGATGAATATATTCGAAAATTCAAGATGAAGGATTTTAATTCATGTCAACCTTAAGATATCTTTTTGTTTATTCAAGGGTTCTAATATAAAAGAGAGTCTAGTATTGAAATATTGAGCAACAAATTCAGGTACCAAAAAGATTTTATTCTGAAAAAAACTGGTCTCAAAAACTCTAATTCTTCTAGTATTGAAGGTAAAGAACTTTAGCAAAAATAAAATTCTTCATAAAAGGATATTATTTTTAATAAAAGTCATTGGCTCTTAGGATCCGAAAATCTCCTTCATGCTTAATATTTAGGGATTTGGATATTACTTTTTCAACACGAGCGTTGGCAGGTCCGACATGGCACAAATCTTCCAATTTGTTCACAGTTTCCTTATTCCCAGTCACTTCAGCATACACACTTCCGTCTGGTAGATTTTGAACAAATCCAGTTAACCCTAAATTTTGAGCATTTGTACGCATCCAAGCCCTAAATCCAACACCTTGAACTTTACCCATAATAGTTATAGCCTTAGAAATATGGTTAGCCGAATGATCAAGTAGAGCTTCCATAAAATTCAAAAAATAAAATTATCAGCGAAGCTACATTTATAGTTTGTTTTTGAAGTATTCTAAGGTACGTCGTAATCCTTCCTCTCTTGAAATTTTTGGTTCCCAGTTTAATATTTTTTTGGCTAGTGAAATATCTGGTTGCCTTTGCTTTGGGTCGTCCTCGGGCAAAGGCTTGAAAACAATGTTGGATGGTGAAGAAGTTATATTTTTGATTTCTAAAGCAAAATCCAATATTGAGACTTCCTCAGGGTTACCTAAATTCACAGGTCTTGAATAATTTGAAAATAATAATATTACGATACCTTCAACTAAGTCATCGACATAACAAAATGAACGAGTCTGAGAGCCGTCTCCAAATACAGTAATGTCATCGCCCCGCAGTGCCTGACTGATAAAAGCAGGAAGCGCCCGGCCGTCATTTATTCGCATTCGAGGACCGTAGGTATTGAAAATTCGTGCAATACGCGTATCTAACCCATGAAAATTATGGTAGGCCATTGTGAGAGCTTCCATAAAACGCTTTGCTTCGTCATAAACACCCCTGGGGCCCACAGCATTTACATGTCCCCAATAATTTTCATTCTGAGGATGAACCTCAGGATCTCCGTACACTTCGCTTGTTGATGCCACGAGTATTCGCGCTTTTTTAACTTTAGCCAAGCCTAAAAGATTGTGTGTACCGAGAGAAGAAACTTTTAATGTTTGAATAGGATATTTTAAATAATCTATTGGACTTGCCGGAGATGCAAAATGAAGTATGTAATCTATATTCCCTGGCACAAAAACAAACTTAGAAACATCATGATGGTAAAATTCGAAATGTTTTTCTTTGAATAAATGAGCTATATTAGATAGATCCCCTGTAATGAGATTATCCATACCAATGACATAATATCCTTCCTGTAAAAATCGGTCGCATAGGTGACTACCTAAAAATCCTGCAGCACCCGTAATTAAAACTCTTTTTGTATCTAAACTTTCCTTCATGGCCTTCCCACTGAGTAGTAAGTGAATCCCATAGGTTTCATAAACTCAGGCCTGTACAAATTTCGACCGTCAAAAACGACAGGGCACTTTAGATTTTTTTTAATTAAATTGAAATCAGGATTACGGAAATGGCTCCATTCCGTGCAGATTATGAGACCGTCAGCGCCTTTCAATGTTTCATACATATCAATCATTTCGACCAGTTCAGGGAATTCGTTCTTTGCATTTTGAAAAGCTTCTGGGTCAAAAGCCGCAAATGAAGAATTATGCTTTCTTAGAAATTCTAAAACTTTTAAAGCCGGCGCTTCTCGTACATCATCAGTGTCTGGCTTAAAAGACAAGCCCCAAATGGCGAATTTTCTTCCGGAAATATTGTTGCCGAAATGGGATAATATCTTTTGCAAAAAAAATTCGATTTGAGTTTTGTTTACTTCCAATATGGCTTCGGCTAACCTTAAAGGCGTGCCCAGTTCACGCCCCATGTGTGTGATTGCTTGCACATCTTTTGGGAGACAGCTTCCGCCAAAACCAATGCCAGGAAACAAAAATCGTCGGCCGATTCGTTCATCAGCGCCAACAGCCAGACGAACATCGTCTATATCTGCCCCACATTTTTCGGCCATACGCGCCATCTCATTCATAAACGATATCTTCATAGCTAAAAATGAATTGGCAGCGTATTTTGTCAGTTCAGCAGATTCCTCACTCATGAAATAAATCGGATTGCCCTGCCTCACAAAGGGCTGATATAATCTTTCAAGAATTTCGCGGGCTTCAGAATCCGTTGTTCCCACTACAATTCTATCGGGCTTCATAAAATCCTCCACAGCAAAACCCTCTCTTAAAAACTCAGGATTGGAAACTACAACTGACGGTGACCCATATTTTTTAAATATTTTTTGTGCCTGCATGGTTGTTCCGACTGGAACGGTACTTTTATTTACAATAATTTTTTTTGTTTTTATGTTTTGAGCTAAATTTTCGGAAACAGAAAGAACTCTGCTTAAATCTGCAGCCCCACTTTCTTTTGGGGGAGTAGGAAGAGCAAGAAAAATAATTTGAGCAAAAGAAGCAGCTTCATCAAGTTTTGATGTAAAAGAAAGTCTTTTTTGACTGAAGGCTCTTTTAAAAAGAGGCTCCAGTCCGGGTTCATATATTGGTATTATTCCGTTCTTGAGAAGATCTAGTTTTTTAATATCCGTGTCCACGCAAATGACGCGGCAGCCTGTTTCTGCAAGGCACGTACCTGTTACAAGTCCTACATATCCAGTGCCAACAACTGCTATATCCATGAGGCGAAAATAATGGGGCGAAACCAGTAATTTATTTTTTAAATTATCCAATTTAAGTTTGTCATGTGGTTTTCAATAACTTTAAATTATGTGGATTATTCTTTTTGATGTGGAACTACAATCAATTTTTGTCTAGCCAGATAAATGTTCGGGATTCCATTGTAAGGGCTTTTATTTTTAATCCTTCAGTTACCGTTCAGGTACCTGCTGGAGACCTAAGGTTCCGAACAGGATTGTTTTACGGAGTAGGAGGCTCCATATTTTACAAAACTTCCAGGAATTTTTATTGGGAAGGAGAAAGTTATTTTTTTACAGGAAATCGAATTCAAGAAAAAGATGTTTTAAACAGAATAGCCACGAAGGATGGCTATATTATTGCGCAGGATGGTGGTTTTGCTGACATTTCCTTATTATTTAGAGGATGGAATGCCCTGATCTCTTTCGGGGGTATGTTCCTAAGATTAGGACCAAACCGGAATTGTGGCTTCTATCTGAAAGCCGGAACGGGCATGTTCCAACATAAAATTAGAATTGAAGTACGCCATAATAATGTGCCGATGCTAGACAAAGAATATAAAAAAGGATTTGATAGATTAAGGGGTGGGTTGGCCTTACAGCAAGAATTAGGTTACATTTTTTTTTCGAATAACAAGCGGATTACTTTTCGGACTGGGTTGCTATGTATGCAAGCCTTTTCACGTAGTTTAAGAGGAATAGTTTACGATACAGGCACCTCAGATTCAAAAAATTATACTGATCTCACTATTGCAATTAAAATAAGCTGGATGATTCCTGTATATATACGACCATCAGAATATTATTACACGAGATGATAGATGGTTTATTTTGGTTTTTCTATTTTTTAGGAACGAGAATTTATTTTATAGGTATCAGAATTTTGGCAACTATTGGTCATCAGGGTGCGCGGCAACGTTATAAAGGGTCTAAAAGTCCGGTAGTAATTCTAAATGAAACTTCCCCAAGAAAAGATGTAATATGGATTCATTGCGCTTCTGCCGGTGAATTTGAACTCATTATTCCTGTAATCCAGCAAATTAAAAAGCAACATCCATCCTTTTATTTGTTGGTCAGCTTCTTTTCCTCCTCAGGTTATCAGTATGCAATGAAAAAACCAATTTCTCTGGTTGATGCCGTATGCTTTTTACCTGATGATTCTCCCTGGAATGCTTGTCGGTGGATAAAGAATTGGAACCCCAAACTCGCCATATTTGCTAAACATGATTATTGGGGATTTTACCTTAAGGCGTTGAAAAAAAACCTCGTTCCGACTTTCCTGATATCCGCGACCTTTTCTAAAAAGCATAAACATTGGGATGTTTTATATAAGTATATCTTTAAAAACTTCAATAAGATTATGGTACAAGATAAGTTTTCTCTTAACTTATGTGAAAACTGGAAAATACCTAGTGTTTTAACCGGGGATACGAGATTTGATCGGGTTGTTCAAAGATATCAGGAGGTTCATCTTAAGATGAACAGAAGTTCTAAAAATTCTAAAGAAAGTTTCCCGGTTTGTATTTTAGGTAGCATTTGGCCGGGAGATCTAAAAATATTGCATGATGTTATTATAAAATATGCCCTAGATGCCATTTGGTTGATTTGTCCCCATAAACCCGATTTAAAAGAGATGGATTCTTATTATAGAAAAATGGGCGCTATTCGTATAGAAGATAATTCTTTCCATAATATAACTAAACCCGGAATTTACATTATTCAACAAATAGGTGTTTTATTCGAATTATATTCAAGAGCTCATTTTGCTTTCATTGGTGGAGGATATGGAAAAGGGGTTCATAATATTTTGGAGGCAGCTGTTTGGGGGATACCTGTAAGTTCAGGATTTCGTATACAGAATTTCCCTATTTACAAAGATTTGGTTACTGCCGGTTTGTTGAATATAATTCACAACAAAGAAGAATTTGAGAATTTTTACAGAAAAAATCTGAAATATTCCCATGAAGAGTTTTTGAAAAACAGCCAAAAATTTTTTTTACAACACTACGGAGCATCCGTGAAAGTTTTTGAAGAAATAAAACATTACATGTAATTGTTTCTTCATAGAACATCATGTGCCTTCTAATTTTGCTTGGTATATGGATAAACTAATCAGAATTGTATCTAGACTAATATTATTTTTTTTTATTTTCTTTTTATGTGGTAATTTAATAGGTGCATGGAGTTGTAAAACATCAAAAAATTCTTGTAATTGCCCCAAATTTGGACATTAGTCCATAAAAATTCGCTATATATCGATATTTTATCTCAATTCTTGGAGTTTTTTAATATTTTCGCGCAATTTTTATCAAAGCATTATGGGCAAAATCATCGGCGATGGATTTACGTTTGATGATGTATTGGTTTTGCCTTCTTATTCTGAAATCTTACCGCATGAAACAGATATATCTACAAAGTTTTCAAGGAATATTCGACTGAATATCCCTATCATGTCAGCAGCTATGGACACTGTGACGGAAGCCGAAATGGCCATAGCTATAGCCCGTGAAGGAGGAATTGGGGTAATTCACAAAAATATTAGTATTGCGGAGCAGGCTTCTATGGTCAGAAAAGTGAAAAGGGCTGAGAGCGGCATGATCACTGACCCGGTTACGTTATCAGAGAATGCGGTTGTTCAAGAGGCGCTGGATTTGATGCGGGAACATAAAATCGGCGGCATACCGGTAGTAGATGGAGATAGTAGGCTTGTGGGTATTGTAACAAACCGAGATCTGCGTTTTGAAAAAAACAATAATCGTCCTGTAAGGGAGGTTATGACATGCGAAAATATCATTACCTCACGCGAAGTACCGACACTTCAAAAGGCTGAGGAGATATTACAGGAATTTAAGATAGAAAAACTACCGGTCGTCGATGAAAACAATAAGCTTATTGGACTCATTACATATAAAGATATAATCAAGGCCAAGCATAAGCCTCTGGCATGTAAAGATGAAAAAGGCAGATTAAGGGTAGCCGCTGCGGTTGGTATCACGGCGGATTTCATGGAAAGAGCCGAGGCATTGGTTCAGGCAGGTGTGGATGCTATTGTATGTGATACAGCACATGGCCATTCAAAAGGAGTCATAGAGGCAGTTAAAATTTTAAAAACCACATTTCCCATGATTGATATTGTTGCGGGAAATGTAGCTACCTCTAAAGGAGCAAAAGCGTTGGCAGATGCCGGTGCTGATGGTGTAAAAGTTGGCATTGGTCCGGGCTCTATTTGCACCACCAGAGTTGTGGCCGGTGTGGGAGTTCCTCAACTATGGGCAGTGATGCAGGTGGTAGAGGCTTTAGAAAACCAAGACATTGGGATTATTGCAGATGGCGGAGTGCGTTTTTCAGGAGATATAGTTAAAGCTATTGCAGCAGGTGCGGATTGTATTATGGCTGGAAGTCTTTTTGCCGGCACCGATGAATCTCCAGGAGATGCGATCATTTACGAAGGCCGAAAATTTAAGGTATACAGAGGAATGGGCTCAATCGAGGCCATGCAAAAAGGATCAAAAGATAGATATTTTCAAGAGCAGGCCACGGATTTGAAAAAATTAGTTCCGGAGGGAATAGTGGGGAGGGTCCCTTACAAAGGTTCAGTTTCTGAAGTTTTATTTCAACTTACCGGTGGTTTGAGAGCCGGTATGGGTTATACGGGATCCAGGACTATTTCGGAGCTCAAAAAGGTAGACCTTATCCGAGTCACCCATGCTGGAGTTATTGAAAGCCATCCACACAATGTCTTTATTACCCACGAAGCACCTAATTACTCTAAAACTATATGATTGGGATTATGAACAAAACTAAAATGTTAAAAAAAATCACATATCTGAATGTTTTGATGGGCATTTCCATTTCTCTCATGGGACAAAAGCAATCCCCAGTTTTAATGACAATAAATGATCAGAAAATCACACTAGAGGAATTCGAAGCAATTTTTCGGAAAAACAATCCAAAAGACAGGAAAATAACCCAAAAAGACTTGGATGATTATATTGATCTATTTATAAATTATAAATTGAAAGTCAGACAAGCTTTTGATCTGAAAATGGATACCTCAGCCGCATTTCAAAATGAATTTGCCGGGTATAAAAAACAACTTTCAGCCCCATATCTTAAAGACAAAGAATTAGAGGAAAAAATGCTTCGCGAAGCTTACGAAAGGAGCAAAACAGACCTACATGTGGCGCACATACTTTTAAGATTTCCCTCTGATTGCCAGCTTCCAGAAGACACTTTGGCGCTTTACAATAAAGCACTCCAAATCAGAAACAGCATTAAGAAAAAAAGAACATTTGAACAGGTAGCAAAAGAATTTTCCGATGACGAGTCCACAAAAAATAATGGGGGAGATCTGGGCTGGTTTACAGCACTCATGTTTGCATACAATTTTGAATGTGCTGCCTACAATTTGCCAGTAGGTAAAATATCCATGCCGGTGAGAACCAATTTTGGTTATCATATTATCAAGGTAATAAACTCAAGGGCGGCAGTAGGAGAAGTGAAGGTGGCTCACATTTACGCGCAAGCGCCCCAAAACGATACCATGTTGGTCAGAAAAGGCAAACTTAAAATTGATTCTGCTTTTGCGCGTTTGCAATCAGGAGAAAATTGGGCTGAGGTTGTAAAAAAATATTCTGATGACAGACAAAGTTCAGCTACAGGAGGAGAACTCCCTCCATTTGGTATTCAGAGGATGGTGAAAGAATTTGAAGAAAATTCTTTTGCACTTAAATCGCCAGGAGATTATTCCAAGCCCTTTCAAACAAGATATGGATGGCATATTGTGAAACTAATAGAAAGGAAAGGGATTAAGCCTTTTGAAGAAATTAAGGATGATCTGCGAAAACAGCTGCAAAGAAATCCTCGATTCAAGATTATAAATGAACAGTTCGCTGAAAAAATCAAAACAAATGCCGGATATAGTGAAAATATCATGTTATTTAAAACTCTTAAATCGCTGCAGGAAGAAAAAGGAATTCCTATCGAAAAATTGGATTCTTTAGATAAGTCCTGGTCAATATTCAACTTAAGCGATGGATATCAAGCTTCATGGGGAGTGTTCATCCAAGAAAATAGAGGTAGACTTTCACGTTCTGGTTATGTGTCATATTGCAATTTGGTAGAGAAATTTATAAAGCCTTTTATTCAGCAGGAAGTTTTAGAGTATGGCGAGGAAAATTTGGATAAAAAATATGAAGATTTCAGACTATTAATCAATGAATATAAAGAAGGAATTTTGCTGTTTGATCTAATGGACAAAAAGGTGTGGAGCAAAGCCTTGAATGATACCTTAGGGTTGAAAGAATTTTTCAATAAAAATAAAGAAAAATTTCAATGGGGCGAACGTATAGAAGTATGGCGATTCACTACAGCCGATGAGTCTATTGCCCGACAAAGTCGAGAAGAAGCAATGGTTTTACTTAACCATAATTCCAATCCTGACAATTTTGTGGAAAAGTATAATCGTGAAAAAACAACTCTGATATATCAAACGGAACTTTTTGAGAAAGAAGATAATCAAATGGTAGATTCTCTGGGGTGGAATCCTCAAGTAGGCCCTATATTTCGCTCAAGGGACAACTACAACTTTTTTGTAATTCGTAAAAAAGTGCCTCCACGCCCAAAAGATTTCAAGGAAGCTAAGGGGCAGGTCATCAGTGAATATCAGCAAGAATTAGAAAAGGCATGGGTAGAAGAATTAAGAAGGCAATATAATTGGAAAGTAAATAAAGATGTACTTTATACACTTATTGGAAAATAAATTAAATCACTGTATCGTATTTAGAAGTCATAATGTGGGCCGGCCGTAAATGATAATTATCTTTCAACGATTATTTAGAAAATTTTTTACGAGATTTTCTCCACTTTTTTATTTTATATGCTCCATTACAGCCCAGGAATTGAAATCTAAAGTTGTAGATGAAATTGTGGCTGTAGTCGGCAATGAAATTATACTCCTTTCAGAAATTGAGGAACAATACCGTTCCATGTCCATGCAAAATCTGGGTTCAGGAGTCCAGGATAAGTGTACAATCCTAGAAGCAATGTTGTTTCAAAAACTATGTTTAGAACAAGCAGAAAGAGATTCAATAGAGGTAACAGATGAGCAGGTAGAAAGTGAACTGAATCGAAGGGTAGATTATTTCCGGTCACAATTTGAATCAGTGGAAAAAATGGAACAAGTCTTAGGCAGAACGATTCCTGAAATAAAAAAAGAGTTTCGTTCTCAGGTTCGAGATCAACTTCTTATCCGTCAAATGGAAGAAAAAATAACAGGCAACGTAAAGGTTACGCCGGCTGAGGTTCGTCGTTTTTATGAATCGGTGCCTACTGATAGTTTGCCTTTCGTTCCAAGTGAGTTGGAAATGGCGCAAATTGTCATTAAACCTGAGCCAACGTCGGAAGAAAAGGAAAGAGTCAAAAAAAGACTAAACGAGATACGTCAAGAAGTTGTAAATGGGGCGAGTTTTGGAATTAAAGCGTTAAGATTTTCTGAAGATAAGGTCTCGGCACAGGCTCAAGGGGAACTTGGATTCTTAACTCGGGAACAACTTGTTCCTGAATTTGCTTCAGTCGCTTTTCGATTAAAACCGGGAGAATTGAGTGAAGTCGTGGAAACACCATTTGGGTATCATATAATTCAGTTAATTGAGAAACGAGGTGAATATGCCAATTTCAGGCATATTCTTATGAGGCCTAAACCTACAGACCAACAAATTAAAAAAGCCGAAAAACTTATCGATAGTCTGTATCATATCGTCAATAAACAGGACACTTTAACTTTTGGTAAAGTGGCTGAACTTTACTCTAATGATGAAGAAACCCGGTATAACGAAGGCAAAATGATTAATCCTCTAACTGGTAATTCTCGGTTTCGGGTAAGTGAATTGGATATGGCCACTTTTAATACGCTAAATAATCTGGAGCAAGGGCAGTTTAGCAAACCAGAATTATTTGAGACCGCTACCGGACAAAAAGCTTTCCGAATTGTTAAATTGCTTTCCCGCACACCACCCCATGTGGCTGATCTGGTTAATGATTTTGAAATAATTCAAGATGCAGCTCTGGAACAAAAGAAAAAAGTTGTTATACATAAATGGATTCAGCGCAAACAAAAAGAATATTTCATTCGGATAAATGCACGTTTTAAAAACTGTTTTTTTGATAGTTTTTCCGTTAATTAAGTAATAAAAATCTTTCTATTATGAACCAATACCAGAACGATAAAGAGGCAGCCGATGCCTTTATGATTAAATACCAAGAATTGCTGAACGAGACGGCAAAGGTTATTGTAGGTCAAAAAAAAATATTACAAGCTATTTACAATGCCATTTTCAGCAATGGTCATGTTTTGCTGGTTGGCGTACCCGGATTGGCCAAAACGCTCATGGTGAATACGGTGGCTCGAGTTTTGGGTTTAGCATTTAATCGGATTCAGTTCACGCCGGATCTGATGCCAGGAGATATCACTGGAAGCGAGATTATGGATGAAAACAGAAAATTTAAATTTGTTCAGGGTCCCATTTTTACAAACATTTTATTGGCAGATGAGATAAATCGGACGCCACCCAAAACACAATCTGCATTATTAGAAGCCATGCAGGAGAAAGCAGTAACCGCAGCAGGAAAACGTCATAAATTAGAACTTCCTTTTTTTGTTCTTGCCACGCAGAATCCAATAGAGCAGGAGGGCACTTATCCATTACCTGAAGCTCAATTGGATCGTTTCATGTATTTTGTTTTGCTGGATTACCCCTCCTTTGAGGAAGAAATAGATATCGTAAAAGGAACAACCGGCATTCAGCACGAAGAACCGAATGCCGTTATGAATGCCGAGGAGATTCTTTTTTTTCAAAAATTAGTTCGTAAAGTTCCTGTGCCAGACAATGTGATTCATTATGTGGTAAATCTAGTTCACAAAACGCGGCCTTCTACACCTGCTGCTACGAAGGAAGTAAATGAATTTTTAAGTTGGGGAGCCGGTCCCAGAGCATCTCAAAATCTGATTTTGGGAGCAAAGTGCCATGCCTTGTTCATCGGAAAATACGCTCCAGACATTGATGATGTGAAAGCAGTAGCATTTGATGTGCTAAGGCATAGACTAATCAGAAATTACCGTGCTGAGGCTTCAGGTATATCCTCAGAAGAA
>OGCL01002823.1_pt1 | contig 11286 bp, 10 predicted proteins | sample 1570041 | NCBI WGS metagenome assembly OGCL01 (sample SAMN06266162, study PRJEB24511) | hot springs metagenome | isolation source: Hot spring water | place: South Africa: Limpopo | collected 2015-06-22 | reverse complement strand
TGGTGCTCAACAAGGCGGACTGCGTGGCGGCCGACGGTCTTGCCGTGGGTCCGGGGTCACGTTGAGTCGGTCAAAGCGACGGCATCGCCGCCAACCGGAACTCAAGACACGCGAACGTCGGTTGCTCGATACCGTACAGTCTGGTGATGAACACCGCCGCACGGGCAACCCGGCTTGAAAAAGGTCAGTGGGGATGAACGAATCTGCGGATCAAGCCGCAGAAGCTCGCATTGTGGCAGATCTGCGCGGTTTTGCCTAGGGGTTACCCTGTTTGCGGGGGCTGCTGCCAAAATGGGGGCATGCAAGAGACCCTCTCGCTCGACCTTCCGGAGCCGCCCGGTCGCCCCACGCGGGCTGATTCAGGGCCCGCCGGCCCTGCTGCGGACCCGACGGCTGCGCCTCTGGCCGAGCGCCTGCGTCCGCAGACGCTGGACGATGTCGTGGGGCAGGATCACCTGTTGGGCGCTGGACAACCGCTGCGTGTCGCGTTCGAGTCCGGTCAGCCGCACTCGATGATCCTGTGGGGCCCGCCCGGCGTGGGCAAGACCACGCTGGCACGCCTGATGGCCCACGCGTTTGACGCACAGTTTCTGGCCATCTCGGCTGTGTTGGGTGGGGTCAAGGACATCCGTGAAGCCGTCGAACAGGCGCAGCTTGCCCGGCGCGCCGGACGCCGCACCATCGTCTTCGTTGACGAGGTCCATCGATTCAACAAGGCGCAGCAGGACGCTTTTCTGCCGCACGTCGAATCTGGCCTGTTTTCTTTCAACGGCGCCACAACCGAGAACCCTTCGTTCGAGGTCAACGCCGCCTTGTTGTCGCGCGCCACGGTGCATGTGCTGCGGTCCATGGACGATGCGGCCATGGCAAGGCTGCTGGACAAGGCTTGTGCCGCCATTGCCGGGCCGGGTTTGACGGCAGCGGCGCGTGAGCGCCTGATTGCGTACGCAGACGGCGATGCGCGGCGACTGATCAACACCTACGAAACCCTGGCCGGCTTGCTGCGGGGCCGTGGCGAGGTTGATGAAGCGGCGCTGCAGCAGGCTCTGGGCGAGCAGCTGCGGCGCTACGACAAAGGCGGCGACCAGTTCTACGACACCATCTCGGCGTTGCACAAGTCTGTCCGAGGCTCCGACCCGGACGCGGCGCTGTACTGGTTCGTGCGGATGCTGGATGGCGGTGTCGACCCGCGCTACATCGTGCGCCGCCTCATCCGAATGGCCAGCGAAGACATTGGCCTGGCCGACCCGCGCGCGCTGCGCATGGCCCTGGATGCTGCCGAGACGTACGAGCGCCTGGGCTCGCCCGAAGGCGAGCTGACGCTGGCGCAGTGCGTGCTGTACCTCGCCATCGCGCCCAAGAGCAATGCGGCTTACATCGCCTACAAGTCGGCGCGTGCTTGGGTGCAGCAGGACGTCAGCCGACCGGTGCCCATGCATCTGCGCAATGCACCGACCAAGCTGATGAAAGAGCTGGGGCACGGCCACGGTTACCGCTACGCCCACGATGAGCCGGGCGGCGTGGCCGCTGGTGAGCGGTATCTGCCCGATGGGATGACGGCGCAGCGCTTTTACGAGCCCGTATCGCGCGGGCTGGAGATCAAGATCGGCGAGCGACTGGCGCAGCTGCGGGCGCAGTTGGGCGGCAGTCTTTCCGCGGAGCCTGACGGCGAGGTGGCAGACTGAACCTGCCGCCCGGGCCGGTTACGGCAGCGTGATGGTGATGTGCGCCACCTGTGGCGCCAGTTGCACCACGTGGTGGTGCGCACCGAGCGTTTCGCGGGCGTGCCGGGTGAGCTCCCACCGCAGGCCCAGAAAGCCCAGCAAGGCCAGCAGACCGAAGACCGAGCCCATCACCCACAAGGGCACTTCGTTCTTCAACTGATGTTGCACACGGTCCGGTGGAGCCCAGTGTGGGGCGAGGCCGCCCTGATGTCCCTTGATGCGGGCGATCTCGTCGCCGACGCGGGACGTGAGGTAGGCGAGCTTCTCCGAGCCTTCGATGAGGTACTTGCCCTGGAAGCCCAGCAGCAGGCACATGTGGAAGACCTCGAGCGTCTGCACCCGAGGCGCGCCCTCACGGCGCAGCGTCTCCAGCTTGTCGAAGAACTGCTCGCCGGCGAGCTGTTCGCCGAAGAACTGCACCTGCAAGGGCAGCCGCTGCCACGCTTCCTTGGCCTTGCTGAAGCCCGACATGAGGATGGCCTCGTCCACCGTGGCGCAGAACGCGTACTTGCACAGATAAACGTCTTCCGCTGGCGCGTCCAGTCGCGTGGCGCCGCGTTCGAAGGCCGTCAGGAACTGCTTGACGCGCTCGCGAAACAGGTCCGCATCCAGCGGGGCGTGCTTGGCCTTGAGCAGGAACAGCAGATAGAAGCCGTCGTACATCAAGTCCAGCAGACTGCCGGCGTCCGCTGTGGCGGGGGCAGGGCCCCGCAAGGCCGTTGGCGGCCGACCGGCCTGACCGTCAAAGAGACTGGGTGCCTGGGTCATCACGTTGCTCCTGTCATGCGTTGACGGCAATGAGTTCGAGCTTCAGATCTGGCATGCCTGCCGGCGCATACAACGTGATGGCCTGGGCTTGCAGCATGCGCTCATAGAGACTGCCGCGCGCCTCCAGTGTGAAGTAGAAGCTGCCCGGTCGCACGGGCACGGCTGCGGGAACCTGCGGTGCGTGTGTGAGGCGCACCCCCGGCATCGCCGACAGCACGAGCTTCTCGACATCGTCTGGCGCGCCGACCTTGAACCGCAAAGGCACGGTCTCCACCAGCTCCGAGGGTGGCAAGGTGGCCGACACACCAAGATAGAGCTGGGTTTGGGCCGTGATCTGCTCAGAATCCAGGCGGCCTTGATGGAAAGAGGGGCTGCTCTCGTGCAGTGCGATCGAGAAGTACCTTGTCGAGATCACGGTTTCAAGCAGGTCTCGTACGATCTGATCGAGTCGCTGGAAAGCAGCGCCCGGCTGAGCATGATCGTAGGTGGGCAGATCCGACAACGTGTAGGTCTTGGAGAAAGTCAACAGCGAGCCTGCCAGCTCCAGCAGGCGCTGAAAAAGTCTCTCCGGGTGCAGGTTGGGGTGCTTGACCAGATGAAGCAGTCCTGCAAACGCTGTACTGGACGTGTGCAGCAGCCAGAACGAGGCCACGTCCCCAGAGCGGAACTCGATGATGTTCTTGCTGGGCTCGCGGTGGAGGCCATACAGCGCGTCGACCTTGGCCTGCAGCACATCCATCAGGCGGCGCAGGTAAAGATGAAGCGCCGGCGACGATTGGATGCTCAAACATGGCGGCATGAAGCGACCGTCCAGTTCGTACCCACCGGTCGAGGTGCGCTTGATGCGAAGCAGGGGCATGCTGATGAGGTGCGCGCGCGGCGCCTGATCGGCCAGCAGGCGAGCAGATTTGCGCAGGACCACCACTTCTGCACTGACGGCGTCTGTGAAAGCGTCGCTCAGTTGCGCCGCGCTGCGGTAGTAACGAACCGCCGTATCTGCCTCTTGCGGCGTGGCCGCCATGTTGGTGCCGTGACTGCGCAACGGGGCCAATGCCAGGTGGAATACCCACTCCGATCCGGCCTGAGCGCTGTCCGGCAGGCTCGACAGAGCGACAGGAGGTGGCAGTTCATCTTCTGTCGGCGCGTTGAACATCTCGCCATCGGGCAGCACGGCCTGCAGTTCGGTCAGCCGCAGTTGGCCAGCCTGTAACGCATCCGTGTCGACCTTGAGGCTCCGGATGCCCCAGGCATAAGGGTGCAGCAGCCGCGCCATCTGGGCCAGCCTTGCCTCGTGATAAGCATCCTGCTGCTGAAAGTGCTGCGGGCGCAGAAAGAGGCCTTCGCCCCAGAGGATCTTCGGAGAAGAAAGCACGTCAATGATCTCGGTTGATCGGCGGTCGATATGGGTTGGCGGGGCAGCGGACAGCCACCTGACGCGCGTCGGCTGACGACACGCCTACTGGTTCACCTTGTTGAACGCTGAGCGCGCAGGCGTGCACACCGATGTGCAACCCGCTCCGCTCGGCCTGCGCCGCATGAAAGGCATAGCGCCAGCGGCCTGCCGCGGGCTGCCTGAACTGCGCCACAACGCCGATGTAGCCGGCCGTGCGCGGCACGCGTTCATGGAGTTCGTGGCGCTGGCCCGGAATGAGCAAAAGCTCGCGTACCGACAGAAGGTCGCTCTCAAGCGCCTGGCGCTCCTTGGCCGGTTCGCCGAATGTATCCATTGGCGCGCTCATGAACGCATCCGGGGATTTGAGTCGGTACACGCGCAGCACGACGGCGAGCGACTCGCCCGACTCGGTGATGTTCAGTGAAGGGGATGCATGAACCCGCCAATGGATGGTGCGGTCCGGCAGCGCGCTGTCGGGTACTGCGGGCATCTGAATCTTGGGCTCGGGCTTCTTGAGGCCGATTGCCTCAAGGGCCTTGTCCTTCATGGCGCCCAACTGTTCCAACACCCCTGTGGGCTCGGACGGTGCAGCGCTGGGCAAGTCAAGTGGAGGCTGCGGCAGCGCGAGCGGGGGCAGCGCATGGGCCCCAGCGGTCGGTTGACTGGGCGTTTGGGATGTTGGCGTGCTCCCGCAGCCCGCGATCAAGGCGAGCGCACTCGCGGCCCAAATGGTGCGTGTCCTTGCGTGGAGGGTCCCTGATGTGTGCATGGTTGGAGCAGGCAGCGGCGGACGAGGCGGTCCACGTCGGCGCAAGTGTATGAAGCCTTGGCGGCCGCTCGACACGCCTCCCCCCAAGGGAGGGACATCTCATTTGCAACGAGTTGAAAGAGTCTGTAATTCACCCCCGTAAGGGGGAATGGCCGCCGATTGAATTCCGCTTTAATCGCGTCGTCGCCGAACACGGTGGTTGTTGTGTTCGGCTCATCACCGTATCAATCAGGGAGCCACTGTGACTCTGGCGTTCGCGAGCCGCGGCATGTTCTGCGCGGCCATTCTTGGTGCAGCCCTTGCCGTGACAGGCTGTTCGACTCCTCCGCGCACGGAGGCCCAGCAGGCGGCCCAGCGCCAGGCGGTCCAGGAACGCGTTGCGGAGAAGTTGAGCGCAGCCGATCAGGCCATTGAGCAAGGGCGTACAGACCAGGCATGGGCAGAGCTTGATGCGGCGATCCGTCTCGACCCCGCAGCCAAGCAGCCATGGTTGAAGAAGGCGCAACTGCGTTTCGATGCACGTCAGTACGGTGAGGCGATCACGTACGCCCATGAGGTGCTCCAGCGGGACGTCAATGACCTGACCGCCAAGAGCATTCTGGCGGTGAGCGGCTTGCGCGTCAGCGCTCAGGCGCTCGATGAGTTGCGCAAGGCCAATGAAGTCAGCGGCTCTGCACGGTCCGAGGCCGAGATGGTGGCCAAGCTCATCCACGAGGTGCTCGGTGAGCCCATCCTCGTGCCTGCTTCACAAGAGGCCGATGCAAAGCCGGCACGTCGGCCTGCTCGCCCGCGACGCGACATCACAGCGCCTGCGACAGGGGCCGCAGCGCCTGCGCCTGCCGCGACAACCCGTTCCACCAGCCCATCGGTTGGTCGAAACAACCCCTTTGGTGCCCTGCAGTAAACCCATTCAGGAAGGAGCCTCGTCATGGCCAAGAAAGACAGTGTCCAGAAGCGCCTGGAGCGCGTACGCCCCCCGCGCGTTCAGCTGACGTATGACGTCGAGATCGGCGACGCCATCGAGCAGAAGGAGTTGCCCTTCGTGATGGGGGTGATGGGCGATTTCACCGGCCAGCGTGATCCGGATCAGCCCCTTCCCAAACTGAAGGATCGCAAGTTCGTCAACGTCGACCTCGACAACTTCGATGAGGTCATGGAAGGCATGGCTCCTCGCGCAAGCTACCGCGTCAAGAACAAGCTGAGTGAGGACGGTGGCGAGTTTGCCGTCAATCTTGCGTTCAAGAAGATGGACGATTTCCGTCCTGAATCCGTGGTTCAGCAAGTCGAGCCCCTGCGCAAACTGCTCGAGGCCCGTACCAAGTTGTCTGACCTGAGAAACAAGCTCGCAGGTAACGAGAAGCTGGAAGACGTGCTGGCTGAAGTGCTGAGTAACACGGAGAAGCTCAAGCAGCTCGGTGCCGAAGCCACCTCCACACAGGATCAGGAGTGAGACCATGAGTGCACAACTGCAACCCCAGACCGGCGCTGTCGTCGAAGGGCAAAGCCTGCTGGATGACATCGTCTCCCGCAGCAAGGTGGCCAAGTCCGAGACCGAGCACGCACGTGCCCGCGACATCATCAGCGAGCTGGTGCGCGAAGTGCTGGGCGGTACGGTGGTCATCTCCGACAACCTTGCGGCCAACATCGATGCCCGCATCGCCGAGATCGACCAGTTGATCTCTGCCCAGCTCAGCGAGGTCATGCATGCGCCCGAGTTCCAGCAGTTGGAGTCGTCCTGGACCGGCTTGCATTACCTGTGCAAGCACACTTCGACCGGTGAACAGCTGAAGATCAAGGTGCTCAACACCACGAAGCGCGAGCTGGTCAAGGACTTCAAAACGGCCATCGATTTCGATCAGTCTGCGCTGTTCAAGAAGGTTTACGAAGAAGAGTTCGGTACGTTTGGTGGCGCACCGTTTGCAGCATTGGTGGGTGACTTCGACATCGGGCGTGGCGCAGAAGACATGTACTTCATCGAACAGATGTCGCATGTGGCGGCAGCTGCTCACGCGCCTTTCGTTTCGGCGGCTTCGCCCGAGATCATGGGGCTGGAAAGCTTCACAGACCTGGGCAAGCCGCGTGATCTGGCCAAGGTGTTCGATACGGTGGAGTACGCCAAGTGGAAGTCGTTCCGGGAGTCAGAGGACTCGCGTTACGTGGCGTTGACGCTGCCGCGCTTCCTGGGGCGGCTCCCCTATAACCCCAAGGACGGGCAGGTTGCGGAGGGCTTCACCTACATGGAAGAAACCGACGGCACCGATCATTCCCGTTACCTGTGGGTCAATGCGTCATACGCCTTCGCGGCACGCCTGACTGCGGCCTTTGAGGCCTATGGCTGGTGCGCCGCGATCCGCGGTGTGGAAGGCGGGGGCCTCGTCGAGGATCTGCCTACCCACACCTTCAAGACCGATGATGGCGAGGTGGCGTTGAAATGCCCGACGGAGGTGTCGATCACGGATCGACGCGAGAAGGAGCTTAGCGACTTGGGCTTCATTCCGCTGGTGCACTGCAAGAACACTGACTATGCGGCCTTCTTTGGCGCGCAGTCCGTTCAGAAGGCCAAGAAGTACGACAGCGCTGCGGCCAACGCCAATGCGGCCCTGGCGGCACAGTTGCAGTACATCTTTTCTGTCTGTCGCATTGCCCACTACCTGAAGGCAATGATGCGAGACAAGGTCGGCAGCTTCTCCACTGCGGGCAACGTGGAAACGTTCCTGAACACATGGATTGGTCAGTATGTGCTCGCCGACGACAGTGCATCTCAGGAGGCCAAGGCGCAGTACCCGCTGCGCGAGGCGTCCGTTGAGGTGAGCGAGGATCCGGCCCGTCCGGGTCGGTACCGCGCCGTGGCGTTTGTCCGTCCGCACTTCCAGCTGGACGAGCTGTCCGTGTCACTGCGGCTGGTGGCCGAGTTGCCCAACGGCGCCTGATCCCTTCATCAATCTAGGAGGATTCCATGAAAGACATTTACATTGAGTTCAAGAACTCGGCCATCAAGGGTGACGTGCGTGACTCGGTTCACGGCGCCAACAGCCCGACCGGCGCGAACGGCAAGTCGACCATCGAAGTCGACTCGTGGGCGCATTCCATCCGCCAGCCAAAGTCTGCGACTGCATCCACTGCCGGCGGTCACACCGCAGAGCGCTGTGAGCATGGCGAAATGATTTTCGTCAAGGACATCGATTCGGCCAGCCCCAAGATCTGGCAAGCGGCGTCTCAGGGCATGGTTACGCCCGAAGTGGTCATCACGTTCTACCGGGCGAACGGTCAGACGGGCTCGATCGCCCCGGGCACCCAGAATGGACGCGTCGCCTATCTGGTGATCACGCTGAAGAACGTGCTGATTTCGTCCGTCTCGCCCACGGTCGACTCTGAGGGGGTGCCCAAGGAAACCTTTGGTCTCAAGTACTCCGCTGTCAAGTGGGAGTACAAGGCCACCAAGCTGGACGGCAGCGCCGCAGGTGGCGCCGTGCTGGGTGCCTGGAACCTGGCGACCAACACGTCGAACTTTGCTTGATGAAAGCGGGCGGCTTTGGCCGCCCCGTGCAACATGTTCCAGGCCAGTCTGTTGGACAAGCTGATCGCAGACGACCTCGGCCGCGGCTTTCGCTCGGTCGAGGCCGTCAAAGAGAGCGTGGCCCGTGATGTGGAGCACCTGCTCAACACTCGCCTGGGACGACGCATTGCGCCTGCGGAGTTTCCGCATCTCAGCCGGTCGGTGGCCAGTTATGGGCTGATGGATTTCGCGTCCATGAGCCTGGCGAGCCAGGAAGACCGCGACCGCATCTGTGATGACATTCGTCAATCCATTCTGGCGCACGAGCCACGACTGACCCGGCCGATCGTGACGCTGTCGCAGCAAGCCACGCAACTGCAGCGCCTGCACTTCTCCATCCGCGCGACCCTGCTCATCGAGGACCAACCGGAGCCCGTCAGCTTTGACGCCGTGCTGCAACCTGTCAGCCTGCACTACCGCGTGAACCACGCGGCGTGACCCAAGCCCCGCCATGAGCGATCTGCTGCCCTTTTACGAGCGCGAGCTCGCCTTCCTGCGCCAGGCATCGAGCGCATTTGCGCAGCAATATCCCAAGGTGGCGGGCCGGCTGCAGCTGAGCGGGGATGTCTCTCCCGACCCGCACGTCGAACGGATGATCGAATCCTTCGCCTTGCTGGCGGCACGTGTTCACAAGCGGCTGGATGACGACTTTCCCCTCTTCACCGAATCGTTGCTGGAGGTGCTGTATCCGAACTACCTCCGGCCATTCCCGGCCTGCTCGATCGCCCAGTTCGATCTTGGCGCAACGGCGGCGACACTGAGCGCACCGGCCCGCGTCGAGCGAGGAACGGTGCTGACCACGCGTCCTGTCAAGGGACTGTCTTGCCGCTTCACGACAACACAGGACGTCAACCTGTTGCCGCTCAGGGTGAGCGCGGTCACTTTTCGCAACGCGATCAACGCGCCAGATGGGGTGGCACTGCCCTCCGACGCAACGGCCGTTCTGTCGATTACGCTGGACCTCCTGGCCGGTCAGTTTGACTGGCGTGCGCTGGCTGCGGCACCCTTGCGCTTTTTCCTGGACGCCGAACCCTCCCAAGTCAGTGTGCTCAGAGACGCGCTGTGCGCCTGGACTCGCCGGATGTACCTGCAGACGGACGACGTACGGTGGCACGCCGTGCATGATCAGGCCTCCGGTGTGTCGCTTCGCCCCGCCATGGCCGGATTTGCGCCTGAAGAGGCGCTGTTGCCGTTCGATGCCCGCTCGGCCGATGCATACCGGCTGCTCACCGAGTACTTTGCTTTCCCGGACAAGTTCAACTTTGTTGATGTGCCATTGAGCTTGCCTGACGGCCTGCTTCAGGCTCTAGCGGCCGAGGCAGAGGGGACGGCGTCCACGCCGCGACGCATCACACTGCACCTTGTGCTTGGCGGCCTTCGGTCTGACAGCGACGCAGCGCGTTTGCTGGAGACCATTGAGGTACGGCATCTGGCGCTGGGCTGCACGCCTGTGGTGAATCTGTTTGACCAACCTGCCGATCCCATCCGCATCACGCACGAGGCAGCCGCTTATCCGGTGGTCGTGGATGCCCGGCACGCGTACGCCTATGAAGTTTTCAGCGTCGAGCGGGTATACCGCGTCCGCCAGACGTCGCGAGGCGAAACGGTGGACGAGTTCCGCCCCTTCTTCTCTTTGTGTCATGCCGATGTGCTGCAAGGAGAGGGGGCGGTTGTGAACAGGGGGCGCGGAACAGCACCGGAAGGGACGCAAGCTGGTTCAGTTGGCCAGGCCCAGCCGTGTTACTGGAGCACGAGCCGCGATGACACCGTCGCGCAGCTGAGCCCGGGCTACGAAACCGAGTTGTCTTTGGTCGACCTGGATTTCAACCCTGCGGTGCCACAGACCGAGACCCTGTCCGTCCAGGTCAAGGCCACCAACCGTGACCTTCCCGCGCAACTCCCGGTCGGCGTGTCGGGCGGCGACCTGTTCTCTGCTGGCGGTGGGGTGGCGCGGGAGATACGTCTGCTGCGCAAGCCGACTGCGACGCGGCGCTTTCACAAAGCCCGCGGCGGACTGTGGCGTCTGATTTCCCATTTGTCGTTGAATCACCTGTCGCTGTCCGAGGGCGGGCTGGATGCGCTCAAGGAACTCATGCGGTTGTACGACCTGACCGAATCGCAGGCCAACCGCCGGCAGGTCGACGGGATGGTCTCGGTGTCACACCGGGCCGCCACGGCCTGGCTGCCGGGACAGCCCTTCGCGACATTTGTCAGAGGCACAGAAGTGCGCCTGACTGTTGACGAACAGGCGTTTGTCGGCACCGGACTGAGCCTGTTTGCCGCGGTGATGGACCGATTCTTCGGCCTGTACGCGCACATCAACAGCTTCACGCAGCTGACGGTGATCTCCTCTCGCACCAACGAAGTGGTGATGGCATGTCCTCCTCGAAGCGGCGCGATCACGCTGCTGTGATCGACCGGGTGGCCGCCGCGCCACATCGGTTCGGCTTCTTCCAGACGGTGCGCTTGCTCGACCGTTGGATGGGACGCGAGCAGCCGGATGGGGAAAGCCTCCGACACATCGTGTTCCGCAACTCGTTGTCGCTTGCGTTTCCGGCCAGCGAGGTAGAGAGCCTGTCCATCCGACGCAGCGACCTCGCGTCAGGCGCCACGGGGTCGCGTGATGCGGTGGTACAGCCGCCACTTCATGGTCGCGTCGAGCGCATCGAACTCACCCCCTCTTTCATGGGCCTGCTCGGGGCGTCAGGAACGCTGCCCCATTTCTACACGGAGGTGTTGGCCCACCGCGAGCTGTACGGGCGTGATGGCTCCGGCCGCGCGTTCATGGACATCTTCAGCAGCCGTGCCCTGAGTTTGTTCTATCAGGCCTGGCGCAAGCACCGGCTTGCCGTTCACTTCGAGGCCGACTCTGTCAATCGGTTTCTCCCTCATGTGCTGGCGCTGGCGGGTCTGGGGCAGCGGGGGCTACGCCAGCGCTTACATGCCGACTCGGGGGGGGTGCCAGACGAGACGATCGCCTTCTTCGCCGGCACGCTGCAACGTCGCCGAGTTTCTGCGTCCGAGCTCCAGCGCCTGCTGGCGCGTTACCTGGGCGTGCCCGTGCAGGTGCAGCCAT
>OGCL01002822.1_pt1 | contig 11290 bp, 6 predicted proteins | sample 1570041 | NCBI WGS metagenome assembly OGCL01 (sample SAMN06266162, study PRJEB24511) | hot springs metagenome | isolation source: Hot spring water | place: South Africa: Limpopo | collected 2015-06-22 | reverse complement strand
CCACCGAGAGTGCCAAGCCATTATCGGCCGCCGCCCTCCGGGGTGTCAAGGCGACCGCTTTGTCTTTCCGCCCGCCTTGTGATAGTTTGCCCCGCCATCTTCATTCGCAACCCAGGAGACCTCATGTCCGGCTCGCAAACCCTCTCTTACAGCGGCTTTTCCAAGCTCCTTCATTGGATGATGGCGCTGATGATCTTTGGCTTGGTGGCGGTCGGCCTCTATATGGCCGAACTGCCGGACGACGCCCCCAATCGCGCCCAACTCTATGGCATGCACAAGTCGATGGGGGTGCTGTTGTTGATCCTGCTCTTGGTGCGCCTGGCCTGGCTGCGCATCCGGCCGGCGCCGGCGCTGCCCGAGGCCTTCGCCGCCAAGGAACGGCTGGTGATCAAGGGGGTGCAGGCGGCGCTCTATCTGCTGATGGCCCTGTTGCCGATCAGCGGCTATTTGATGTCCACCGCCGCCGGCTATCCGGTGACCTTCTTCGGCCTCTTCAAACTCCCCGCCCTCGTGGGCGAAAGCAAGGAACTGGCGGGCTTCGCCAAGGAGATGCACGAACTGGGCGGCTATGCCACCATCCTCTTCGTGCTGCTGCACATGATTGGGGCCGTCAAACACCGTCTCAAGGACAAGGGTGGCCCCACCGACATCCTGCAACGCATGCTGTGATACCGCGAGGGGCGCTCGGCGCGGCCGCCCCCGACATTGCTTCCACCCCCCGGCAAGGCTTCATCCCGATGGCCCCTTCTTTCAGCCTCCTTCTGTTCGTCGCCCTGGCGATCCTGGCCACCCTGATCACCGTCGTCAAACTCGTTACCTCGTTGCGCAAACGCGGCGGAGCCCTCGGCGACCTGTTCGCCGGCCGCTCCAATGCGGCGCTGTTTCAGTACGGCAAAATCCAGAGCGGCCGCACCGGCGCCGACGAGTTCCACTACATCTACTACCCGGCGGCCAACAAGCAGCCCCCTTCGATGCTGCTATTCCTGCCCTGCGCCACCCCCCTCGCCTTTGCCATCCGCCGGGAGGGGGCGGTGGAGCGCTTTTTCAAGCGCATCGGCATCAACCGCGAGACTCAAATCGGCGACCGCGGCTTCGACGACCGCTACTACATCGTCACCGAGCAGGACGACGCCACCCGCCGTCACCTCTACAACAGCCGGCGGCGCAGCGCGGTGGAACAACTCTTCGCGCTGGGGTTCACCCACCTGCGGGTCGCCGACGACCGGATACAGGCGGCGATCTCCCCCTTCTTCGCCAAGGCGCCGCTCGCCACCGAGACGTTGCAACACGCCGCCGAGGCGTTGGAGGATCTGCGCCACGGACTCCCGCCGGCGTCGCACCTAGCGCCCCAGGGGTTCCTGCTGGAACCGCCGCCGCCCCCCATCGACAATCCCTTGCACGGCCCCTGGACCCCATCCCGTATGGCCGCCTTCAGCCTCACCGGCCTGCTCATCATCGGCGGCACCATCGCCTTGGCGGCGGGGGTGGATCAGTACCCGCCGCTGGACAGCGGCGAGGTCTTCTTCGGCGCCCTCGGCATCGCCCTCGCCTCCCTGCTCGCCTTTGCCTTCCTGATGGTGACGCTGCTGCGCGGCCGGCCGGATTCGCACCGCGATCTCCTCATCGCCCTGTTGTTCGGCCTGATGGGCGTCCCGCTCACCAGCTATGGCGCCACACTGATTCTCAACGGCGCTCTAGACGACGCCCCGCCTAGGCCCCATGACGCGCTGGTGACGGATAAATACATCACCCATTCCAAAAACAGCACCAGCTACCACCTGCAAGTCCTCTCCTGGCGACATGCCTGGAGAACGGAACATCTAACGGTGAATGCCGACGTCCATGAGCAGCTGACGCCGGGACAAAGCAGGCTCAGCGTCACCACCAAGCCGGGCTGGCTGGGCTATGAATGGATATTGGATTACCACCTCCACGACCGTCGTTAGCCTTCGCACTGACCGTCGTTAGCCTTCGCACTTCTGGGAGCCTTCTCCATGCACATCTGGATTGATGCCGACGCTTGCCCAAAACCGATCCGCGAGATCCTCTTCCGCGCCGCCGAGCGGGTGCAGATCGGCCTCACCCTGGTGGCCAATCAAGCCATTACCGTCCCCCGCTCGCGTTGGATTCAAACGATACGGGTAGCCCCCGGCTTCGACGTGGCGGACCAGCATATCGCCGAGCGGGATAACTTCTCAATAACTCATAGCGCGCATATTCAAATAGTTGCCAGGTTCTGTTAAAGTCAAGCATCACAATCATCCGCGACATTCTGCCAGACATGCCCCTTCCCTTCCAACTCCCCGAAGCGTCCGCCGCGGAGCGCACCCCGCTGGTGGAACAGTTGTTGGGGCTGATCGCGGACCTGCTGGAGCGGAATCAGCAACAGGCGGAGACCCTTCAGCAGCTTCGCGACGAGATGGCGGTACTCAAGGGAGAGAAGGCCAAACCCAACTTCAAGCCAAGCGGGATGGCGCAAAACACCGATCCCGACGGCCCACCCAGCGGCCCCGCCGAGAAAGGGACCGGCAACGGAAAGCCGGACTCCGCCGATAAACGTCCTGGCTCGACCAAACGGCACAAGACCGCGGAACTGACGATCCACGAGGAGGTCTCCCTAGCCCCGGCACAACCGTTGCCCGAAGGTTCGCGCTTCAAGGGCTATCGGGACGTGGTGATCCAGGATCTCCGAAGCAGTGCCCACAACACCCGCTATCGGCTGGAGGTCTGGCAAACTCCGGACGGCGAGTGGGTCTGTGGAGAACTGCCGGCACCGCTGCGCGACGGACGGTTCGGCCCCGAACTGCGGCGGTTCGTGATCTATCAGCACCACCAGCGCCACGTCACCCAGCCGCTGTTGCATGAGCAGCTGCGGGAATTCGGCATCGACCTCTCGGTGGGACAGATCGACGCCCTGCTGAGCGGACGCAACAAGGCCTGCTTCGCCGAGAAGGACCAGTTTCTGGCGACCGGCCTTCACGTCAGCCGCACATCACCGTGGACGACTCCGGGGCGCGCCATCAAGGCAAGAACGGCTACGTCACCCAGATCGGCAACGACCTCTTCGCCTGGTTCGCCAGCACCGGCAGCAAGAGCCGGGTCAACTTTCTGGAACTGCTCCACGCCGGCGCAATCCACTATGTCCTCAACGAGCACGCCCTGGAGTATTGGACCGAACAGGGGCCGCCCCTGGCGCCGCGTCAGCAGCTCCAGACCCGCTGGCCGGGGCCGATCGCGGAGCCCGACTGCTGGGAGATCGTAGGTTGGGGTGACGAAGGAACCCCAACAAATCGCGTCCGAACCCCCTAATCGTCGTTTGCCACCGTGTCATGCATCCGCATGATTTCAGGCATCGGAATTGTTGGGGTTCGCAAGCTCACCCCAACCTACGGGGCTAGCGCGTAGGTTGGGGTGACGAAGGAACCCCAACAAAGCGCGTCCGAACCCCTAATCGTCGTTTGCCACCGTGTCATGCATTCGCATGATTTCAGGCATCGGAATTGTTGGGGTTCGCAAGCTCACCCCAACCTACGGGGCTAAAAAAGGCCGCTGAAGCGGCCTTTTTTAGTGGCGGGGGGAATTTTAACAGCTTGGCAACTCACTACTCCCCATCAAATACTCATCCACCGCCCGGGCGCATTGCCGCCCTTCGCGGATGGCCCAGACCACCAGGGATTGGCCGCGGCGCATGTCGCCGGCGGCAAATACTTTATCGAGAGAGGTGCGATAGGCGCCCTTGCCTTCGGTGGCGGCCTTGACGTTGCTGCGGCCGTCCAGTTCCACGCCCAGTTCCTTGATCATGCCTTCCAGCACCGGGGAGACGAAGCCCATCGCCAGGGTGACGAGGTCGGCCTTGAGTTCGAACTCGGAGCCGGGCACTTCGCTCATGCGCCATTGGCCGCTGGCGTCCTGGGTCCATTCGACCTTGACGCAGCGCAGGCCGGTGACGCGGCCGTTCTCGCCGAGGAATTCCTTGGTGAGGACGGAGAACAGGCGTTCGCAGCCTTCCTCCTGGGAGGAGGAGGTGCGGTATTTGTTGGGCCAGTAGGGCCAGGTGGTGGCCTTGTCTTCCTTGTCCGGCGGGCGGGGCAGGATTTCGATTTGGGTGACGGAGAGGGCGCCGTGACGGTTGGAGGTGCCGATGCAGTCGGAGCCGGTGTCGCCGCCGCCGATGACCACCACGTGTTTGCCGTTGGCGGTGATGAATTCGGCATCGGGGATGCTGCTGCCCTGCACCCGCTTGCTGTTGGTCCGCAGAAAGTCCATGGCGAAGTGGATGCCCTGAAATTCCCGGCCAGGAATCGCGAGGTCGCGCGGTAGTTCGGCGCCGCCGGCCAGTACCAGGGCGTCGAAGCCTTCCAGCAGTTCTTTGGCGGGCTTGCTGACGCCGATGTGGGTGTTGGGGTGGAACTCCACCCCTTCCGCCTGCATTTGGGCGATGCGGCGATCCAGCAGCCGCTTGTCCAGCTTGAAGTCGGGGATGCCGTAGCGCATCAGGCCGCCGATGCGGTCCTGGCGTTCATACACGGTGACCTCGTGGCCGGCGCGGGCGAGTTGCTGGGCGCAGGCCAATCCGGATGGCCCGGAGCCGACCACGGCGACCTTTTTGCCGCTGCGGCGCGCCGGGATCTGGGGCTTGATCCAGCCCTCGGCCCAGCCTTTGTCCACAATGGCGCATTCGATGGTGCGAATGGTCACCGGGGCGTCGTCGATGTTGAGGGTGCAGGCGGCCTCGCAGGGGGCGGGGCAGATGCGGCCGGTGACCTCCGGGAAGTTGTTGGTGCTGTGCAGCACCTCCAGCGCCCTCGCCCAGTCCTTACGATAGACCAGGTCGTTCCAGTCCGGGATGAGGTTGTTGATGGGGCAGCCGTTGTGGCAGAAGGGGATGCCGCAGTCCATGCAGCGGGCGCCCTGACGGGCGAGGTCGTCCTCGGTGAGCGGGACGATGAACTCGCCATAGTGTTGCAGCCGGTCCCCTACCGGCTTGTAGGTGCGGTCCTGGCGGGGAAACTCTTTGAATCCGGTTGGTTTGCCCATACTTGCTCGCTCCCCTTAGTTGGCGGCGCCTTGATTGGTCCGCGCCTGGGCCTGCCGCTGCGCCTGCATCTCTTGCAGGGCGCGGCGGTAGTCCAGCGGCATGACCTTGACGAATTTCGGCAGGTAGTGGTTCCACTGCTCCAGGAGGGTGCGCGCCCGCGAGCTGTTGGTGTAGTGCAGGTGCTGTTCCACCAACTGGCGCAGGCGGATGGCGTCGTGGCGGGTCATGTCGTGGCTGACATCCACCCGCCCGTGGGTCTCCAGGTCGCCGCCCTGGTGCTCCAGCCGCTCCAGGGCCTCGTCCTCCTGCTGGATGGGTTGCAGCTCCACCATGGCGAGGTTGCAGCGCTTCTCGAAGTCGCCCGCCTCGTCCAGCACATAGGCGATGCCGCCGGACATGCCGGCCGCGAAGTTGCGGCCGGTGGGGCCGAGCACCACCACCACGCCGCCGGTCATGTACTCGCAGCCGTGGTCGCCCACCCCCTCCACCACCGCGGTGGCGCCGGAGTTGCGCACGGCGAAGCGCTCGCCGGCCACGCCGCGGAGGTAACACTCGCCGGCGATGGCGCCGTACAGCAGGGTGTTGCCGGCGATGATGTTCTCCTCCGGAACTATGGGGCTCCGCGCCGGCGGGTAGATGACGATGCGGCCGCCGGAGAGGCCTTTGCCCACATAGTCGTTGCCCTCGCCCACCAGCTCGATGGTCACGCCCTTGGCCAGCCAGGCGCCGAGGCTCTGGCCGGCGGTTCCGCGCGCCTGGATGTAGATGGTGTCGGCGGGCAGGCCGGCGTGGCCGTAACGCTCCGCCACCCGACCGGAGAGCAGGGTACCGAAGCTGCGGTTGTAGTTGTGGATGTCGATCTCGATGCGCACCGGTTCGCCGCGCTCCAGGGCGGGTTGCGCCTGACGGATCAGCTCGTGGTCCAGGGCCTTGTCTAGCCCATGGTCCTGGGTCTCGCAGTGATGGATGGCCACCTCCGGCGCCACCGACGGCTTGCGCAGCAGGCGGGAGTAGTCGAGGCCCTTGGCCTTCCAGTGATGGATGGCCTTGCGCATGTCCAGGCGGTCCATCTGGCCGATCATCTCCTGGTAGGTGCGGAAGCCCAGCCTCGCCATCAGGCGGCGCACCTCTTCGGCCACGAAGAAGAAGTAGTTGACGATGTGCTCCGGCTTGCCGGTGAAGCGCTTGCGCAGTTCCTGGTCTTGGGTGGCCACCCCCACCGGGCAGGTGTTGAGGTGGCACTTGCGCATCATGATGCAGCCTTCGACGATCAGCGGGGCGGTGGCGAAGCCGATCTCGTCCGCGCCGAGCAGGGCCGCCACCACCACGTCACGGCCGGTGCGCATACCGCCGTCGGCCTGTACGCAGATGCGCCCGCGCAGTTTGTTGAGCACCAGGGTCTGATGGGTCTCGGCCAGGCCGATCTCCCAGGGGGAGCCGGCGTGTTTGATGGAGGACAGGGGCGAGGCGCCGGTGCCGCCGTCGTAGCCGGAGATGAGCACATGATCGGCGTGCGCCTTGGAGACGCCGGCGGCCACGGTGCCCACGCCCACCTCGGAGACCAGCTTCACCGAGATGCGGGCATTGGGGTTGACGTTCTTGAGGTCGTGGATGAGCTGCGCCAGGTCCTCGATGGAGTAGATGTCGTGATGCGGCGGCGGCGAGATGAGGCCGACGCCCGGCGTCGAATGACGCACCCGGGCGATCTGGGCGTTCACCTTGTGGCCGGGGAGCTGGCCGCCTTCGCCGGGCTTGGCGCCCTGGGCCATCTTGATTTGGATCTCGTCGGCGTTGACCAGGTATTCGGTGGTCACGCCGAAGCGGCCGGAGGCCACCTGTTTGATGGCCGAACGCATCGGGTTGCGCGTGCCGTCCTCCAGCGGACGGAAGCGCTCCGGCTCCTCGCCCCCCTCGCCGGTGTTGGACTTGCCGCCCAGGCGGTTCATGGCGATGGCCAGGGTGGAGTGCGCCTCGTAGGAGATGCTGCCGAAGGACATGGCCCCAGTGGCGAAGCGCTTGACGATGGACTGCGCCGGTTCCACCTCCTCCAGCGGGATCGGCTGCTCGGCGAACTTGAACTCGAACAGGCCGCGCAGGGTGAGCAGCCGCTCGTTCTGCTCGTTGATCGCCTTGGAGAACTCCTCGAAGGTGCGCCAGTCGTTCTTGCGGGTGGCGTGTTGCAGCTTGGCGATGGTCTCCGGGGTCCAGGCGTGCCCCTCGCCGCGCACCCGGTAGGCGTAGTCGCCGCCGACGTCGATGGCATTGCGGTAGATGGGGTTGTTGCCATAGGCCTGACGGTGCCAGCGCATCCCCTCCTCGGCCACCTCGGCCACGCCGATCCCCTCGATGGTGGTGGCGGTGCCGGTGAAGTACCGCTCCACGAAGGCGCTGGAGAGGCCGATGGCGTCGAAGATCTGGGCGCCGCAATAGGACTGGTAGGTGGAGATGCCCATCTTGGACATCACCTTGAGCAACCCCTTGGAGACCGCCTTGATGTAGCGCTTTTGCAGCTCCTCCTCGCTGAGTCCGTCGCCCTGGCCCTTGAGTTTGGCGATGGTGTCAAAGGCGAGGTAGGGGTTGATCGCCTCGGCGCCGTAGCCGGCCAGCACCGCGAAGTGGTGTACCTCGCGGGCGCTGCCGGTCTCCACCACCAGGCCGGAGGAGGTGCGCAGCCCCTTCCTCACCAGGTGATGATGCACCGCGGCGGTGGCTAGCAGGGCCTGGATGGGGACGCGGGTCTCGTCCACCTTGCGGTCGGACAGGATGACGATGTTATGCTTGCCCAGCACCGCCTGTTCCACCTCGGCGCACAGGCGCTCCAGGGCGGGCTCCAGGCCGGCGGAACCTTGATCGGCCGGATAGGTGATGTCGGCGGTATAGGTGCGGAAGGCGCCGCCGGTGAGGTCGCCGATGGCGCGCAGGCGGGCCAGGTCGGTGTTGCTGAGGATCGGCTGTCCCACCTCCAGGCGCATGTGATCCCCCGCCTGGGCCCCCAGCAGATTGGGCCGCGGGCCGATCAGCGACACCAGCGACATCACCAGCTCCTCGCGGATGGGGTCGATGGGCGGGTTGGTGACCTGGGCGAAGTTCTGCTTGAAGTAGTTGAACAGCGGTTTGGGCTTGTTGGAGAGCACCGCCACCGGATTGTCCGCCCCCATGGAGCCCACCGCCTCCTGGCCGGTGAGGGCCATCGGCGCCATCAAGAATTTCACGTCCTCCTGCGTATAGCCGAAGGCGTTCTGCCACTTCAGCAGGGTGGCGTCGTCCGGGGTCATGGGCCCCACCGCCGGCGGCAGATCCTTCAGCCGGACCTGGCCGTGGTCCAGCCACTGCTGGTAGGGGTGACGGCTGGCCAGACCCTTCTTCAGCTCGGCGTCGTCGATGATGCGGCCCTGCTGCATGTCGATGAGGAACATCTTGCCGGGCTGGAGACGCCACTTTTTGAGGATCTTCTGCTCCGGGATGTCCAGCACCCCCATCTCCGAGGCCATCACCACCAGGCCGTCGTCGGTGATCAGATAACGGGCCGGGCGCAGGCCGTTGCGATCCAGGGTGGCGCCGATCTGGCGGCCGTCGGTGAAGGCCACCGCCGCCGGGCCGTCCCAGGGCTCCATCAGGGCCGCGTGGTACTCGTAGAAGGCGCGCCGCTCGGGGTCCATCAGCGGGTTTTCGTGCCAGGCCTCGGGGATCAGCATCATCATGGCGTGGGAGAGCGAATAACCCCCCATCACCAACAGCTCCAGGGCGTTGTCGAAGCAGGCGGAGTCGGACTGCCCCTCGGGGATCAGCGGCCACACCTTGGCCAGGTCGTCGCCGAGAACCTGGGAGGCCATGGTGCGGTGACGGGCGCGCATCCAGTTGACGTTGCCGCGCAGGGTGTTGATCTCGCCGTTGTGGGCGATCATGCGGAACGGGTGGGCGAGGTCCCAGGTGGGGAAGGTGTTGGTGGAGAAACGCTGATGCACCAGGGCCAGGGCGCTTTGGATGCGCTCGTCGCCGAGGTCTTTGTAATAGGTGCCCACCTGATCCGCCAGCAGCATCCCCTTATAGACCAGCACCCGGGACGACAGGGAAGCGATGTAAAAGCCCTTGCACTCCGGGTGGCCGCCGCGCACCGCGTTCTCGATCTGCTTGCGGATGACGAACAGCTTGCGCTCGAAGGCGTCCTGATCGGCGCAGCTGGCGCCGCGGCCGATGAACACCTGGCGCACCAAAGGCTCGGTGGGCTTCACGCTTTCGCCCAGACAGGCGCTCTCCACCGGCACATCGCGCCAGCCCAGGAAGCGTTGCCCCTCGGCGGCAATGAAGCGGGCGATCTCCCCTTCACAGGTGGCGCGGGCCATCTCGGCCTTGGGCAGGAACACCATGCCGACGCCATACTCGCCCTCGGCCGGCAGCTCGAACTTGGTCTCTGCCTTAAAAAACTTGTGCGGCATCTGCATCAACAGCCCCGCCCCGTCGCCCGCCCTGGGGTCGGCCCCCACCGCGCCGCGATGGGTCAGGCGCTCCAAAAGCTCCAGACCCTGCTCGATGATGCGGTGGCTTTTGCGGCCCTTGATATCGGCCACAAAGCCGACGCCGCAGGCGTCATGTTCGTTGCGCGGGTCGTACAACCCCTGTGCCGGTGGCAAAGCCCCTTGGGTCATCGCAAACCTCGTTAAGCTGGAGCCGGCGCACAAAAGGCGGCCGGCCGGTCTCAATCAAAATGGCGCCGCAGCCAAAGCCGGGGCCCATAGGCGAATTTGGGGCGACAAAAACCACCCCCCGCATTCATCGTCGCCCCAAAATGGGGCAAGGGTGACGCCGAGGGCGGCCTTCACCGGCCCTGCTACGCCGCTCGCGGCAGACGTAGAAAAGGACCGTGAACTCTAATCCAAAATCGTTCCCAAGGCCAGCGATTTTGCAGCGGCAAGTTAGCCGGTCGGGGCTTGCAGCCCCGACCGAAACCTTTCCCATTCCGACTGCCGTGCGTTGATCGGACATCGCATGTCGCGGTTAAAAACCGCTCCCACACCGAAAGATTGCAGTCGCGGGTACAACCCGCGACCGGCGTAGCAGCCGCAAGCGGATCCGGAGGTCGAGGCTTCCGCCGGTCTGTCCCTGGGGACGCCCAGGCGCTCCGCCAGTTCATGGCCGCCAGACCACCTCGCCCACCGGCAACTCCCAGCTGTCCACCCGGCAGCGTTCGCGGAAGCCCGCGCCGCTCTCCTCCTTGCAGCGGCGCACCAGCGCCACCACCCGCACCCCCTCTACCCAGGGCAGCCGCTCCCGCCACGTCCCCTCGGCCTTTCCCGCCAGACGGGCGACGGTCGGCCCCTGGGGCGGCGCCAGTTCCAGACGCCCGTCGCTTTCCCGCATCCGCAGCGTATCCCCCGGCCGCAGTCCGGCCAGGGCCGCATGGATGGGGTCCGTTGCCGGCCGCTGGCCCGCATAGTCGATAAAGAGGTCGTCCAGCCCCAGCCAGTCGAAGCGACGCGCCAGCACCTCCGCCGGGGCCGGCAGGTCGAGGGCGGGGGTGCGGCGCAAGGCGTGTTCGCCTTCGATCAGCCGGGTATGGGGATTGCCCAGGCCGGCGTCGAACAGAACCAGGTTGTGACGGGCGCGGGTCATGCCCACATAGTAGGTGCGCCGCGGCTCCTCGACCTCCTCATTGGCAAACCAGCCGCCGTCCGCCAGCAGGACATGAGCGAACTCCATCCCCTTGGCCCCATGCACGGAGGAGAGGAATACCCCATCGCCGATGCGCTGTTCCCGTCGTTGTTCGGCCAGGCCCTCATAGAGGAATTCGAGCAGCGGGTCGATGGGGGTCTCGGCGTCGCCGCTTTCCCCCCGCCAGTCGGCGAGGAGGTCGTGCAGCAGTTGGATCCAGGGGTTGCCGGCGGCCTCTGCGGCGCCATAGAGCCCCGTCAGCTCCTCGATCAGCGCCGTGCCCCGGGTCGTTTGGTTGCGTCTTTCCTTGAGCCGATCCAAAAATCCGGCGATCTCCCGAATGCGGTGCAGGGGCAGTGTCTTGCCTCGATCCAATCCCCAGACTACAGGTATGCCGATCTCTTCCAGCAGCGCCCGAATGGGATAGAGCGGCTCCCGCTGGGCGGCGAGCACCGCGAAGGCACGCCAATCGCCGGGGCTCAATGCGGCCAGCCGGCGCAGCTCCCCCACCAGCGCGGCGGGCTGGGCCGAAAGTCCAGGCAGCGTCAGGATCTGCACCCGGCCCTGCCCCAGGGGATCCATCTCCGCCCACACCCCGCCGGG
>OGCL01002820.1_pt1 | contig 11297 bp, 12 predicted proteins | sample 1570041 | NCBI WGS metagenome assembly OGCL01 (sample SAMN06266162, study PRJEB24511) | hot springs metagenome | isolation source: Hot spring water | place: South Africa: Limpopo | collected 2015-06-22 | reverse complement strand
GTAGTATTCGGCCATGGTGATGCCCACATAGACCGAGGCCTCCCGGGCCACCACCGGCATGTTGGAGGTGTTGGCCACCAGCAGGGTGCGCTCCATCAGGGGCCGGCCGCTGCGGGGATCCTTCAGCTTGGGGAAGGTCTCCAGCACGTCAACCAGCTCGTTGCCGCGCTCGCCGCAGCCCACATAGATGACAATGTCGGCGTTGGACCAGCGGGCGATCTGCTGCTGTACCACCGTCTTGCCGGCGCCGAAGGGGCCGGGCACCGCCGCCTTGCCGCCCTTGAGCAGGGGGAAGAAGGTGTCGAGGATGCGCTGGCCGGTGATCAGGGGGGCCACGCCGTGGTCCCGCCGGCGATAGGGGCGCGGGATGCGCACCGGCCAGCGGTGGTAAAGCCGCAGGTCGTGCAACTGGCCCTCCCGGTCTTGCAGCTTGCCGATGGGCTCATCCAACCGGTAGTCGCCCTCCGCGGCCAGTTGCACCAACTTTCCGTTCAGGTCCGGCGGCGCCAGAATCCGGTGCTGGATGGAAGCGGTCTCCGATACCGTGCCAAGCTGCGCTCCACCCTCCAGCTTGCTGCCGGGGGAGAGACCTGGCCGGGGTACAAAATGCCAGGCCCTTTCCCGGTCCAGGGCGGAGAGTACCAGTCCGCGCGGGATGTGATCGCCGGCCTGGGCGAACATTTCCTCCAATGGCCTTTGGATGCCGTCGAAGATGCCCCCCAACAGCCCAGGCCCCAGCTCCACCGAGAGGGGCCAGCCGAGGCTTTCCGCCGGCTCTTCCGGCCGCAGGCCAAAGGTGGATTCATACACCTGGACGATGGCCTCCTCGCCGCGCAGGCCGATCACCTCGCCCACCAGACCGAATTTGCCCACCCGCACCTGTTCACCATTGCGCACGCCGGGCAGGTGGACGGTGACGATGGGGCCGTTGATCTCCCGAATGGCGCCGCGTTTGCTCTCTGCTGTCATTCGCTCACCCGCTGAAGAGGATACCGCTCTCGGCGCCGCTCGGCAGCAGGCGCTCGAGGATGATCTGATAGAGTTGCGGCTCCAGCCGCCGCAACCGCCCCTCGAAGGTGTTGTCGAGGCGGATGCGGCGGTCGTAGCTGTGGATCAGCACCCCGCCGCTGGCCTCCACCGCCTCCTCGCCGAGCATGATCTGCTTTTCGGTGCCGGCCCCGGAGATTAGGTTGGCCCAGCGCGGCAGCAGGCGCTTGCGGTCCTTGCGGTTGAAGGAAACGATCAGCCGTTCGTCCTCGATCTGCTCCGCCCCCTCGTGCAGGAAGGATTGCAGCAGTGGGAGATAGCGCTCCTCGTCCTGGCCGATCTGTTGCAGGGCGACCCGCAGCCGTTGCATGGTCTCCTGCACCAGACTCCAGCGCAGCAGATCCGTCTCTTTTTGCAGTTTCAGTTCATGGGCCTGCACGGCGCGCCGATAGGTACGCTCCGCCAGGGCCTTGGCCAGCATCACCTCGCGTTCCTCGCGCAGCCGCAGTTTATCCGCCGCCTCCCTAAGGATGCGCTCGCGGCTGCGCTCCGCCCGCTCGGCCAGCTCCTGCGCCAGGCGGTTCGCCCGTGCCAGGATGGCCTTTTCGAGTTCTTCTACCTGATCCATTTCGGTCGCCAGTATCTGAGCCTAAATTTCTTCCGCACCGCCGAGCAACATCCGCACCCGCTGGTCCACCTCGCACTGGAAGCCGGTGGGATTGGCCAACGGCGGAACCTTGGCGATCACCACCCGGCCGCCCTCGCCGCGCAGTCGCCGATAGGCGGCGCTTTCCTGCGCGGTGCAGGCCACCCCGATCACCACGAAGGCCTTCTCGCCGCCCTCCTCCAGCCCCCGCAATACCCGGTCGATCTCCTCCAGCGTCGGGTCCGCATGGGTCTCGAAGCCAATCAACTGAAAGCCGTCCACCAGGGCCGACTCGCCCAGGAAGATCATGCGGGTGGGGTGTGCGGCGTCGAAGGTCTCGTGCATGGTCGCCGCTCAGATGCGGTCCAGCAGCAAAATACTCATCACCAGGCCGTAGATGGCGATACCCTCCGCCAGTCCCAAATAGACCAGGGTGCGGCCGAAGATCTCCGGCTTCTCCGCCAGGGCCGCCAGGGAGGCGGCGCCGATGGGGCCTACCGCGATGCCGGCGGCGATGGTGCTGAAGGCGGTGGGGAGGCCGACACCGATCAACGCCAGCCCAAGGCCGGTGCTGATCTCCTTGGTTCCTTCCGCCACCTCGGGGCTGGCGGCCATGACATCCTGCACGCCCAACAGGATGAGGACGGCCTGGGCCAGCACGAAGAGGCCCAGGTTGGAGGCCACCAGCGGCCTGAGCCAGCGACCGGCCGGCCGCATCTGCGGCTTGAGTTCAATCAGAATGCCGGCCACCACCATCCCGGCCAGACCCAGGGTCATGAGCGCGATCAACCAATACATTTTCGATTATCTCCTATTCGACATTTCTTAAAGATAGTTTTAAGGGTTAAGTTTTAAGGGTTAAGGAAGCGCTTCCAAAGTACAGGAGCCTTATCGCTAAAGACTCTCGCTTACAAACCTAACACGAGAAGGGCTTACCCTTAACGTCATGCGGAGTGCAGACCTGACAAGTCTCTGGCCAGAACGATGACCAAGGCCCCGATCCTTAACCCTTAACCCTTATAAACTTCTTCCGTCCCCGCCAGCCTCAAGGGCTTGAACTCCCGGCCGTCACCGGCGAAGAAGCGGGAGAAGCCCTCGTAGTATTCCAAACGCAGCGCCTGTATGGTGACTATGGCCCCCTCCAGCACGAGGATGAAGAGGTTGCCCAGCACCACAGTAATCCAGTGGCCGGCGGGGCCCATCTGGTCCGCCAGAGTGAAGACGGCGATAGCCAACGCGACGTGGTTGAGGCTGAAGGCGGCCACGCGCAGAAAGGAAAGGGTGTTGGACATGTAGCCGGTGATCGCCTCGAAGGACTCCACCAAGGCCACGATGATGCGCTCTCCCACCGGCGCATGCAACTCATGGGCCTGATAGACCACCAGCGAGAGGATGGAAAGGGCGAAGCCCAGACCCGGCAGAATGCCGAACCCCTTGCCAAGATAGAGGTTATAAAAGCCGGCCAACAGACTCAAATAAAGGATGACGCTGACCACCCCGTTGGGGCCGAACAGCGCCTCCTGGGTGCGCCCGGTGATGACGCGGTTGTAGATGTTCACCAGGCTGATCAGCAACAGGAACCCGACCCCCCAGCCAAGGGCCACCTTGAGCATGTAGATGGGGTTCGACAGCGGGGCGATCCACAGCGGGTGCAGCACCTCCTCGAAGCCGAAGAGGCTGCCATAGAGGAAGCCGAATAGGGTGGCGGCAAGGCCGTTGCCCACCACGAAGGGCACGAAGCTCTTGAGGGCGCGGCGGCCGAACCAGGCAGCGGCGACGATCACCAGGCCGTGGCCGATGTCGCCGAACATCATGCCGAACATAAACATAAAGCTGGCGGCGAACAGGAGCGTGGGGTCGATCTCGCCGTAGCGCGGGATGCCGTACTCCTTCACCAGGGCGGTGAAAGGGCGGGTGAGGCGGTTGGGGCGCATGGCGGTGGGGACGAAGGGGCGCTCCTTGGGGGTCGGGTCGCGTTCCAGGATGAGGAAGGGGTTGTCCAGCCGCGCCAAGGCCTGGCGAATCCGCGGCAGGTCGCGCGCCGGCGCCCAACCGCGCAGCATCGACAACAGCCCGGAACTGCGCGCCGCCGTATCCACCTGCACGAAGGGCTCGGCCATGGCCAGGGTGCGGCGGGCCGCCTCCAGTTCCTCCCGAACCTCGTCGCGATAGCCCTGCAACCGCCCCTCCAACTCGCGACGACGCTTGATGATGGCGGCCCGCCGAACCTCCAGTTCCCGGCGCACCCGTTCCGGCTCCTGATTCAGCTCGCGCGGGATCTCGAAGGGGGTGAAGCCGGCGGTGTCGAGCAGGTGATGCACCTCCTCTTCCCGCTCGCCGCGCGGTCCCGCCACGATGATATGGGCGTGCTCCTCGCTCTCCATGAAGACGTAGAGAAAGGAGCCGGCCAGGGCCAGCGCCTCCTTGAGCTGAGGGATGTTGCTGCGCGGGGCCGAACCAATGGCCAGATGGAGGAACATCTTCTCCCCCTGCAACAGGCCGAGATCCAGGTCAAGGTGAGCGAAGTTGTCCAGGGCATGTTCCAGTTGGCGCACCCCACGCTCCTCCTCCCCCACCTCGCGGAACTCTTCCTCGAACGCCGAACAATGGCCCCAAATCTCGCGCAGCCGTACCAGCAGCCGCTCCAGGTCCGCCTCGCTCACCTCGCGCAGTTTTGGCAGCCGCAACGGGGCGTCGAGAGGGATCAGTTTGAGGATGCGCTCGATGCGCGAGTGGGCCTGGGCATACAACTCGCCGTAGCGCTCTGCCGGCAGGCGCGGGAACTCCTGCTCCAGCTCCGGCCGCGGGTCGGGGGAAAAGACCCCCAACTCCGCGAGGATCAAACAGGCCCGCGGCAGATCCTCGGTGAGAATCTGAATGCGCAGCTGCTTCATGGCCAACGGCCTAAACATGGCGCCCCCTTGGAATCAGGCCCATAGCCGTCGTTCCTCCGGCAATTCTTGCCCCACGGCGAAGCGTAAGGTGGCGGCATCCAGACCGAGAACCTTGCCCTGAACGATGGCGAAGATGCGCCGCAGGTCGATCTCCCGCAGGGTCAAATAGGCCAGCGCCCGCGAAGCCGCCGAGGGGCTGCGCCGCAGGACGTGGCGGGCCTCGCTGACGGCGCGTCGTTCCAAGGCCCGCTCCACCCGCGATGGGCTATTGTCGTCGTCCTCCAGCCAGCGGCCGAGGGAGCCGGGCAGAGCGGCGATCACCTCCTCGAAGGAGCCCTGTTCCACCAGTTGCATCAGGGTATGCCGTCCCAATAACCGCCCGTTGGGCACCAACAGGTAATAGGTCTCGCTGGGCGGCAACCCATAGACGAAGCGGTAGCGCAGCAGCCACAGCAGGTTCTGGTGGTCCAGCAGCACGCCCAGGAACTCCAGCAGGGGGCGCTGCTCATCGGCATCGGTGGTAAAGACATGTTTCAACAGCCCGGCGTAATAGAGGCGGTCGATGGCGGCATCCAGGGAAAAAGGCTCGTTCTTTTCCTCATAGACCTTACGCGCCTGCCGGGCGATCTCCTGGTAAGGCCCTTGCTCCAGCCGCCGCAGCAGCTCCGAGGGGTTGTCCGCGCGCAACAGCTCCTCGTGGGGGAGCTGCATGCGGCGGGGCAGCTCGTGCAGTTGGTCGGCGATCTGCACCTCCGCCATTTCGTTGATCTTGCCGCGGATCAGGGCCTTGAGGTTAAAAAAGACGAACTTGCGACTCCAATAAACCAGCACATCCCGCTGCGGGCCGGCGAAGGGCAGCAGCAGGGTGGCGTGCTCCTGCATCAGGAGGCGGATGAACACGCGCTCCACCGTGCGATTGAACACCCGTTCCGCCATCCCCTCCTCGCCCGCGGCGGTCAGTCCGAAAGTTTCCAGCACCTGGGGCAGCGGGGCTTGCAGCAAGGACTCCAGTTCCGGATCGGCCAGCAGCCGTTCCGCCGCCATCACGGCGACGCGGGTCTTGGCGTAGATTTGGGTAGTCATGCCCATCGACGGTGGTCCCGCGGCAGTCGTACCCTAAGCGCTCGCGCCAACCTGCGTCACCCGCTCCAGGGCCGCCGCCAGGGCGTCCTCCTGATGCTCGGCCGCCACCGCCCGCAGGCGCGCATGGCGCTCCTCGTAGCGCCGCCGCAGTTCCTTAATGGACTGATCGGCCCGCGCCTCGGCCTTTTCGACAAAGGCGCGGTGCAACTCCGGGATGCGCGCCTCGAACCGCTGCTCTTCCACCCGCGCCTCGTTGAGGGCGTTTTGAATCAAGGCGTCCCGCCCCTCTTCCGCTTGGCGGGCGATCTTTTCCGCGTTAATTTCGGCATCGAGCAGCCGGCGCAGGGAGTCTTCCATTGCCATGTACCTTGGGTTTAGGTTGCGGGTGAAGGAAGTGGCCATGGTCATAGTTCCGGCCACTTCTGCGCCTGGAGTGCAAAAGCGCAGCGCGAAGCGCGTAGCTTTTGCTCGACGCGCAAATCTGCTCCTGGCGGATTTGTGCTCGGCGCATCCCTGCGCCGAGCCCCTTCGGGGCTTGCGCGCAAATCTGCTCCTGGCAGATTTGTGCCGTCACTCCAAAAGCTTCGCTTCGCTACGCTTTTGGACTCCAACGACTCCTGGCCGGAACGATAATCAAAGCCTTCCGGCCAGAGACCTGACAGGTCTTGAAGACCTGTCAGGTCTGTATTCCGCACGGTGGCCGGAACCATGACCAAAGTCAGCAACTTTATCCCATGAACATGCCGCCATTGACATGCAGGGTCTCGCCGGTGATGTAGGCCCCCCCCGGAGAGGCCAGGAAGACCACCGCCGCGGCGATCTCCTCCGGCTGGCCCAGGCGGCCGAGGGGGATGCCGGTGAGCAGCGCCTTGCGGTGCTCCTCCGGCAGGCCGCGGGTCATGTCGGTGTCGATGAAGCCCGGCGCGACCGCGTTCACCGTGATGCCGCGGGAACCCACTTCCCGCGCCAGGGACTTGGTGAAGCCCAATAGCCCCGCCTTGGCCGCCGCGTAGTTGGTCTGTCCCGCGTTGCCGGCGCTGCCCACCACCGAGCCGATGTTGATGATGCGCCCCTTGCGCGCCTTGGTCATGCCGCGCAGGCAGGCCCGGGTGACGCGGAACAGGGAGGAGAGGTTGGTCTCGATGATCGCATCCCACTCCTCATCTTTCATGCGCATCAGCAGGTTATCGCGGGTGATGCCGGCATTGTTCACCAGGATACTGGGAGCGCCGAAGCTGGCCGTGATCTCCTTCACCACCTCTTCGATCTGCGCCCCATCGGTGACGTTCAGCACCCGCCCGGCCCCGCGGATGCCGGCCGCCTGCAAGCGCTCGCCGATGGCCTGCGCCCCGGACTCGCTGGTGGCGGTGCCGATCACCGTGGCCCCGGCCTTGCCGAGCCCCTCGGCAATGGCCTGGCCGATACCCCGGCTGGCGCCGGTGACGAGGGCGATTTCATTTTCGAGCATCACATTATCCTCGATTTTAGATGGTTAAGTTTTAAGGATTAAGGGTTAAGGATTCTTTTGCACCCACGCACTGTACGGGGACCGCCGTCCCCCCTTAAACCTTAACCCTTAACCCTTAACCCTTAAAACCCTTAATACTTGAGCAGAACCGACCCCCAGGTGAATCCCCCCCCGAAGGCCTCCATCAGCAGGGTCTCCCGCGGCCGGATGCGGCCGTCCCGCACCGCCTGATCCAGGGCCAGGGGCACCGAGGCGGCAGAGGTGTTGCCGTGATCATGCACGGTGACCACCACCCGCTCCATGGGCATCTGCAACTTGCGGGCGGTGGCCTGGATGATGCGGATGTTGGCCTGGTGGGGGATCAACCAGTCGATCTCGGACTTGTCCAGCCCATTGGCATTTAGGGTCTCATCGACGATGCGGCCGAGGGTAGTGACCGCCATCTTGAACACCTCGTTGCCCTTCATCTCCATATAGGCCCCGCCCTCCTGCATCAGGGCGTAGCCCTTGGAGACCCCGGCGGGAACCCGCAACAGGCTCTCGTAGTCGCCGTCCGCGTGCAAGTGGGTGGAGATGATGCCAGGTTCGTCGCTGGTCGCCAATACCACGGCGCCGGCGCCGTCGCCAAACAGCACGCAGGTGGTGCGGTCGGTCCAGTCCATGATGCGGGACATGGTCTCCGCCCCCACCACCAGGGCGCACTTGGCGCTGCCGGTGCGGATGAACTTCTCCGCCACGCTGAGGGCGTAGATGAAGCCGGTGCAGACCGCCTGCACATCGAAGGCGGCGCAGCCGTGGATGTCCAGCCGGCTTTGCAACAGACAGGCGGTGCTGGGAAAGACCTGGTCCGGGGTGGTGGTGGCCACCACGATGAGATCGATATCCCGCGGCACCTTGCCGGCGGCCTCCAGGGCCGCGCGGGCCGCCTTCTCGGCGAGGTCGCAGGTGGTCTCGCCGTCCACCGCGATATGACGCTTTTTGATGCCGGTGCGCTCCTGGATCCACTGGTCGGTGGTATCCACCATGCGCTCCAGGTCTTGGTTGGTCAGCACCCGCTCGGGAAGATACCCGCCGGTGCCGATGATGCGGGCAAATTTCACACGCTGACCCTTTTCTCTAACTGCGCCTCGACCCCGCTGGCGATCAGGGCCGGGACGTTCTTGAGGACCTCTTTCTTGGCGATGCCGATGGCATTGGCGAAGGCCACTGCATCGGCGCCGCCGTGGCTCTTGATCACGATGCCGCGCAACCCCAGCAGGCTGGCGCCGTTGTACTGCCGCGGGTCGATGATCTGCTTGAAGCGACGCATCACCGGCATGGCCAGCAGGCCCACCAGTTTGGTGAAGAGGTTCTGGCCGAAGGATTGGCGCAGGAAGTGGGCCACCATCTTGGCCACCCCCTCGCTGCTCTTCAGGGCCACGTTGCCGACGAAGCCGTCGCACACCACCACATCGACCCCGCCCTTATAAACGTCGTCCCCCTCCACATAGCCGATGTAGTTGAGGGAACCGCCGGACAGCCGTTCATGGGCGCCCTTCACCTGCTCGTTGCCCTTGATCTCTTCCTGACCGATGTTGAGCAGGCCCACCCGCGGGCGCGGGTTGTCGTCCACCGAGGCGACCAGGGCGCTGCCCATGATGGCGAACTGGAACAGGTGCTCCGCCGTGCAATCGACATTGGCCCCCAGATCGAGCATCCAGGTGTGGCCCTCGATGGAGGGGATGGCGGTGATGATGGCCGGCCGATCCACGTTGGGCAGCATCTTGAGCACGAAGCGGGAGGTGGCCATCAGGGCGCCGGTGTTGCCGGCGCTCACGCAGGCGTCGGCCTCCCCCTGCTTGACCAGGTCGATGGCCACCCGCATGGAGGAGTCCTTTTTGTTCTTGAGGGCACGGGAGGGCGGCTCGTCCATGCCCACCTCCTGGTTGGCGTGGTGGACCCGCAGACGCCCGCCGAAATCCCCCTCGCTCAGCAGCGGTCGGATCTTCTCCTCCCGCCCCACCAGGATCAGCTGCACTGCGTCGTCCTTGCGCAGAAAGGCCACCGCCGCGGGTACCACGACGCCGGGGCCGTGGTCGCCGCCCATGGCGTCGAGGGCGATGGTGATAGGACGCTGTTGCGCCATCGAATCCGCAGGCTCCACCAAAGGAAAATCAAAAGGCCGCAGGGTTCGGACAACAAACGCGCAACGGCCGCACCCGATCCAGGATCCGGGGTGCGGCCGTTCGATGCTCGATCACCCTGCCGCGACCTAAAGGTCAGGGCTTGGCCGGGGCGATCTTGCGGCCCTTGTAGAAACCGTCCGGGGTCACATGGTGACGCAGATGGGTCTCGCCGGTGGTGCTATCGGTGGCGAGGGTCTCCGGCTTGAGGCCGTCGTGGGCGCGACGCATGCCGCGCTTGGAGGGGGTGGATCGGTTCTGTTGGACCGCCATGGTTTAGGGCTCCTCAAATTAGAGTCAAAGGGCAATACAAAATCATTCAAGCGTCTCGCCGCTTGAGCGCCGCCAACTGGGCGAAGGGATTCTCCCGCGGGGCCGCCTCGGCGGTCTCCGCGACCTCCACCGCCGGCCCCTGGTAGTGCAGTTCGCACCCCCCCTCGGGGTGACGCGGCGCCTGCGGCAATGCCAGCAGGATCTGCTCCTCCACCAGGTCCAAGAGCCGCACCCGCGGCTCTTCGGGCCACCAGGGATCGCTCCCCTCCGGCGCCTGCTCCATCTCGGCGAAGCTCTCCACCAGCACCAGCGCCACCGGCTCGTCCACCGCCAGCACCAAGGGCTCCAGACAGCGCTGGCACAGCAGGGTCAGACGCGCCTGCACCCGCCCGCCAACCCGCACCCGCTGGCGCTCGTCCCGATCAAAGGCGAGGCTGAACGCCACCTCTCCCCGCGGATCGGCCACTGCCGCGGCGATACGCGGCAGTTCGCCGGGGACTGCAATCCCACTGAACCGCTTACCCGCGTTGGCGCAGTGCCTGTGGTCCACAAACTCTGGCAAGGGCGAAGACATAAGCTGGAAATCTTATTCGGTATTTACCAGGTTTGTCAAAAACAAATTTTTAGCCGGCAATAGGAAACCGTTCTTTCGAGAATCCCGTGGATAACCCCCCACTCCGCACACCCCTAAACACTAGATCTTGTGGTGACGGTCGGCAGGCGATAGGGTAGGCTGATCTCCTTTAACCCGCTGAGTAACGATGCCATGAACAAGCCCCTCGACGATGAAAGAGGTTGCGGCAGGGCCGACAAGGGGAAAGCCCCTGCGCTGGCTGTTTCCGCTCCCTCGCCTGATTCCCCCTGGAGTAGTCCCATGTTCCTTCGTCTCCGCCACCTCGCCGCCGCCCTGCTGCTGGGACTGGCCGCCCTGCCGGCCCTGGCCGGCGAGTTGACCCTGGCCGCCGCCGCTGACCTCAAGTTCGCCCTCGAAGAGGTGGCCGCGGCCTTCCGCGCCGCCCACCCCGACGACCGGGTAAACCTGGTCTTCGGCTCCAGCGGCAAGTTCTTCACCCAAATCCAGAACGGCGCCCCCTTCGACCTCTACCTCTCCGCCGACATCAGCTATCCGCGCAAGCTGGTAGAAGCCGGACTGGCGGCCGGGGAGGCGCATCCCTACGCGGTGGGGCGCATCGTCCTCTGGAGCCTGGACCCGGCATTGGCCAAGACCGCCCTGGCCGACCTGCCCCAGGCCAAGATCAAGAGGTTCGCTATCGCCAACCCCGCCCACGCCCCCTACGGCCTGCGCGCCCAGGAGGCGTTGCGACACGCCGGGGTCTGGGAGGCGCTGGAGCCGCGCCTGGTGATGGGGGAGAACATCGCCCAGACCGCCCAGTATGTCGAAAGCGGCGCGGCCCAGGCGGGCATCGTCGCCCTCTCCCTGGTGCTCTCCCCGACCTTGGAAGGCAAGGGGGCCTGGACCCTGATCCCCGCCGATTGGCACGAGCCCCTGGAGCAGGGCTTCGTCATCCTCAAGCGCGCCGCCGATAACCCCCTGGCCGCCGCCTTTTCCGCCTACCTGAACGGCCCCGAGGCACGCGCGGTGCTGCGCCGCTACGGCTTCGTGCTGCCGGGCGAGGGAGGCTGATCCGCCATGTCCGCCGCCGACCTCCTCGCCCTCCAGACCACCCTGGCCCTGGCCGGGGTGACCACGATAGTGCTGCTCCTGATCGGCACGCCGCTCGCCTGGTGGCTGGCGCGCACCCGCTCGCGCCTGGCGGTGGCGG
>OGCL01002817.1_pt1 | contig 11307 bp, 8 predicted proteins | sample 1570041 | NCBI WGS metagenome assembly OGCL01 (sample SAMN06266162, study PRJEB24511) | hot springs metagenome | isolation source: Hot spring water | place: South Africa: Limpopo | collected 2015-06-22 | reverse complement strand
CATGTTCACCGCCGGCGCCCTGGAGCAGGGCCGCAACGGCTGGACCCACCAGCGCCCGGAGATCGAGAACTACATCGCCGCCCAGATGCGCAACGGCAACGTCTACGCCCTGTTTCCCTGCGACGCCAACGCCATCCAGGCGGCCTACGAGTACGCCACCCAGAGCTACAACAAGGGCATGGTGATCATCGCCTCCAAGTCGCCGCTGCCGGTGTACCTCAACATGGACGAGGCGCGTGCGGCGGTGGAGCGGGGCGCCGCGACCCTCTACGAATCGCCCGCGGGCAGCCGCGGCTGCGTGGTCTTCGCCGTCACCGGCGACATGATCCTGCTGCCCGTGTTCGCGGCCAAAGACAGGCTGGAGGCGGAGGGCTGGCGGGTGCGCATCGTCGCCGTGGTCAACCCGCGCCGGCTCTACCGTCCCATTGATGTGAGCTGGGAGACCGTCGCCGAGCCGGACAACGCCTTCCTGGATGACGACCATTTCCACGCCCTGTTCGACGGCGAGGTGCTGCTGGCGGTGAGCGGCGGGCCCAGCGCCTGCCTGGAGCCGGTACTGCTGCGCAGCCGCGCCGCCAGACGCGACGTCTTCGCCTGGAAGCGCGGCGAGACCACCGCCAGCCCCCAGGAGCTCATGGACTACAACGGGCTGACGGCAGAGGCGATGGTGGCGCGGGTTCGAGCGCTGGGTTGATGCCTGTCCACCTGCCGGCGGCCGGACCCGATTCCACCCGTTGCAGAGGGGTCCACGGGCAAGCCCCCTTGACAAAGGGGGTGGCGCGAAGCGCCGGGGGTTTCCTCCGCGCCAGCCGGCACGCACAAAGCGCATACAGACCATGACCGACACGAAGATCATCGTCCTCGACGACGACCCGACCGGCTCGCAGACCGTGCATTCCTGCCTGCTGCTCACACGCTGGGACGTCTACACCCTGCTCGAGGCCCTGGCGGATGCCGCGCCCCTGTTCTTCGTGCTGACCAATACCCGCGGTGTGGATGCTGAGCGCGCATCGGCCGTCACGCGCGAGGTCTGCCACAACCTCAAGCAGGCCCTGGATCGGCGCGAGAAGGCGGGTCAGCCGGTGAACCCCATCCTGGTCAGCCGCTCCGACTCGACCCTGCGCGGCCACTATCCGGTCGAGACCGACATCATGGCCGAGGAACTGGGCCCCTTCGATGCCCACTTCCTCACGCCCGCCTTCTTCGAGGGCGGCCGCATCACCCGAGACGGGGTGCATTACCTGATGGTGCATGGCCGGCCCGTGCCGGTGGCCGAGACCGAGTTCGCGCGCGACTCGGTGTTCGGCTATCGCAACAGCGACCTCGCCCTGTACGTGGAGGAGAAGACCGGCGGGCGCATACGGGCGGCGGACGTGCAGCGTTTCGTTCTGGACGAGCTGCGCCGGGGCTGCCTTGAGCGCCTGCTTGGGCTTGCCGGCAACGTCTGCTGTGCGGTGGATGCCGAGCGCCAGGACGACCTCGACCGCTTCGCCGCCGACCTGCTGGCCGCCGCGCAGCAGGGCAAGCGCTTCCTGTTCCGCAGCGCCGCGAGCCTGCTCACCGCCCTGGCGAGGCTACCGCCGCAGCCGGTGCCGGCGGCGAGGATGGCCGCCTACGTGCGCGACGGCCGCCCCGGCGCGGTCATCGTCGGCTCGCATGTGGCCAAGACCACGGCGCAGCTCGAGCGCCTGCTCGCCGAGCCGGGCGTGGCGCCCATCGAGGTGGACGTCGGCCGTCTGCCGGTGGAACGCGCCGACCTGGTGACGGCCGTCTGCCAGGTGGCGCGGCAGGCGCATGCCGCCGGCTTCACACCGGTCATCTACACCAGCCGGCTGGAGCGCAGCTTCGAGAGCCGATCAGAGCGTCTGGCCTTCGGCGAGGTGGTCTCCGGCACGCTCATGGACATCGTGCGGGGGCTGCCGACCACCCTGGGCTTCCTCATCAGCAAGGGCGGCATCACCTCCAACGACGTCCTGTCCAGCGGGCTGGCGCTGCGCACGGCGCGGGTGGTCGGGCAGATCCTGGCCGGCTGCTCCGTGGTGTGCTGCCCGCCGGATCACCCCCGCTATCCCGACCTGCCGGTGGTGATCTTCCCCGGCAATGTCGGCGACGAGGACGCCCTGGCCCTCGTCTACCGGCGTCTGGCCGGTCTGGAACGTTTCGCCTCGGCGTGATGAAATCCGGCGCATGAGCGAGACCGTGAATTCCCGCGCGGCCCAGGCCCGTCGCGCCGAGCTGGTGCAGGGCCTCATGGCCCTGCTGCCCGTCGACAGCGTGCTCTACGAGCCGGAGGACCTGCGGCCCTACGAGTGCGACGGGCTGTCCGCCTACCGGCGCCTGCCCATGGTCGTGACCCTGCCCTCGACGGTGGAGGAGGTGCAGGCGGTCATGCGCCTGGCCCATCGGCTTGCGGTGCCGGTGGTGGCGCGCGGGGCCGGCACGGGACTCTCGGGCGGGGCCCTGCCGCTGGAGGACGGGCTGCTGCTCTCGCTCGCCAGGATGAAGTCCATCCTCGCCATCGACCCCGTGGCTCGCACCGCGCGTGTGCAGCCCGGTGTGCGCAACCTGGCCATCTCCGAGGCGGCGCGTCCCTACGGCCTGTACTACGCCCCCGACCCCTCTTCGCAGATCGCCTGCACGATCGGCGGCAACGTGGCGGAGAACGCCGGCGGCGTGCACTGCCTGAAGTATGGGCTGACGGTGCACAACCTGCTCAAGCTGGAGGTGGTGCTGGCCGACGGCGAGCGGCTCACCGTGGGGGCGGATGCCCTGGATGCGCCCGGCTTCGACCTGCTCGCCCTGATGACCGGCTCCGAGGGGCTGCTCGGCGTGGTGGTGGAGGCCACGGTGCGCCTCCTGTCCATCCCGGCGCGCGCCCAGGTGCTGCTCGCCGCCTATGACGACGTGGCCCGTGCCGGCGCGGCGGTGGGGGCCATCATTGCCGCCGGCATCCTCCCGGCCGGCCTGGAGATGATGGACAACCCCGCCATCCTCGCCGCCGAGGCCTTCGTGCATGCCGGCTATCCGGTGCAGGCCGCCGCCATCCTGCTCTGCGAACTGGATGGCACCAACGAGGAGGTGTCCGAGCAGGTCATGCGCGTGCGCGAGCTGCTCATCGCCAGCGGCGCCACCGAGGTGCGCACGGCCCGCGACGACGCCGAGCGGCAGCTCTTCTGGAAGGGGCGCAAGGCCGCCTTCCCGGCGGTTGGAAGGATCTCGCCCGACTACTACTGCATGGACGGCACCATCCCGCGCCGGCGCCTGCCGGAGGTGCTCGCCCGCATCGGCGAGCTGTCGCGGGAATACGGCTTGCCGGTGGCCAACGTCTTCCACGCCGGCGACGGCAACCTGCACCCGCTGATCCTCTACGATGCCAACCGCCCCGGCGAGCTGGAAAAGACCGAGGAACTGGGCGGCAGGATCCTGGAGCTATGCGTGGAGGTGGGCGGCACCATCACCGGCGAGCATGGCGTGGGCGTGGAGAAGATCGACCAGATGTGCGTGCAGTTCGCCGCCCCGGAGCTCGCGCAGTTCCACGCCGTCAAGGCCGCCTTCGACCCGGCGGGGCTCTTGAATCCCGGCAAGGCGGTGCCCACGCTGCACCGCTGCGCCGAATTCGGGGCCATGCACGTGCACGGCGGCAGCCTGCCGTTCCCGGACCTGCCGCGGTTCTGATGGCCGACGCGGATCTCACGCAGACGCTGGCGGAACGGGTCCGCGCCGCCCACGACGCCGGCACCCGGCTGCGCATCGCAGGCGGCGGCAGCAAGACCTGGCTGGGCCGGCCGGTCGAGGGTGAGCCCCTCGACGTCTCCGGCCATCGCGGCATCGTCGGCTACGAGCCCACCGAGCTCGTCCTCACCGCCCGTGCCGGCACGCCGCTCGCCGAGATCGAGGCGGCCCTGGCCGAGCGCGGCCAATGCCTGGCCTTCGAGCCGCCCCATCTTGGCACCCCTTGGGGAGAGGGGTCTGGGGAGCGGGCCGCCACCCTCGGCGGCACGGTGGCCTGCAACCTGTCCGGTCCGGCCCGGCCCTATGCCGGGGCCTGCCGCGACTTCGTGCTGGGCGTGCGCATCCTCAACGGCAAGGGCGAGGTGCTGCGCTTCGGCGGCGAGGTGATGAAGAACGTCGCCGGCTACGATGTCTCCCGCCTCATGGCCGGCGCCCAGGGCACCCTGGGGGTGCTGCTGGAGGTGAGCCTCAAGGTCCTGCCCCGGCCCGAGACCGAGCTCACCCTTGCCCTGGAAATGGACGCCGAAACGGCCGTAGCCCGCTTCAACGCCTGGGCGGGCAAGCCCCTGCCGCTCTCTGCCGCCTGCCATGCCGGCGAGCGGGCCTATGTGCGCCTGGCCGGTGCCGAGGCCGCAGTCCGGGCCGCGCGTCTGAGACTGGGCGGTGAGGTGATCGACGACGGGGCGTACTTCTGGCGATCGGTGCGCGAACTGCGACACGGGTTTTTCAACGCGCCCGGCAGCCTTTGGCGCCTGTCCCTGCCGCCCGCCGCAGCGGTGGACCCGAGCCTGCACAAGTTCATCGACTGGGGCGGCGCCCAGCGCTGGGTGCGCAGCGATACGCCACAGTGGGAGGCTGCCGCGGCCGCGGGCGGACATGCCACCCGCTATCGCGGGGGTGACCGGCAACAGGTCTTCCAGCCGCTCACGCCCGGCATGATGGCGCTGCACCGGCGCCTCAAGGCGGCCTTCGACCCCAAGGGCATCCTCAACCCCGGTCGGCTCCATCCGGAGTTCTGATGCAGACCCGGCTGGCCGATGAGATTCGCGCTACCCCCCAGGGCCGGGAGGCGGACGCCATCCTGAGAAGCTGTGTGCACTGTGGCTTCTGCAATGCCACCTGCCCGACCTATCAGCTCCTGGGCGACGAACTGGACGGGCCGCGCGGCCGCATCTACCTGATCAAGCAGGTGCTCGAGGGCCAGCCACCGACGCGCCGCACCCAGCTGCATCTGGACCGCTGCCTGACCTGCCGCGCCTGCGAGACCACCTGCCCGTCCGGGGTGCGCTACGGCCGGCTGGCGGACATCGGCCGGGCCTTGGTCGAGGCCGCCGTGGCACGCCCCTACGGCGAGCGCCTGCTGCGTCGCGCGCTGCGCTGGGTGGTCCCGCATGCCGGCCACTTCGGGCTGCTGCTGCGCATGGGGCAAGGGGTCCGTCCGCTGCTGCCCGCTGGGCTACGCAGCAAGATCCCGCCCCGTCGCGTCGCCGGGCCCTGGCCCGATCACCCGCACGCGCGCACCATGCTGGTCCTGGCGGGCTGCGCCCAGTCCGCCGCCGCGCCGGACACCAACGCCGCCGCCGCGCGCGTGCTCGACCGGCTCGGCATCCGACTCGTCACGGCGCCCCAGGCGGGGTGCTGCGGGGCGCTGTCACACCATCTGAGCGCCGGGGACGAGGCACGCGGTCAGATGCGCCGCAACATCGACGCCTGGTGGAAGCATATCGAGGCGGGCGCCGAGGCCATCGTCATGACCGCCAGCGGCTGCGGCGCGATGGTCAAGGACTATGCCCACCTGCTCGCCGATGACCCGGCCTACGCCGCCAAGGCCGCACGCGTGAGCGCCCTGACACGGGACCTCGTGGAGGTGCTGGAGCGGGAGGTACTCGACCGCCTGGGTATATCCGGCCGTGGCAGGAAGGTCGCCTTCCATGCCCCCTGCACCCTGCAGCACGGTCAGGGCCTGCAGGGTCGGGTCGAGGCCCTCCTGAGCCGGCTTGGTTTCGCGCTCACCGCGGTGCGCGACGCCCACCTGTGCTGCGGCTCGGCCGGCAGCTATTCCCTGCTGCAGCCGCAGCTCGCGCGACAGCTGCGCGACGACAAGCTCAGCGCGCTGCAGGCCGAGCGCCCCGAGGTGATCGCCACCGCCAACATCGGCTGCCAGCTGCATCTGGAGGGCGGCACCGACCTGCCCGTGCGGCATTGGATCGAGCTGGTGAATCAGGCGCTCGGCGCCGAGGAACGAGGCTCATGCCATCGGCCACCTCGCGTGGCATCCTGGACCGACCTTGACTATAGGAGGTCGCCATGGATGCCCCGTTTCACGCCGGTCGGCCCCTGTATGACGATCACGCGCCGCATGCCCGGCCCGACCGTGCGGAGGTCGACCGGTTGATCGCCGCCCTGAGCGCGCGGCATCCACCGTCTCTACAGCCTCCAGGGGCAGGCCCTCGATCTGGCGTTGGCGGGTCGTCACGTGGCGGTGGCGACACCGACCGCCTCGGGCAAGTCGCTGTGCTATCACCTGCTGGTCCTGCAGGCCCTGCTGCTGGCGATACTGGCCCAGGGCACGTCGGACTTCGCCCTGGAGTGCGGGCCGGCACCCCTCAGGGCTCGTGCGAGGTGGGGATGACGCAGGGATGGAAGTCGCGTGCCACGCCCAGGAAGTAGGAGCGGGTCTCGTCGCGGGTGAACAGGGGCAGCAGCCGTTCGATCAGGGCCCGGTAGTGGCGGCCGTCCGGCTTGAGGGCGCGCAAGCCCAGCAGCAGGAGCCGGGCGATGGCCAGACGACGCTCGCGCGCGCCCCTGTCCACGCCCTCCCGTTTCAGGAGGGCGTCATAGGATTCCAGGGCCCGCGTCTCCGCCGGCGTAGTCTTCATGGCCAGGGCTTGGCGGATCAGGTCGTCCAGACCGTCGTGGTGGGGTAGCGCAACCGGAATCTCCTCGGGTCGCGCTAGGGTCGCGTCCGGTGTCACCGGGATGTGCCGGCCTGCCTCCACGAAGCAGGGGAAAAAGTCGCGCGCCACCTGCTTGCAACGGGCGGCGGAGGCCGGATCGGACAGGCTGTCGACCACCCGGTCCACGGCCTGGCGATAGCCCCGGTCCGAGGTGTCGGCGGGGTCCAGGGCGGCGAGGATGCGCCGCGCCATCTGCAGCCGTCGGTCCACGGCATCTGCGGCATAGCCGCGCTTCTCCAGTGCGGCCTGGAAGGCGTGCAGAGGATCGGGATGCGGTCGTGGCATGGCAAAAATGTCGGTCCGGGCGCTGGAGAACTTGAGTCGCCGCGTTACCATCGTGTGTCGGCTTGCCCTGCCCCAGGACCGCGCATCGGGGCAGTATCCACAACAGGACAGACATGGAAAACCCGCAAAGACCCGCGTACCCCAGCTTCTGGGAGGCCTTCCGCTACTGGCTCAAGCTCGGCTTCATCAGCTTCGGCGGCCCGGCCGGCCAGATCGCGATGATGCACCAAGATCTGGTGGAAAAACGCCGCTGGATCAGCGAGCAGCGTTTCCTGCACGCACTCAACTACTGCATGCTGCTGCCCGGTCCCGAGGCCCAGCAGCTGGCCATCTACATCGGCTGGCTGCTGCACCGCACCTGGGGTGGCATCGTCGCCGGCACCCTGTTCGTCCTGCCCTCCCTCCTCATCCTGGCGGGGCTGACCTGGGTCTATCTGGCCTTCGGCGACGTCACCTTCGTGCAGGGGGTGTTCAACGGCATCAAGCCGGCCGTGGTGGCCATCGTCGTCTTCGCCGCCTGGCGCATCGGCATGCGGGCGCTGAAGAACGGCGTCCTGTGGGCGATGGCCGCGGCCGCCTTCATCGCCATCTTTGCCCTGGACGTGCCCTTCCCCTACATCGTCCTGGGCGCCGCTCTGCTGGGCTATCTGGGCGGGCGTCTGTTGCCGGAGAAGTTCCGCGTGGGTGGCGGCCATGGCGCCGCGGACAGGGACTACGGGCCGGCCCTGATCGACGGTGACACCCCCCGTCCGGCGCATACCCGTTTCCGCCCGAGACGCCTGGTGGCCCTGCTGGTCCTTTTCCTGGCGGTATGGGCGGCAGCCATGGCCGCGCTCACCGACCCCGTGCTGCGCGACATGGGGGCCTTCTTCACCAAGGCGGCCCTGGTCACCTTCGGCGGCGCCTATGCCGTATTGCCCTATGTCTACCAGGGCGGTGTGGAGACCTACGGCTGGCTGACCGGCCCGCAGATGATCGACGGCCTGGCGCTGGGCGAGACCACGCCGGGTCCGCTGATCATGGTGGTGGCCTTCGTCGGCTTCGTCGGTGCCTGGACCAAGGCGATCTTCGGGCCGGATCTGCTGGTTCTGGCCGGGCTCGCCGGCGCCGGGGTGGCGACCTTCTTCACCTTTCTGCCTTCCTTCCTGTTCATCCTGGCCGGCGCGCCGCTGGTCGAGTCCACCCATGGCGACCTCAAGTTCACCGCGCCGCTGACCGGCATCACCGCCGCCGTGGTGGGGGTGATCCTCAACCTGGCGCTGTTCTTCGGCTGGCACGTGCTGTGGCCCGAGGCCACCGCGCAGGCCCCCTTTTCCGGGCGCTTCGAGGGGTTCTACGCCCTGATGTCGGTGGCCGCCTTCCTGGCCTTGTGGCGGTTCAAGCAGGACATCCTGCGCGTCATCGGTGCCTGTGCCGTGGTCGGCCTGGTCTACACGCTCGCGCTCGGTTGAGGAGGGCCGCCGGGAATTTTCCGCGTCTTCCCGACTCGTATATGACATCGCCTCGTTTGCCACCCGGCCCCGCACATGCGATTGCTGCAAGCCGTTCTGCTCTGCCTGGGTCTCTTGACCCTCACCGCTGCCTGTGGCCGCGAGCAGGCCCAGGCCCGCAATGTCTTGCCGGAGGCCCGCCACGATTTCATCGTCCTGGGCATGGGCTGTTTCTGGGGCGCGGAAAAGCGCATGTCCGAACTGCCGGGCGTGGTGGACGTGGAGTCCGGCTATGCCAACGGCGAGATCGAGGGCAGCTACAAGGCCGTCCTCGCCCAGGAACGCGCCCTGCGTGCCGGCCTGAGCCGCAGGCGCAACCACGCCGAGGTGGTGAAGGTGACCTTCATGACCGGCAGCTCGTGGTCTTCGAGGCCGAGGACTGCGCCTTCTGCAAGCAGTTCAAGGCCGAGGTCCTCGACCACTGGAAGTCCCCGGTGGCGGTGGTGCGGACCCTGAACCCCAACCCGCCCGCGGGCTGGGTGCTGGAGAAGGCCCTGTTCGCCACGCCCACCATCGTGCTGTTCGAGCAGGGCAGGGAGGTCTCCCGCTATACCGGCTACAACGGTGATCAGACCCGTTTCTGGAAGTGGCTGGGATTCCGTCTGCTCACGCCCGAGCAGCGCAAGATCGCCTTCGAATCCGGCACCGAGCGGCCCTTCACCGGCTCACATCTGGATGAGAAACGCCCCGGCACCTTCGTCGACCCCATCACCGGCGCACCGCTCATCCGCAGCGACACCAAGTTCGACAGCGGCACCGGCTGGCCCAGCTTCTTCAATCCGCTGCCGGGGGCCCTGAGCTATCACGAGGATCGCAGCCACGGCATGCGGCGAGTGGAGGTGAGGAGCGCGAGCTCCGGCATCCATCTGGGCCACGTCTTCAATGACGGCCCGCCACCCACCGGCAAGCGTTATTGCATCAATGGCAACGTCCTGAGGTTCGTGCCCGACCCGGGACACTGAGCCCCGCGCGTGCACAGCCGCCGGCAGGGCTCGGTGACGGATGCCCGGACCGATGCCACCCTGGCGGTCACAACGCCAGGACGATCAGCGCCGTCAGCAGTGCCGCGCCGCCAGCGGCGGTCACCACGGTGAGGGTCTTCAATATGCCCTGCAGCCGCTGCACTTCGGGCTGCCAGCGTCCGTTCCATTCGTCGGCCAGACGCCGGGCGAGACGCGCCTCCAGGTCCTGGTCCACCGCGGCAGCCGGGAGGATGTCGGCAGCAGGCGCAGTCATGGCGGGCTTCACCTCGGCTGCAGCCGACTGCAATGCCGCATCGATCTCCGCCCGAGGCTCGACGAAGCGCTGGTCCAGCTTAGCGCCCATTCCCTCGCTCTGGGCCGACAGCGCCGAGTCAAGCGTGTCCTGGGCCTGCCCCAGTGGCTGCAGGTGCTCACGCAGACGGTCCATCTTGGCTTCCAGGTCCGCGAGCCGCTGCTCGATGGTTCCCAGGCGCTCGATATGCGCGTCGTCCAAGGTCGGTGTGCTCGCCACACGCTGTTGCATCGCTTCGGACAAGACCTCGATCCGGCCCGCCAGATCACGGGTCACCTGCTCGTCCCGGGCATGTCGCTCGTCGATCCTGTGCACGAGTTCCTGCCGCAACTCGTCCAACCTGGCCGCCTGACGCTCGGCACCCGCGCCGAGCTCGGTCAGCCGGGCGCCGACGCGCCGATCGACGGCCTCGAGCCATGTCTCGGTCGGTGTGGCCATGTTCGCTGCCGCCGATTCCACGGCCAGGAGCCGTGTCTCCAGGGTGTGCAGTTGTTGCCGGAGCGCCTCGGACTCCGCGGCGACCCGCGCGATGTCGGCCATGCCCGCCTCGCTCTGGTCGAGCCGTTGTTCGATGCGCCTGGTCCATGTCCGCTGGAGCTGGCGCTCGTTCTCGAATTCCGCCTCCAGCCTGGCCCTGAACTCAATGAGCCAATCGCCGCGCAGCTGCTTGCTGGCCGCCGCTATCCCGGCCTCGATCATGGCCTTCACCGACGCCTGGTCAAGCTGCGCCGTCGCGCCCGTCTGCGGCGTCGGCTGGGTAGCGGGGAGTGTCTCATCTGCGGCGGCCGTGGCGGTGGCGGTTTGATGCAGTGAGACCAGGATCCGCTCGATCGCGTCATGGGCGGGAGGCTTGGTGATGACGTCTAAGGCCCCGACGGCGCGCGCCTCGCGGACGAACGCCACATCGTCCGAACCGCTGAGGATGATGACCGGGATGTCGCGGGTGGCGGGTGCCGCCTTGATGCGCCGGGTCGCTTCGAATCCGTCCAGCTCCGGCATCATGTGATCCATGAAGATCACGTCCGGCCGGTGTTGTTCGAGATAGTTCAGGGCTTCCAGCCCCGACCCGGCCAGGTCCACACCGACGCCGAGCGCCTCCAGTTTCTTCTGCATGGTCAGACGAACCACTTTGGAATCGTCGACCACCAATGCCTTCATGTTGCGCATCGCTTAAGCCTACTCGTGTTCTGATTACCGCATTATTGATCCGATATGATCCGATTGGACCCTCTACCTCGGGGAGAGACCACCGCAGCGTGCCGCAGCTGTCTTTTTGCCCGGAACCGGGGGCAGGTTCCTGGGTAGGGTGGCGAAGCCGGGAGAGGGCGAAGCGGCTTCCCGCTCCGATGGGACTTCCCTTTCCCCTGCCCCTCCTCCCGAAGGGGAGGGCGCATCGAGAGTCGCTGTCGCGACTTTCGAGGTAACGGGTTGGGCCGGGCAGGCGTGCATAGGCCAGGCGGCCATGCATGCGTTGATGGTCAGGCCGGGGCTGCGACGGGCTGACCGTCCAGATTGCGCATGGCCACGCCGGTGAGCAGGGCGAACTCCTTGACGATGGCCTCGATCTG
>OGCL01002816.1_pt1 | contig 11315 bp, 9 predicted proteins | sample 1570041 | NCBI WGS metagenome assembly OGCL01 (sample SAMN06266162, study PRJEB24511) | hot springs metagenome | isolation source: Hot spring water | place: South Africa: Limpopo | collected 2015-06-22 | reverse complement strand
CGAGCATATGCGAGTAGCCGAACAGGCCGGAGGGCGAATGGCCCATCGCGGCCGCCGCCATCTTGGCGTTGGGGTTGGAGCGGTCGCAGAGCGAGAAGAGCTGCTTGCGGCAGAAGAAGCAGTCGCCGCAGGCGATGTTGAACGGCACCACGATCCGCTCGCCGACCTTGAGATTGGTGACGGCGCGGCCGACCTCCACGACCTCGCCCATGGTCTCGTGGCCGAGGACGTCGCCGCTCTCCATGGTCGGCATGTAGCCGTCATAGAGGTGCAGGTCGGAGCCGCAGATCGCGCAGGCGGTGACCTTGATGATGACGTCGCGGTCGTCCTGCAACTGCGGATCGGGCACCGTGTCGCAGCGGATGTCCCCCTTGCCGTGCCAGCACAACGCCCTCATGTTCACCTCCCGACGAATGGTCCTCTTGGGCCAACGGGCTGAGAGCGGTGGCGTTCCGGCGCGGCGCGGCCGGGTGGGAGATGCTGCCGATGACATGGACGGTCCGAGCCTCGCGCCGGGTGATCCGGGATCGCTGGATCTACCTGCGGGCCGATGACTGCGTCACCCCCTCCGGCCAGGAAATCGCACCCTATTACGTGCTGAGCTATCCGGATTGGGTCCATGTCGTGGCGCTGAACACGCGCGGCGAGCTGCTGCTTGTGCGCCAATACAGGCATGGCGCGGGCGACAGCTTTCTCGAGCTGCCGGGCGGCGTGATCGACGCCGGCGAGGCGGTGGAGGCCGCGGCCCGGCGCGAGCTGGCGGAAGAGACCGGGCATCGGGCGGGCGCCGTGACGCTGGTCTCGTCGCTGCATCCCAACCCCGCGATCCAGAACAACCGCGTCCATGTCTGCATCGCGCGAGATGTTGTGGCTTCGGGATCGTTGCGGCTCGATGCGGGCGAGGAAGGACTGACGGTCGAGGCCTTGCCCTTGCAGACAGTGCTCGATGGTCTGGCAGGCGGGCTGATCGGCCAGTCGCTGCATGTCACCAGCCTGCTGCTGGGCCTTGCCGCGCTCGGCCGCCTCAGCCTTTCGGCCATCGCGCCGCGGCGCGATGAGGCGCCGTGATCAGACGCGCGCCGCGCTGGCGCGTGACGTAGCGGACGAGCCATTGCGCCGCCACCAGGAAGCGTCTCTCCAGCCCGTTCAGCAGGTAGATATGGACCAGCGCCCAGAGCAGCCAGGCCGGGCGGCCGGTCAGGGTCCTGCCCTTGCCGAAGTCGAAAATCGCGGCATTGCGACCGATGATGGCGGCGTTGCCGCGATTGCGGAAGACGAAGGGCGTGACCGCCTCCCCCTCCGCCAAAGGCTTTGACAGAACACGCCCGAGATAATCGCCCTGCTGCTTGGCGACCTGCGCGAGCGCGGGCAGCGGCTTGCCATCCTCCCCGGGACAGAGTGCGAGATCGCCCAGCGCATAGATGTCCTCCTGGCCACGGAGCCTGAGATCCGGTTCGACCGGCATGCGCCCGCCTGCGGCCGTTTCGATGCCGCGCAGCCAGGCGGCGGCGGGGGCGGCGCGGGTGCCCGCGCCCCAGATCACCGTCGCAGCGTCTATCCGCTCGCCATCCGCCAGATCGACCCCGTCCGCGGCGATCTCGCGGACGCTGATGCCGGTGCGGATCTCGACGCCCAGCCGCTCTAGCCCGGCCGCCGCGGCCTGTGCGAGGTTGTCCGGGAAGGCGGCGAGCAGGCGAGGACCGGCCTCGATCAGAACGATGCGCGCCTGGGCGGGATCGAGCGCGCGGAAATCGCGCCGCAGCGCTGGACAGATCAGTTCGGCGATCGCGCCGGCCATCTCGACGCCGGTCGGGCCGCCGCCGACGACGACGAAGGTGAGCAGCGCCGCCCGCTCGCGCGAGTCGCTGGAGGCCTCCGCCGCCTCGAGCGCGAGCAGGATCCTGGAGCGCAGCAGCGTCGCGTCCGGCAAGTCGCGCGGACAGGGGGCATGCGCGGCCCAGGCGTCATGGCCGAAGTAATTGCAGACGGAGCCGGCGGCGAGAACGAGCTTGTCGTAGGGGACCGGCTCCTGGCCAGCGAGCCGCACCTGCCTGGCGGCGACGTCGATGCCGACGACCTCGCCCAGCACGACTGAGACGCTCGAATAGCGGCTCAGGATGCGCCGGATGGGCTGGGCGATGTCCGCCGGCGACAGGGCGGCCGTCGCGACCTGGTAGAGAAGCGGCACGAAGAGGTGATAGTTCTGGCGGTCGATAAGCACCGTGCGGACACCCGCCGCACCCAGCCGCTTCGCACAGGCGAGGCCGGCGAAGCCGCCGCCCACGATCACGATCGGGCGCTCGCCGGCCGGTGCCGGCCGGTTCACCGTCCGGGGGTCGTCGTCATCGCTGTGCGCCATCCGCCCTCGTTTCCCGCCAAGCCGTCTGACGGCACCCGCAGGGGCATCGCCGTCAGCGGTTCAACCAGCCGCCGACAGCGCGGGTCCGCAATGGCTGCAGGCCGAGCCGCCCCCGGCGGCTCCGGTCAAAGCTTTGGCTGCCCGCCTCGGAACGATTGCAGGTCACGCCCGGTTGAGAGGCCAGACCCTCAGCAGGAGCCTCCAGATGGCCACGAAGACCAAGACCCTCCACGACCTGTTCATCGACCAGCTCAAGGACACCTATTACGCGGAGAAGCAGATCCTCAAGGCGCTGCCGAAGATGGCGAAGGCGGCCCAGGACGCCGAGTCCAAGAAGGCCTTCCAGACCCACCGCGACGAGACCGAGCGCCAGATCGAGCGTCTGGAGCAGGTCTTCGAGCTCTGTGACGTGCCGGCCCGCGGCAAGACCTGCGAGGCGATGGTCGGCATCATCGAGGAAGGCAAGGAGGTGATGGAGGAGTATGCGGGCAGCGAAGCGCTCGATGCCGGTCTGATCGCCTCGGCGCAGGCGGTGGAGCATTACGAGATCGCCCGCTACGGCACCCTCAAGGCGCTCGCGCTGCAGCTGGGCATGAAGGACGCCGCCAAGCTCCTCGACGAGACGCTGGCGGAAGAAAAGAAGACCGACGAGCTGCTCAGCAAGCTCGCGGAGACCCGTGCCAACGCCAAGGCGCAGAAGGCAGCCTGAGCGCCGCCCGGCATGACCGCGGAGACGAGCCCATGACCGATATCGCGCAGGATCTGCCTGCCACCGGGCCGGCGCTCGCCCTCGCCCTGCAGCGTCGCCATCCGGGTCAGGACTGGCTGGCGGCGCTCGCCATGGCCGCCCGGCGCCCCCGTGGCGACATCGAACGCTATCTGCAGGAGGACGGCGAGTTGCCGCCCTTCCTGCGCAAGGCATCGGAACAGGTCGCGACGCTGCTGCACCAGCAGGCCGACGCGACACGGGGCACCGTCCCCCAGGACAACGTCTTCGAGGCCCAGACGAACGACCGGGACGCGCCGATGGAGATCGACAGCGAGGCCGGCACGATCGTTCAGCCGTCGAACAAGGGGATGCCGTCCCGCTCCGGCTCCGAACACGAGATGCGGACTAAGGCGCCGAAGGCCGAGAAGAACGAGGAGTTCCTGCCGGTGAGTGGCGTACCCTCCTTCATCAGCCCGCTGTGGAAGGACGACTGAGCACGCCGGATCGGCGCCCGCTCAAAGCTTTGGCCGCCGGCGTCCTCGTCAGGGCGCCGGCCGTCGCTGTATTCCGGCGGCGACCGCACGCTAAAGCAGTGGCGCGATATGGCGGTCATTCACTCGGACAACAGCATTCCGCCCGCCCCACGCGCACAACTTCTTCTTCATCTACATCTTTGACTTCATCATCTTCAGGAACCGCCCCGTCCGGCTGCTGTTGGTTCTTCGACATGACGACAGTCGGAGGCTGGAATGGCAGCGCGATATCTGATCACGGGCGGGGCGGGTTTCATCGGGCGCCATCTCTGCGACGAACTGCTCACGGCCGGGCATGAGGTCCGGGTTCTCGACAGCTTCGTGCCGCAGGTGCATGGCGAGAGCGGCCGGGCGCCCGCCGATGTCGAGCTCCTGACGGGCGACCTGCGCGATGGGGATCTGGTCCAACGCGCGCTGGAGGGCATCGACGGAGTCTTCCACCTTGCCGCCGAAGTCGGCGTCGGCCAGAGCATGTACGAGATCGAGCGCTATGTCGGCGGCAACGACCTGGCCACCGCCGTCCTGCTGGACCAGATCGCCCGCAGCCCGATCCAGCGCCTGGTCGTCGCCTCCTCGATGAGCGTCTATGGCGAGGGCCTGTATGAGGGGCCGGATGGCACCCGCTTCGATGCGGTGCGTCGCGTGCTGCGCGAGGGCCAGCGCGAATGGGATCCGCGCGGCCCCGGCGGTGAGGCGCTGACCCCCGTGGCCACCGCAGAGGACAAGCCCGTCGATCTGGCCTCCATCTACGCCCTCACCAAATACGCGCAGGAGCGGGCCTGCCTGATTGTCGGCGGCGCCTATGGCGTGCAGACCGTCGCGCTGCGCCTGTTCAACGTCTTCGGGCCTGGCCAGGCGCTCTCCAATCCCTATACCGGGGTGCTCGCCAATTTCGGCTCCCGCCTGCTCAACGGCCAGCCTCCGATGATCTTCGAGGACGGCCGGCAGAAGCGCGACTTCGTCCATGTGCGCGATGTCGCCACCGCCTTCGGGCTGGCGATGCACGCCCCCCATGTCGACGGACAGGTCATCAACATCGGCAGCGGGCAGGACTATACCATCGAGACCGTCGGCCGGCTGCTGGCCGACGCGCTCGGACGCTCCGACCTCGCGCCGCAAATCCTGGGCAAAGCGCGGGCCGGCGATATCCGCCACTGCTTCGCCGATATCGGCCGCGCCAAGGAAATGCTTGGTTACTGGCCGGCCCACCGCCTCGAGGACTCGATGGAGGAGGTGGTCGAATGGCTTTCCGCCTCGCAGGCCGAGGACGGAGGCGAACGTGCGCGGCGGCAGCTCGAGGAACGGGGGCTGGTGGCATGAGCGGCGCCACATCCGCAGCAGCCGGGCGGCCACCGCTGGGTTTCGTCGAGTGGTTCCGCCCCGGTGAGCACCGGCGCGTGGAGGCCGCGATTGCCGGGCTGAAGGCCGCTGGCGTCACCCGGCTGCGCAGCCATCTTTCCTGGGCGGAATATCACAGTGAAGGCGGGCGGGACTGGTATGACTGGCTGATCCCGCGGCTCGGGCAGAGCTTCGATTTCCTACCCTGCATCCACTACACGCCCCCGTCACTGTCTCGCACGGGCTCCTCGTCCGGAGCACCACGGGTGCTCAAGGACTATGCCGATTTCGTCGACGGGGTCCTGACCCGCTATGGCGAGCACTTCCGCGACGTTGAACTCTGGAACGAGCCCAACAACCTGCTCGACTGGGACTGGCGGGTCGATCACGACTGGAGCCTGTTCTGCGAGATGATCGGCAATGCCGCCCATTGGGTGCAGTACCGCGGCTGGCGCGCCGTGCTGGGCGGCCCCTCGCCTTTCGATCCGCACTGGCTCGAGCTGATGGGCGAGCGCGGCGTGCTCGGCGTCGTCTCGGCCGTCGGCCTGCACGGCTTCCCCGGCACCTGGGACAGCGAGATCGGCATCTGGCGTGGCTATGAGGCCCATATCGGCGAGGCCCGCGCGATCCTCGCCCGTCACAACCCGGCCTGCGAAATCTGGATCACCGAAGCCGGCTACTCGACCTGGCGCGAGGACGAGGCCGAGCAGGTCAGCCGCTTCATCGAGGCGCGCGACGCACCGGCGGACCGGCTCTACTGGTATGGCTGGCAGGACGTGCCGCGCGACGTTCCCGTCCAAGAAGGGCTCTATTTCGACCTGCGCCACTACCATCTCGGCGTCAGCCGGGAGGATGGGCGCCCCAAGCTGCTGCGGCGCCTGCTGGAGACGCGGGGGCCGGACAGCCTGGACATGGTCACCGCGGCGAAGACGCCTTCCCGGCCGTTGCGCGCGGTGCGCCCTGCACCGGTCGTCGTGTTCGGCGGGGCCGGCTTCATCGGCGCCAATCTCTGCGACCGGCTGCTCGGCGAAGGCCAGCGCGTGCTGCTGTTCGACAGCCTGGGCCGGCCGGGCGTCGAGCGCAATCTCCGCTGGCTCCAAGAGCGGCACGGCGCGGCGCTGGAGACGAGGCTTGCCGACATTCGCGACGAGGCGGCGGTCCGCGCCGCGGTCACCGGCGCCAGGGCCTGCTTCCACCTGGCGGCACAGGTCGCCGTGACCGACAGCCTGGTCGATCCGCGCCATGATTTCGCGGTCAACGCCCAGGGCACCTTGACCATTCTCGAAGCGCTGCGCCTGCAGGCGCATGAGACGCCGCTGGTCTTCGCCAGCACGAACAAGGTCTACGGCTCGCTCGCGAGCCTCGAGATGGAGCAGACCGACCAGGGCTGGGCGCCGGGGAACGAAGCTCTGCGCCGCCACGGCGTCGACGAGGCACGCCCGCTCGATTTCTGCACGCCCTATGGCTGCTCGAAGGGCACGGCGGACCAATACGTGCTGGACTATGCCCATAGCTTCGGGTTGCGCACGGCGGTGCTGCGGATGAGCTGCATCTTCGGGCCGCGGCAGTTCGGCAACGAGGATCAGGGCTGGGTCGCGCATTTCCTGCTCAAGGCGCTGCGCGGCGAGCCGATCACCATCTTCGGCGACGGCCAGCAGGTCCGCGATATCCTTCACGTGGCGGATGCGGTCGATGCCTATTGCCGCGTCATGGCCGCCATCGACACCGTGAGCGGCCAGGCTTTCAACCTCGGCGGCGGGCCGGCCAACGCCGTCAGCCTCGCCACCGTCCTCGCCGAGATCGGCACCCTGATCGGCCGCCCGCCCACCCTGCACCATCAGGACTGGCGCGCGGGCGACCAGCCCTGGTTCGTCGCCGACACGCGCGCCCTGCAGAAGGCCCTGGGATGGCGCGCGAGCTTCGACTGGCGCGACGGGCTGCGCGACCTGCACGGCTGGGCGCGCCGCGAGTTCGGCCATGGCCCGGCGGCGGCCGCAGCGAGCGAAAGACGGAGGGTCTCGGCATGAGGGTCGCACTGGTCAATCCGCGCTGGAGCTTCGAGGGCAGCATCTATTTCGGCTGCCGGGAACCGCATCTGCCGCTGGAACTGGGCTACTGCCGCGCGCTGCTGGAGCGCGACGGGCACCAGACGCTGATGCTCGATGGCCATCTCACCGATCGCGACGATGAGAGCCTCGCCGCAGAAATCGCAGCCTTCGGCGCCGACATGACCGTAGTCACGACCGCGCCGAGCTATCTGTTCTGGCGCTGCGCCCCGCCGGAGCTGCGGGTCCCCGCGAGCTTCCTGCGCCGTCTGGCCGGCCGGGGCGGCAAGACCGTGGCCGTCGGGCCGCACGGTTCGGTCACGCCGGGCGCCACGCTGCGCAAGCTCGGCTGCGACATCGTCGTGCGTGGCGAGTGCGAGGAGGTCGTGGCGCGACTCGCCGAAGGGCTGCCGCTCCGCGAGATCGCCTCGATCGCTTATCACGAGGGCGAAGTGCTGGTCGTCAATGGCGGGCCGGCGGCGAGCCCCTTCGTCGAGGCCCCGGCCCTCACCTGGCCGGCGGACTGGATCGCCCGCCATCAGCACCATCACCACCGCTTCGACGAGAACCGCCGCGGCTTCGGGGCCGAGGTCGAGGCTTCCCGCGGCTGCCCCTACACCTGCTCCTTCTGCGCCAAGCTCGAATTCCGCGACGCCTATCGCCGCCGCCGGCTCGATCTCGTGCTGGCCGAGATCGACGGGCTGATCGCGCAGGGCGTCGGCTACATCTACTTCGTCGACGAGATCTTCCTGCCGCAGAAGCCGCTGCTGGAGGCTCTGGTCGAGCGCGACGTCCAATTCGGCGTCCAGACTCGCATCGACCTGTGGAAGCCGGATCTTCTCGAGCTGCTCGGCCGGGCCGGCTGCGTCTCGATCGAAGCGGGCATCGAGAGCCTGACGGTCGAAGGCCGCGCGGCGCTGGCCAAACGCTGCCGGCTTGAGACGGAGGATCTCGCGGCGCTGCTGATCGAGGCACGCCGCCATGTGCCCTTCGTCCAGGCCAACCTGATCGGCATGGAGGAGGACAGCGTCGAACTCGTCACCTACTGGCGCGATGTGCTGCTGAAGGCCGGCGTTTGGGCGAACGAGCCGGTGCCGCTCTATCCCTATCCCAGTTCGCCCAGCTATCGCAGCCTTTGGGGCGAGCCCGACGACGCGGCCTGGGAGCGGGCGCACGCCTATTATCTCGAGGCTTTTTCGGCCTTCAGCGACATCCAGGAAAAGCTGCCGGTTCCGCTCGAAAAGCTGGAGGCGTCATGCTGCCCGGCGCATTGAAGCCCCGCCGGGTCCTGATGACGCTCGACGCCGTCGGCGGCGTCTGGCGTTACGCGCTGGACCTCACGGAAGGGCTGGGCGAGGCGGGAATCGATGTGCTGCTGGTCGGTCTGGGACCGAAGCCGCGACCCGACCGGCTCACGGAAATCGAGCGCCTCTCGCGCGCCTCGCTGCTCTGGATCGACGAGCCGCTGGACTGGATGGTGACGGAGCCAGGCGCCCTGGCCGACATCGCGCCGACGCTGCAGCGCCTGGCGGAGGATTGGCGGCCCGATCTGATCCATCTGAACCTTCCCTCGCAGGCGGTCGGACTCTGCGTCCGGTGCCCGGTGGTCGCGGCCACGCATTCCTGCCTCGCGACCTGGTGGCAGGCCGTGCGCGGCGAGATGCCTCTGCCGGTCGCCTGGCTCTGGCAGCGACGCCTGACCGGCGAGGGTCTGGCGCGGGCGGCGCGCGTACTGGCGCCGAGCGCCAGCCATGCCGCGGCGACACGAGCCGCCTATGGCGCAACCGCTCCGGTCGATGTCGTCCACAATGCCGGCGAGACCGCCAGCGTCGGGGACGACCGGCGCCAGCCGGTCGTGCTCGCGGCGGGGCGCTGGTGGGACGAAGGCAAGGGGGCCGCGAGCCTCGATGCCGCCGCGGCGCGCTCGCCCTGGCCGGTGCTGATGGCCGGGGGGCTCGATGGCCCCGACTGCCGCTGCCCGCCTCCCGCTCACGCCCTGGCTCTTGGAGATCTCCCCTCCGCGACGCTCACCGGGCTGATGAGCCGGGCGGCCATCTTCACCTCGCCCTCGCTGTACGAGCCCTTCGGCCTGGCCGTACTGGAATCTGCTCAGCGCGGCGCCGCTCTGGTCCTGTCCGACATTCCCACCTTCCGCGAGCTGTGGAACGGGACCGCGCTCTTCGCCCCGCCGGGCGACGCCTCGGCCCTGGCGGCGGCGATCGCACGGCTCGCGGGGGATGAGGGCGAGCGCAGGCGGCTGGCCGAGGCCGCGCGGAAGCGGGCAGCCGATTTCGGGCGCGCGCGCCAGATCGAGGGCGTTCTGCGCTGCTACGGCGCGGCGCTCGACGCCCCTGTTTCCTCTTTGGCCGCGGCGGAATGAGATGCGCATCGTCCTCTACACCCATTCGCTGATCTCCGACTGGAACCATGGCAACGCCCATTTCCTGCGCGGTGTGCTGCGCGAACTGGAGGCGCGGGGCCACAGCACGCTGGCTCTGGAGCCGCGCGACGGCTGGAGCCGCAGCCACCTGTTGGCCGAGCGCGGCGCCGTTGCGGAAGAGGACTTCCGGCAAACCTTCCCGGAGCTGACGGTCGATTTCCACGACGAGGACTTCGACCACGAGGCCGCACTTTCCGATGCCGATGTGGTGATCGTCCATGAATGGACGCCGCCGGAGCTGGTCGCGCGTCTCGGACGGCTGCGCCATGACGGCGCGCGCTTCACCCTCTGCTTCCACGACACGCATCACCGCGCCGTCTCGGCTGAAGCCGACATCGCCTCGCTCGCGCTGGCCGATTACGACCTCGTGCTCGCTTTCGGCGAGACCCTGCGGCAGCGCTATCTGGCGCGGGGCTGGGGCGACCAGGTCCACACCTGGCACGAGGCCGCGGATCTGCGCCTGTTCGGGCCGCGCCCGGCGACGCTGCCGGAGGCAGACCTAATCTTCGTCGGCAACTGGGGCGACGGCGAGCGGGCGCGGGAACTCTCGGAGTTCCTGATCGAGCCGGCACGGCGCCTGGCGCTGACGGGAGCGGTGCGCGGCGTTCGCTACCCGCCCGAGGCGCTGGAGCGCGTGATGCAGGCGGGGCTGCGCTATGGCGGCTCGATCGCCAATGCCGATGTGCCCGAGGCCTTCGCCCGCCACCGCATGACGGTCCATGTGCCGCGGCGGCCCTATGTCGAAAGCCTGCCGGGCATCCCGACCATCCGCGTCTTCGAGGCCCTGGCCTGCGGCATCCCGCTGATCAGCGCGCCCTGGGACGATGCCGAGGGCCTGTTCAGGGACACCGACTTCGTCAAGGTCGGAAATGGCGAGGAGATGGCGCGTGCCATGCGCCTCATCCGCGACGACGCAGACTTCGCGGCGGCGGTGGCGGCACGGGGGCTCGAAACCATCCGTGCCCGCCACAGCTGTGCCCACCGCGTCGACGAACTGCTCGCCATCCTCGCCCGCCACGGCACGCAGCGCGTCCGCCAAGCCCTCGTCGACCGGGAGTACGCCTGATGCGCATCGCCTTCTACGGCTCGAGCCTGCTCTCCTCCTACTGGAACGGCGCGGCCACCTATTACCGCGGCATCCTGCAGGGGCTGGCCCGCCTTGGCCATGATATCGTCTTCTACGAGCCCGATGCCTTCGACCGGCAGGCGCATCGCGACATCGAACCGCCGGAGTGGTGCCGCGTCGTGGTCTATCCCGCGACGACGGGCGGTCTGGCCGGCGTCCTCGCCGAGGCGGGCGCGGCCGAGGCGGTCGTCAAGGCCAGCGGCGTCGGTTACGGCGACGAGGCCCTGCTCGCCGGCGTGCTGGCACAGGCGCGCCCCGACGCCCTGACGATCTGGTGGGACGTCGATGCGCCCGCAACGCTGGCGGACATCGCGGCCGAGCCGGCCCATCCCCTGCGGGAGGCGCTGCCGCGGCTCGATCTCGTCCTGACCTATGGCGGCGGCGAGCCCGTGGTTGCGGCCTATCGGGCCCTGGGAGCGGCGGACTGCCTGCCCGTCTACAACGCGCTCGATCCGGCGAGCCATCACCCGGTGGCGCCCGATCCGCGTTTCGCCGCCGACCTCGCCTTTCTCGGCAACCGCCTGCCCGACCGCGAGGCGCGGGTCGAACGCTTCTTCCTGGACGCCGCGCGGGCCTTGCCGGAGCGGCGCTTCCTGCTCGGCGGCTCGGGCTGGGGCGACAAGCCCTGCCCGTCCAATATCCGCAAGCTCGACCATGTTCCGACCGCCGCGCACAACGCCTTCAACGTTACGCCGCTGGCGGTGCTCAATATTTCCCGCGAGAGCATGGCTGCCACCGGCTTCTCCCCTGCGACCCGCGTCTTCG
>OGCL01002813.1_pt1 | contig 11335 bp, 9 predicted proteins | sample 1570041 | NCBI WGS metagenome assembly OGCL01 (sample SAMN06266162, study PRJEB24511) | hot springs metagenome | isolation source: Hot spring water | place: South Africa: Limpopo | collected 2015-06-22 | reverse complement strand
GTATTTAATTTTTCTTTTCATGATTTATAATCAGGAACTTCTATATTATTAATTAATTTATAAGCTCTAATTAACATTGCAATAGCTTCTCAACGAGTTATATTATTTTTTCATTTAAATGTTCCATCTGGAAATCATTTAATAATTCCTTTTTCATACATAGATGCTATATAATCATAATAGAAATCACTTTTTGATAAATCTTTTAATAATTTTGTATAATCAACAGAAATATCATATCATGATAATGAAGAATCTCTATATGAAAGAGCAGCGTCAAGAAACCTTGCTAATTTTTCTCTTGTCATAACTTCATTTGGTCTAAAAGTTCAATCTGAATAAACAGACATTATTTTAGTAGAAATCATTGTATTTATAGTTTTTTCACCTCAAGCTGGAAGTATTTCAGCGGCAGAAGTTGTTGGGCTGATAATTACATTTGATGTTATTAATCAAAAGGTAAGTAATCAAGCTAATATTTTTTTAAACATAATTTAATAAAATTAAATATTAAATATTAAAGACTTTTTTGTTTTCTTTTATAAGCAAAAAATCAAATAGAAGTTAAGAATGCTAACAATAATAATATTAATTCTCACATTCAACTAACAGTAGTTGTTCCATTAACAACTGATACAGCTTTCATAGTTTCTCAATCAACAACAGTATTAACAATTACATGGTATTCTTCTTTTTTTAATGGATCTTTTGAAAAAACAATTAAACTTTTTTTATCTTCTCATAATGTTACATTAGATACTTCTAATTTAGATTTATCTTTTACAGATTCTATATTAACCATATCTACTGGAACTTCAGATAAAGCAATTTCTTTATTAAAAGATATTTTAATTCTATTAACATCTAATACTTCTGTTTTTGTTATATGTATATTTCAAACATTAACACTTTCAGTATTAGTTCAAGAACTTGTTGTATTTTGAGATAAAACATTATTAGGATTTACATTTTGACTTTCAGTAGTGGCATTATCTAATGAAGTAACACTAATATTATTTAAATCAGTTCATTGTGTTGTAGAAATATTATTATTAGTTGAAGCTAATAATACTAATTTCTCAACTTGTGATATTTCATTAGCAGGATTTGATTTTGATTTTGCAACAACTTTTAATTGTACATCTCAAGCTTTTGTTCAAGCAGTATATGTAAATTGAAAGTATTTATTTTCAACAGAGTATGCTCAAGTTTGAAATAATCATAAAGAATTACTTGTATCATTTCAAACGATTTCAGCTGTTACTTCAACATCATCTCAAGTTAATACATCTTCATTAGAAGATAATACTTGAACAATAACATTTACAACTTTTTTTCCATCAGCAGGTAAACTTGTAAATTCTGGTATAATTAGAACTTTTGAAGCAGTTTTATTAGTTCAAGAAGTAGTAGTTGTTGTAGTAGAAGCATTTCATGTTCAAGTTTCAAATGGAACAGTTGTAGTAGTATTTGTATTAGTAGTAGTTGTTTCTCATAATGAATTTAAATTAATTGCTCAAACTGAATTAATTCATAATCCTAATGCTAATAATCAACTAATAATCATTTTTTTCATAATATTATATATAAGTTATAAAATAAAATTAAGTAATTTTTTGTTTTCTTCTATAAATAAAATATCAAATAGAAGATATTAATGCTAATAACAACATAGAAAAATTTCACATTCAAGCTGCAGATAATTTTCAAGTAGTATTATTATTAATAGGTATAGAAACAGCTGTTTCATTTCAACTAACATTAGTTTCTTCTAAAGCAGTATCAGTAGTATTAGTTGTATTTTCTGGTTCAAGCATAACATTTTTATTATTAACAGAAGCACTATTATCTTCTAACATAGTATTTAAATCTGTTCATAAATCTACATTTTCAGGTTCAGTATTAGAAGTAATAGCATCTAATCAAGTATCAACTTGAGTATCTATATTAGTTTGTTCATTAGTTGTATCTTCTCAAGTAGAAGTATCCATTAATGAATTAATTAATCAATCTAATTCATTAAAAGAAGTATCTCAAGAAGTAGTATTTGTTATTGATAATGATGTCATCATTAGTCAAAGTATTAAAACAAAGTTTATTAAACTTTTTCTTATTCTCATATAGTTATTAAATAAAAAAAATAAAATATATTATCATATGTAAATATACATATATAATTTCAAAAAAAAAATCAAGTCTTTTTTTATAATATCAATTATTTTTTAAAATTCATATTATAATTTTCAATTTATTATTTTAATAAATGAAATCTTACTATCATTCTATTTTTGTCAGTTCATATAGGATAACAGGTCATTAAAGATAAGTTATATCAAGGTATATATCAATAAACTTCTAAAGCTGTTGAAGGAACAACAAATTTTGTATACATTTCATAAGTAAATTTTCTTCATTTATAAAAAATATAAACTTTATCTCATTTTTTTAATTTAGGAATTTTAGCAAAAATATTATTATATTGTGATTTTATCCAAGGATAATTTGAACTATGTCAAATTAAAAAGAAATTACCTCTTTGATCTGGTTTTTGAGTTTCTGGTCTATGTACTACTCACTTTTCTAATAATTTTAAAATTCTTCATTCTAAATCATATTCTTCTATTGAAGGAAACATTATAGGGGCTTCTATATTTAAAGTTGGAATATAAATATAACTATTATTTCAATATTTTTTCCATTCTTCTTCTGATAAATCAGTAGTTAAATCTAAAATATCTTCTTTATTACCTACCTTTTCTTTTTTTGAAATATTATTTATATTATTATCTATATTGTTAATTGTTTTATCATTAGAAAAATTACTATTTTCATTAATAGCTAATGATTTTAATAAATTAATTCAGCTCTCCATTTCTTTTTTTCATGGAAAAGATAAATATTCATTAGTTTTTCATTCTGTTTTGAATAATGTAAATGTTGGTTGTTTTATATTATTTAAGTTTTCATTTATACTTAATTCATTAGTTTGATCATTAGAAAACAATCTATAAGATATATCCATATAGATTGTGTTAAAATTTATTATAACATAGATAATTGAAAAGAAAATTATGTTATATAATATAATTTGAAAAAAACTTTTTATCATAATTTATTTAATTTCATCAATTAATAATTTGATCAACTCAATAATCTATTGAATTAAACTTTGGTGTATAAATATCATATTTTAATCAATTTTTTAATATTTCTTTTATACTTTCTTGTTTATCTGCAGTTAATTCTCAATTAGTAATATTAATTAATTCATTATCTGAAGTTAATTCCATTCCATTACTTAATTTTCAAAATATAGCTTTTCAATATCAATTTATTATATCTGTTCTAGCAAACACATTTCATCTTTGATCTGTTAATTCAAATAATTGTTGTCATTCTTTATTAGGAACTTCTTTTAAAAATACTTGATATTCAAAACTTGTTAATGGAGGTAATCATCATAAAGCAACTGATTCATTTATACTTTTATTTCAAATATCAACAATTGAAGAAGATTTTCAAAAAAATAATGGTTGAATAACAAAAATAAAAGAACAAAAAGCAAAAACAGCTAATGAAAAAAGCTTTCATACTGTAGGACGATTAAAAGGACTATCTTTTAATTCATAATAGTATGAATCTTTATTTATTTTTTCAATAATTCTATTAATAGCAGGTTCACTTAATTTTCAACTAAGTATACCTGTAATTTTATCTAAATCATCTTTTTGTATAGGCATATTTAATTTTTTAATAATTAATATTCAGAAGTTTGAGTTGTTTGTTGAGGAAGATTTCATCATTCTAATTTTAAACTTCATAAATCATTACAACTAATTCATAATTCACTTTCTGTATAATCAATTGTAGGTAAAACAATTCACATATCACTATTAGTATTAGTTGCAGTTTTTTTTATAAAGTTTTCAAATTTTAAATCCAGTTCTTTTTGATTTTTAATAACTAATTTTTCAATATCTTGACAAGTATCTATTTCAGTTTTTTTAAAATCAATTAATTTATTAATTTTTAATATATCAGCATATTGATTACAATTATATATTTCAGTAACTCACATTTTATCAAGTCATAAATCTTTATCCATAAGAATTTGTTTTAAAATAGCTTTATTATTTTTATATTGTTCTTTTAATTTTAATAATTCATTTATATCTTGATATTTTTTTCAATAATCATAAACAAATATATTTTTATTAAAATTATATAAATATCATTTAAATACAACACCATTTCATTTAGTGAATTCTATTCTTTCAATAATAATTAATGGAATCATTTTATTTAATATGCTTAACATATTTGAAAAATCTGTAAATGCAGCAAATTTTCATTCTAATTTTAATGGTATTTTATTTATTCATTCAGCACTTGTTGATTCACTACTTAAAACAACATTACTCATTTCAAAAGGTCAGACTAGAGCTTTAACATCTTCTGAATTAAAAAAAGATTTAATAGAATTAATTATTTCAAAATTTTTTGCATCAACAAAAAATAAACTTTCTAACATAAATTGATTTACCATTATATCTGGTATTTTTAAATTAGATCATATAACTTTCAATTTATCTATTTTAGGTTTATTATTACAATATGAAATAATTTGTGCAGATAAAGCATACTTTTTGCTTTCAATTAATTTTACAGCATAAGTAAAAAATATTGATAATATTATACCTAAAACAGCTGCAAATATATAAATAATGTTCCATTTTTTTCTTTCAATAACTTCAGGTACTAATAAAGCCTTATCGTATTCGATATTAGGTAATTCTTTTACTATAAGGTTATTATTTGACATATAAAATATTTAATTATAAATTAGGAGTTTTGTTTAATAATAAAATTATTAATTATTAAGTTTTCAGAAACATGTGTGTTAATATTAAATACAACTATATTTGTTTTTTCTATTTTTTCAATTGACTTTATTAATTTATATCCAAATTGGTTATTTTTGAACAATTTTGTTAATCACAACAATTCTGTTTCATTATCTTCTTCTAATTCTTCTTCATTACTAATTTTATTATTTTTAATATTTCAATTAACTTTTTTCTTTTTTTCAGAAAAAAACTTTTGAGCTTTTTTTAAATCTTCTACACTAATCATTCATTTTTCACAAGTTTTAAATCAAATTAAATATACAAGTTTTTTTTCTTCTCATTTTAATTCTGAAATATGTATTTTTTTACGTTTTCAAAATTTAATAGCTAATTTATTTAAAATATCATTTATAACAATATTATTTCAATTTTCACTTCAAGTTTTAAATGAAAAAGAAGAACCTATAACAATCATTATTTCATCTTTATAATCAATTTCACAAGCTTTTTTATATCATAACCTTGTTAATACATACATTCAGTCTGTTACTTCAATACTTTGTTCATCTATTGTAGTAATTTTTATAAATTCATGTTTATCTTTTAAAGATATAAATATATTAAAAACTTTATCTAAAGAGTATCATAAAAATGAAGCAACTGCCGCCATTCATTTCCAACGAAGAGATAAATCATTTGATATTAAATCTAATAATAATTTTTCTCATTTTTGATTCTTTTTAAAAAAATTTAATATTGCATTTCAAAATTCAATTCAATATTCTGTAAAATAATAAGAATCTAATGTTACTCATTCTATTCTTTTTTTATCTAACTTTCTCCCACTTTTTTTTATGAAAGAATTTTCTTTTTCTATAAACATTTTATTTAATTAAAACTTAAATATATATTATACATAAAATTCATAAAATTAAAAAACTTAATATTTTTAATTTATAACTATCATCTTTATAAAAAAATCATATTTTATAAAATATACTATTCTTTATAAGAAAAATCAAGAGAAAAAATCAAAGAAAAATTTGTAAAAAAACAGGTGCATTAGGAACATAATATTTGAATAGTTTTTCTATCATTATTATGTCAATAAAAAACAACAATATTAAAGAAAAATAAGTAAAAATTAGATAATTAAATTTTAATTTATCAGGGTCATATTCAATAGTTCAAAATATAAATACAAATATAGGTATAAACTTAATGACTTCTATTAATAAAGATCCTAATGTTATATTTGAAAAAAATGATAGATTTCAACCAATAAAAAATCACACCCATATTATATAGAGAAAAATTAAAATAAATTGTTTAATATGTTTATATAAAAATATTCATTTAAAATCATCTCAATTAATTCTTTTTCATATAAAATTATTAATTATTCATCATCATAAAATTACAATAATTATTATTGATAATAAAATTGATATTTTAGGTCATATAAAGGTTATAGAACTTAACAATCAAAATATAATCATTAATAATGAACTTCACCAAAAAAAATCAAAAATATAATCTTTATACTTTCATTTATAAAAAGTTTTCTTTAAAATATTATCTAAAAAAAATCAAAATATTATTGGTGAAGAAAATATTAAAGATAAAAATAAAGTTTTTTCCATAATTTTATTATTAATTAATAATTATTTAGCAATATTTACAACTCAGTATAATGGTATTACAACTGAAAATATAATAAATCAAAGCATTAAAACAACAAAAACCATTAATAAAGGTTCGAGTATTTTTTCAAGGTTATCTATAAAATCATCATTATCTGATTTATAAATTCTTGCTAAAACTTTTAATTCTGCATCTGGACTTCATTCTCATTTAAATGCATTAGCTATTTTAGGATCAACATACATTGGAAATTTTTCAAATACTTGTCATGGTGAGGTTTTTGTTTCAGACCAAAGTATTCATGCTGTATTAATAACTCAAGAAAAATGATAATTAGTAACAACTTGTTTTAATGAGTCTAATATAATTTTAGGGTCATTTCATATAGGCCATAACATAGAAGCAATAGAAGCAAATATTTCATAATCTCTTGTTTTCATAAAATTTCATAATATTGGTAATGTTAGTATTAAATCATGCATAAATTTTTTTCAATACATTGTATAGTTTGACCAATAATTATATCATGATATAGTTAATATACCTAAAACAATAGCTATATACCAGTTATTAATTAATCAATATACAATAGTCTTTAAAGTTAATGTTAATGTTGGAATAGGTGTATTAAACGAAGAGTAAACATCTTCAATTATAGGAACTGTTTTATAAGCTGCTAAAATAGCTACAGCTGTCATAAAAAACATTCAAATTAATGGAGTTTTTAATGCTTTTTTTAATGCTTTTTTTAAATAATATGTTCTTTGAGTTATCTCAGCTAATTGTTTAAATGATTCTACTAATTTATTTCATCAAGATTGAAATCAAGTTTTTAAAATACTTATATAAACATTATCAAAGTTTTCTTTATCTTTTTCCATAGCAACAGGTAACTCAACATTAGAAGTATTCATTATTTGTAATAATTTAATACAAGTATTTCTTAATGCACCTGCACTTGATTGTAATATTATATCTTTTAACATATTACGTGTATCCATAGATGGATTAGTTTCAAATTGTTTTCAAAGTTTTGTTGTTAATATAAATAAATCTTGAGCTGACATTTTTGTTTTTGTACTTTTTGTAATAAATAAACTTTCCCAAAATCACTTTTGAAAATTTATTAAAAGTATTTCTTCTATACTTTCATATCAATAATAACTTAATAATGTTTTTGCATATTCTTGAATTTGTCGAGTTCATGACCACACTGTTATTTTTTTATAAGTTCATTTTTTTGTATTATATGTAATTACATACTGAAACTTTGATAAAGAAGCATTTTGTGAGATAATGTATTTATCTTGATTTGTATTTGTATAATTTTTAACGGCTTCTATTCAAGCACTTTCTCTATTTTTTTCACTTAATTGAACATCTATATCTTCTCTATCAGTATCAACATATACAAGAAAATTAAATTTTAATTCTTTTAAAAATGGTTTTTTTGTTTTATTTTTAGGAATAACAAATAAATATAAAACAGCTGATCTATCCATTTCAATAATTCAACCATCTTTCTTTATATAAATAGTCTTTTTTCATTTTTTGATTATTGGTGAAGGTTCACTTTTAATATCTCATACATCTTGTTGTATAAGTATTTCTGAATTATTATCTTCTAATGATTTTTTCTTAAAAAGAGATAACATTTTTATTAAATAAAAAATAAAGATATATTTATTATAATATATCTTTATTTATACTTTTTTTCAATTTTTTTTTACATAATTCAAACAAATATTTTATATAAGAACATAATTATTATTATGAATAAAAATATTGAGATGTAAAGTCATCTATTTTTAGCATTTCATAATATATATAATGATATTGTTGCAAAAACTATATACCATCATAAAAGAAAAGCTTTTATATATGAAAAAAATCATGGATTATAATGTGTTACTAAAGCACTTGTTATTAAAGCTCAAATTGGGTATAATATTCAAATTAAAAAAACAAGATTATAAGTTTTTTCTTTTTCTTTTGTATAAAAATAATATAATGAAGCTATAAATGCTACTTCTGGTGCTTCATGAATTACATTTAAAAATACTTCTCAAATATTAATATTTGTAAAAAACGAATGTGTCATTCATATTGTAATAGCTTCTGCTAATGTATGTAATCATAAAAATCATAACATTGATATAAAAAATATATTTTTTCAATGTTGATCAAGTTCTTCTTCTTGATTATGTTGTTCAGATAATAATTTTAAAATTGGTGATAATAAAATTGTAAATATTATAGCTCAAAAGCATAATATATCTAAAAAATTAGCTCATATCATAAGAATAATTCAAGGAGCAGATACAAATATAGCATTTCATAAAGCATATCATGATATTATACTTAATAATAATAATCTATTTCTTTTAAAAAAATCAACATTATATAATATAAAAAATGATATTGCTATTATAAAAAAAGATATAATTGTTGAAATAAATAAAGCTGTTAGCATTTTTAAAAAATTAATTATAACTATAAATAAGAATATAAAAAAAAACACTTTTTTTCAAGTGTTTTTAAAATTTTATATATTATTATGGCTGTGCTATATAGTATTGTTTATCTTCTGTTCAAACTAATATAAAATATTTTTGATCTTCTGGTTTATCAGCCAATTCTTTTTCTTGTTGATCAATTATTTGTGGTATTCAATCTATGCTTCAACGAATACCTCTTTTTATTATATAATCAATTGATTCTCAATTTTTTAAAACAATAGATAATTTTTTTCAAGTTTCAGGTTTTAAACTTGGAAGCTTAATTACTAAATATTTATTTTTTATAATACTTGTTGTCATTTTAGGATCTGTTTCTTCATCAATTTTTATTTTATCTATATTTGCTAAAGATAAATTTTTAGCACTTCAAACTATTGGACTTTCTTTTTCTTGTTGTTCTTTTTTTCATTTAATTAATTCTTCTTTTTCAGCTTCTAATGAATCTATTTGAGCTTTTAAATCTGTTATTCTTTGTATTAATTCTGCTTCTTTATCAATAATTTTTCATTTATTAGCATTAATAGCTAAAGAAGAATATATTCATATTATAATAACAAATATAACTGAAACTATCGATATTCATCAAAATATTTTTTCTCTTGAAGAAAATTTATCAAAATAATTTTCTTTTCTAAATATAAATATATTATTTGGAAATAATTTTATATTAACTTTTTTTGATTTTTGTAAAAATTCTAAAGCTTTTTTTTCAATAGACATTTCTTCTGAAGTCTTTTTATTTATTTCCAATACTTGTTTTGTTGAATTATTAATTTCTTTTAATTCATTGCTTTGTTGTTTTTCATTTTTTTTTGATTCAAAACTTGAATTTTCAACTGATTTTAAAACATCAATATTGTTTTCTTCAACTTTATTTTCTGTATTAAAATTATCTAATATATCATCACTTTTTAAATTATTTTCTTTTTCATCTAATTGTTCAGAAAGTAAATTATTTACTTCTTCTTCAACCCTTTTTTTACCTTCTTCTGAAGTTAAATAAGATTTTATTCATTCATCAAATACTTTTTTATTATTTACTTCTGGTATTTGATTAATATCATTTACTATAATAGGATCTCATTGATAATTATTATTTGTATTAACATTAGAACTTAATATATCAGATTGTCAAAGTAAATCATCTAAATCATCATTATCAACAGAATTTTCTTCTTTATTATGATTTGTTATTTCATTATTTAAATATCCTGTATTATTATTAGTATTAGTTAAATTATCAGATAATCAAAGTAGATCATCTAGACTATCTTCTTGATTATTATTTTTATCAGTATTGCTTGATAAACTATCTTCAGTAATATCTAATTCATTATCAGAATTTATTGTATCTGTTATATTGTCTGATAATCATAATAAATCATCTATATCTGAATTTATTTCAGTATCTATATCAATATTTATTTGATTATTATCTTCTATATCTAATGTTATTTTATCTTTATCAATATTTTCATCATCAATATCAATTTCAATTTCAGTATTTATTAAATTTTCAATATCAGTATTAAAATCATCTATTTCTATACTATCAGATAAATCATTAACTTCATTTTTTTGAATTAAATTATCATCTATATTATCTTCTATAATAATATCATTAGAAATATCTAAATCTATATTTATATCTTCACTATTTTTATTTTCACCTTCATCAATAACTTCTTCTATAATATTATCTTTAACACTTTCAAAATTATTATTTATTTCATCATTAATAATTTCTGTATCTTTTAAATCAATTTGATTATCAACATTAATTCAAAAATCTTCTATATCTTCTTGTGGTGATATTTCATTTGTTATGAATTCACTTAAATTTTCTTTATTTCATTCAGTTTTTATTTCTTCATCAAGAAATATTCTGTTATTTATATTTGTTTCTTCTATATTTTGAATTCAAAGATCTATATCATTAGAAAAATTACTATTTTCATTATCACCAGAATTATTAATTTTTTTTGATTCATTATTATCTAATCATTGAATTAAATAATTACTTTTTGAATTTAAAAACTTTTTTATAGCATTATCAGCAGAATCAAATTCTATAATTATTCATTTCTTACCATATGATATATTAAAAGAAAAGTTTTTTACTTTTATAATTTTGTCAATTAATACATTTTCTATATTAATATTATCTATTTTGTTTTTTAAATTAGTTAATATTTTTTCTTTTTTTTCATCAATTTTATCTAAAAAAATATCAATTTCATTATTAGAAATATCTTCAATAAAATCATTTTTTCAAATAGTATATTTTATTTCTGAAAATCAATTATCTTTTAGTGAAATTGAATA
>OGCL01002812.1_pt1 | contig 11336 bp, 11 predicted proteins | sample 1570041 | NCBI WGS metagenome assembly OGCL01 (sample SAMN06266162, study PRJEB24511) | hot springs metagenome | isolation source: Hot spring water | place: South Africa: Limpopo | collected 2015-06-22 | reverse complement strand
CATTATGTAATTCATGATATAGGCCTGGAAAACCCTTAAAAGTGGCTAAATTTCCAGCCTTTCTGGCAAATTCCTCAGAAGCATCATAACTGGTTAATCTATCTGCCGAACCATGTATAAGCAACGTGGGCAATTGTATATCATTTGAATGTTGAAGTGCCCATGCTCCTGCATCATGAATATTAACAAAGAAAGCTGCACTAATTTTATCATGAACTAGGGGATCTTGCTTGTATGCTTTCACGACTTCACTATCCCTACTGATGGCCTCAACTTCAAGATCGGTACTTTGCGTAAAATGTGGATAAATGGTGGACGCCAGGCGCCCCATCGAAACTTTCCAGAAAGGTGGGTTAAATGCTAAACGTAAGTAAGGCGCTGAAGCTACAATGGCCACTAAACGATCATCATCATGTCTAAGACTGTAATTGATAACGAGGTTTCCTCCCATACTATGCCCATAGAGATACACAGGCATGCCAGGGAAAAAGTCTGCTACAGTCTTAATATAAAGACCCACATCCTGCATAATAGCATTATAAGAAGGCATGTGACCTCGTGGACCTTCTGATAATCCATGCCCGCGATGGTCAGGAACAAAAACATGATAACCAATTTCATGAAAAAACTCAGCCACATGAACATAACGGCCACCATGTTCTCCCATTCCATGACAAATAACAATTACGGGAGAGATTTTATCAGTATTTTCCCATAAACGTACGTGAATTGATAACGCATCATGGGATTTTAAAACCATTTCATCCATAGATCAAAGATGCAGATAATTACCAGTTGATAAATGCTTTGTTGAAAATGTCTTGCGTGAGTTGCTCTACAATTATTTGAATTAACTGAGACTCGACGGCACTTAAGCTTTGGGATGCTTCAAAATCAGCAAATCGAGAAAATGTGACCGTGAAGTTATTTTTTTCGTCAGGCTCACAAATATAGGTAACTTGAATAGTTACTGTCAACCTATTTTGTGATAAGGTTTCATTTCCTTGTGCTGCAACAGGTGTTACGGCATATCCGATCACAGATCCTTCAAATTTCAAATCACTATTGAGATCACCCAATCGCAAACGGGTTTCTCGAATAAACTTATCTTTTAAAGATTCTGTTAAGATTTGAGAAAAAGCGGGATTCGCCAGTGGTGCCTTACTGGCAAAATAGCCTACATACACAGTACTAGCCTGGGAAGGAATACTTTGTCCGCTTAAGGTCACATTCACCTTACAAGATGTGGACCATGCCAACAGAATGATTACACTGAAAGTAAGAAATATTCTGCACATCAATAACTAAGCAGAAATATCATATTCTTTAATTTTCCTATATAAAGTGCGTTCCGAAATACCGAGCTCGCGGGCAGCCCGACGCCTATGTCCATGAAATTTATGTAAAGCTTTTTCAATTAAATCTTTTTCTCTTTGTGCCAAAGAAAGGGTTTCTTCTACAGATATGGTATTTTCAGTTGAGGATATTTTTGCGCTTGATGTCGATTGTCCGATAGGACTAAAAACAGTTCCTGTAGCTGGCGACGATGAAAAAGAAACAGCATTAACATCCTGAAGTCCCGCTACACCGCTTTATAACATACCCAACACGATTTTCTTAAGATCATTGATGTCCTTCCGCATTTCAAAAATGACCCGAATTATGTATTCAGGATCATTCAACAAATTTTCATCTCCACTTGTCTTTGAGACTCCAGACAATACCGGTAAAGATTCTTGAGCAGAGTCAGGAAGGTATTTTAATACGGCTTCGGCGTCTATAATTCGGTTTTTTTCCAATATAGAAACCTGTTCCGTGAAATTTTTCAATTGACGAATATTACCCGGCCACCGATAATTTATTAAAAACTGTTCTGCTTCCTCGGTAAGTTTAACAGGAGGAATTCTATATTCCTCAGAAAAGTCTAAGGCGAACTTTTTAAATAAAAGAGGGATATCTTCTTTTCTTTCTCTAAGAGCTGGTATTCGGATGGGAACTGTATTTAAACGATAAAAAAGATCTTCCCTGAATTTTCCTTTTTCAATAGCTGTGTAGAGGTTAACATTGGTAGCAGCAATGACCCGAACATCAGTTTTCTGCACCTTAGAGGAACCTACCCGAATAAACTCTCCTGTTTCAAGAACACGCAGTAGCCTGACCTGGGTTTCCAATGGCAATTCGGCCACCTCGTCCAGGAATATGCTCCCGCCATTCACCACCTCGAAATAGCCCTTTCTAGCCTCAGATGCCCCCGTGAAAGCACCTTTTTCGTGACCAAATAATTCGCTGTCAATAGTGCCCGGAGGTATAGCGCCACAGTTTACAGCTATAAAATAATTGTGACGTCGAGGACTATTCTGATGAATGATTTTGCTGAAAACTTCTTTTCCAACACCACTCTCGCCTGTAATTAACACAGTCAAATTAGTCGGAGCCACCTGAATAGCTACTTCCAAAGCATGGTCAAGTTTAGAAGATAAGCCCACAATGCCAAACCTGTTTTTTATTTCCTGAATATTCATGGACATGCAAAATTAGAAGCGATAAGTGACAAATTGTCAGCTTTTTTAATGAAGATTCAAAGATTTCACATAGTACCCTTCAAGGTCCCAGACGATTTGAGAGGTTTTCTTGATATTAATAGGATAAAAAATATAATCCTGAGCATTTGGATAAATTGTTTGCCAATATTGATTATTTGATAACATAAATCTTACTGGGAGATTAAATTCCTTTTCATCGGCCTCCCACTTACACAAGATTCCTTTTTTACCTTTTTTAATTATTTTTTTCCAAGTGAATTGGGGAATGCTAGTATGCTGAAGATATTGACGGCATATGGGTTCGACCTCCCAGCCCAACTCTTTACTCATAAACTTGATGATGGCATCAGTATGAACAGTTTTGTATTTAAAGGTATCAATAACAGCCCTGAGCATCTTTAAAAATAAACTATCATCTCCAGTGGCTTTCCGAATTGTATGCAACATTAAAGCACCTTTAGCATACATATCGCTAGACCCTTTGGCATTTACTCCACGTAAGGGCAAAATAGGCTTGTCATTTTTAACAAGCATCCTTTTGGCTTGCATATATGATTCTAATTTTTCTTTTCCATAGCGACATTCTACATACAATGCTTCTGCATAGGTGCAAAAACTCTCATGTATCCACAGGTCGGCCTGATCGGCTCCGGACACTGCATTTCCCCAATATTCATGTCCAGACTCATGGACAATGATGAAATCGAAGTTCAGACCAATACCAGAATAATCTTTACCAAGATATCCATGCCGATAACCATTCCCATAAGCAATAGCACTTTGGTGCTCCATGCCAGCAAAAGGTGTCTCCACTATACGATAGCCATCTTTTTTGAAAGGGAATGGGCCAAAAAATTGTTCAAAACAACTAAGCATGGGCCTAACCTCCTCATCCAAATAATATCTTGCTTTGCTTGCATTATTTGCTAATGGATAATAACGCAAATCCAAAGAATCACCATTTCTTGTCACATAAGGATCGGGGTGAATTTCCACATAATCACCTATATTCAAGCAAACGTTGTAGACATTGATGGGATACTGTACTTTATAGGTATAAGCTTTGTAATCCGAGTTCCAATCCACAACTTGCGTTCTTTTACCGTTCGATATTGCAACCAGGGGTTTGGGAGCCAAAATGGTAATTTCCACACTATCAGGCTCATCAGAAGCATGATCTTTGCATGGCCACCATGCACTGGCACCCAAATTCTGAACTGCCGTTGATACCCATGGATTTCCTTCTGAATCCCTTGTCCAAATAAAACCTCCGTCCCATGGCGGTTTAACAGCCTGACGCGGACTTCCATAATATGAAATTTCTATAGCTGAGTGCTCTCCAGCCATCAGGGGGCGGGGAAATGTCACAAAAATTGCTCCTTCATCCCTACGCCATGCAAGTTTAGTATTTCCCCATAATACAGATTGAATTTTGAATTGTGGAGCCAGGTCCAGTTGAAGGACATGAGTGGTTTCGAGAACTGTGTAAAAAATACTTGTTTTGCCCTGGAGAGTTTTATGAAATAGATCAGGCCAGACAAAAATTCTGTAAAAATTAACATCAAAACAAGTGCGTTCAGGCCTCAAACCACCTAACAAAGAATCAGCTCTTGTGAAAGTATTTTGTAGGTATGCGATCGAGTTTTTAAATAAAATAAAAAATGCTGCGAGAAAGAAAACCACAGCATTTCTAATTGATTTAGAGAAGCCCTGTTCCAAATTTATTACATCCAGCCCCCCTGCTTTAAGGCCTCTTTGATTCCAATCTTATCAATTAACCGCATAGCTTTGGCAGAAATCTTGAGGGTCACGTATGCATCCTCATCTTCTAGGTAGAAAGTTTTTTTCTGAAGATTGGGTTTAAAAACTCTTTTCGTTTTACGATTAGAGTGAGAAACACGATTCCCTCTCAGAATGCTTTTACCTGTTATATCACAAATTCTGGACATATCCCAAATTTTAGTCTGCAAAAGTACGAAATAATTTAAACTTTTCATACTATTCATCCTATCCTGGGGCACTTAGCCAGACCATACGCACAAAATTCTTTCCAAATCTTTATTATAATAAACATTTTGCCTTGCAAAAGCTCCTGTTGGGAAAGATAATTTTTTTGACGCTATTTATTTGGGTATAAAAAAATAGCCACAAGAGTATTTGGTTTCAATTAGTTTTTCTTTATATCATCCTTGTGTCGTATTTTCTATTTGGCCTTTAGAAATAAAATACTGCCTTTTAATCTCTTCTCCCATTACCTTTGTACAGGATGACTAAAAAACCACTAATTCTGGTTTGCAATGATGATGGGGTGCATGCTCCCGGATTGCAATATTTGACAGAGGCGGCCATGCGTTTTGGGGATGTATGTGTGGTAGCTCCTGATAGCCCTCAAAGTGGAATGGGACATGCTGTAACAATCAATGATACGTTGCGCGTGGCTGATATGAGCAGCCAAAAAGGTTTTCCGATGTTCAGTTGTTCAGGTACGCCTGTGGATTGCGTTAAACTTGCCATGAACAAACTCTTGCCAGGTCGTCCGGACCTTATACTTTCGGGGATTAATCATGGAAGCAATTCTTCTATCAATGTGATTTACTCTGGCACCATGTCTGCTGCAATTGAAGGGGCAATTTTAGGAATCACCAGTATTGGATTTTCACTATGTGATTATAGTTATGAAGCAGATTTCAGACCTTGCCTGCCATGGGTTGATAAGTTGATTGCTCTAGCGCTATACGAGACACCTTTCAAGGGATACTGCCTGAATGTAAATTTCCCGAAAGGAGAAGTGAAAGGTTACCGTTATGTTCGGCAAGCACGTGGTTACTGGGCTGAAGAAATGGACGAAAGATTAGATCCGCGAGGTGGCAAATATTATTGGTTAACAGGAACTTTTGAAGTTCTTGACAACGAAGAGACCACCGATGAGTATGCTTTGAGAAATGGTTTTGCATCTGTGGTACCTGTCACTTTCGACTTAACAGATTATCAGATTTTAGAAAAACTGAATAAGCTGAAATCCATACGAGCCGAAAATGTCAAAACTTAAAAGAAATAATGTCTGGTTGGGATTAGCGCTCGGTCTGATTGTTCCCATCATTATTTATATTGTCGTTCATAAAATTGATCAGCAGTTAGCTCATAACAGGCAAAGGTTATTTATTATAAGAGATGATCAAAAGTTTGTCATCTCCGTTATATTTAACATTATTGGATTCAGATTGTATATGGTTAATTGGAATCTATACGAAACCGGAAAAGGTATTCTGGGAGCCACTTTTTTATATGCCATTTTTTATGTAATATACTTTGAATTATTGGGCAGGTCTTTTATTATAAATCCAATGTGAAAAAAATTGTCATCTTAGCCGGAGAACCATCTGGTGATCTTCATGCAGGGCGTCTTATTGAGGCTTTAAATAAGATTGAGCCTGAAATTATTTGGAGTGGCACAGGTGGCCCATGTATGGCCAATGCCGGGGCAAATCTGATTTTGGGCCTAGAAAAAATGAATTTTATGGGTTTTTTCGAAGTCATAAAACATATTCCCAGAATTATTCATAATTTCTCAACAGTTAAGAAACATATTCAAACAATTCATCCAGATTTGGTGATTTTAGTGGATTATCCAGGATTTAATTTTAAAATAGCACGTTGGTGCTACAGACAAAAATTTCCGGTTATTTATTACATAGCTCCACAGATATGGGCTTGGAAGGAGTCTCGCATCAAATTGCTTAAAAAATATTGCCAACTAGTTTTATGCATTCTTCCATTCGAGGAAGAATATTTTCAAAATCGAGGGGTTAAAGCTGTATATACGGGGCATCCCCTTTTAGAAATTTTCACGGAACATTCAGACAATCAAGAAATTAAACAAAAGTTGGCTATTTTCCCAGGTAGCCGACTTTTTGAAGTTAGAAGATTATTACCCATTATGATAAAGGCAGCGGCATTACTCAATGAAAAAGAAGTGATCGTGGCTCGTGCTCCCGTTATACCTGTAGAATATTATAAGAAATATATTCCTTCGTCAATTCGGGTTACTTTCACAAATGCACAGGAGGCGCTAAAGATTGCTCGATACGCATTTGTAAAGTCTGGTACTTCAACACTTCAAGCAGCCTTATCAGAAACTCCTTTCCTGGTCTGCTACAAAGGCACATACTTATCATATTTATTGGCCAAAAAGCTTATACGGGTTCCATATATATCCCTAGTTAATCTTATTTTGAATAAACCGATCGTCAAAGAATTTATTCAAAGGGAATGTACACCAACCCATCTGGCTGAAGAGGGTGAAAAACTTAAAAAAGATCCTTCATATCGGACAGAACTCAAAACCAATTTCAAATTACTACGTCGGGCACTACTCCCTGAGCACGCCTCTGAGAATGCTGCACGAGCTATTCTCGAGTTTTTTAAAGAAAATACTTTAAAATAATCGACCCTGAAAGGCTTTCAAAATATCATTGCCCAGCGCGTAGACCATTAATGCCAGTAAAATGACCATGCCTATTGTTTGCGCACGCTCCAGAAACTTATCCGACGGTTTTCTGCCGGTAATCAATTCATAAACAATAAACACAGCATGCCCTCCATCCAAAGCAGGAATAGGAAGTAAGTTGACAAAGGCCAATATAATGCTTAAAAAAGCGGTTAAGCGCCAGAAAGCTTGCCAGTCCCAAGTAGTTGGAAACATTTTCAACATAGTACCTAAGCTTCCAACTTGCTTTACACCCTCAGAAGTAAATATTAATTTAAATTGTCGGATATACTCCCCTAAAATCCCGAATGCCATTTTAAAACCATGCGGGATTGCCTCTGCCAAGGAATATCTTTTTTTCTCGACCTTGTAAATTCCTAATTTATCCAAATCTTGAAGGGACATCGTACCTAAAACAGCTCCTATCTGACCCCGCTCACTCACACGACAGCGAAGTTGTAGCGTGTCATTATTTCTAAGTATTTTCACTGTTATTTCCTGGCCTGCTTTCTGCTTAACAAGGCTTCTAAACTCATCAAAATATTTTACAGGTATGCTATCCAGACCTATGATCAAATCTTTTATCTGAAAGCCAGCCTCACGAGCAAACGGAATGGAATCACTAAAGCCTCCAACATAGAAGGGCATACGCAAGGCAACAACTTCAGGATTTCCGCTTTTCATAATCACCTGGTCAACATCTTTTGGTGCATCTAAAAATAATTTTTCACCTGCTCTTACTATTTCAATTATTTCACCACCACTGTAAATGAGTTCTTTATTTAGTTCTGAAAAATTTTGTATCTTCTTGCCTCCAATGGATAAAATTTTATCCCCATTTTTTAATCCGATATAATTTCCGACTTCTTCATTCACCACAAAAATTCCATCTTTGACTGCTTCGGAAGTAAGGTATACTTCGCTGAATTGCCAAGCCATCATGATGAAAATGACGATAGCCAGAATGATATTAACCGTGATCCCACCTAATATTATTATAAGTCTCTGCCAGGCTTTTTTGGAGCGATACTCCCATGGCTGAGGTGGCTGCTGAAGCTGAGCTTTGTCCATGCTTTCATCAACCATCCCAGCAATTTTAACGTAGCCCCCGAGAGGAATCCATCCTACTCCCCATATGGTATCCCCAATTTTCTTTTTAAATAGGGCAAACCTGTAATCGAAAAATAAGAAGAATTTTTCTACCCGCGTTTTAAAAAGTTTAGCAGGAATGAAATGTCCTAACTCATGTAATATAATTAAAACTGATAAACTGAGTAAAAACTGACCTATTCGAATAATCCATTCCATAAATTCGAGACAAAAGTGCCATAAATTTTTTAAAAGATAAGACAGTTAAACTAATAATTTACATTTGGCATATGATTCGATTAAGCGTAAATATTAATAAAATAGCTACTCTGCGTAATGCACGGGGCGGTAACATTCCTGATGTCATTCAATGTGCTCAGAGTATAGAAAACTTTGGTGCTGATGGAATTACAGTACATCCACGACCTGATGAAAGACATATTCGAAAAACTGATGTTTATAAACTCAAAGAAGTTTTAAATACAGAATTTAACATTGAAGGTTATCCGACGGAAAATTTTTTAAAAATGATGCATGATGTAAAACCAACACAAGTCACTTTAGTACCTGACCCACCTGACGCACTTACCTCTCAATCAGGTTGGGATTGTAAAACCCATTTATCCTTTCTTCAGGAGGTAGTGGAATATTTAAAAAAAATTCCTGTTCGCGTCAGCATTTTTTTAAATGCAGAGCCTGAACAAGTCTTTTATGCTGCTCTCACTGGGGCCGATGCTGTAGAATTGTACACCGAACCTTACGCCAAAGCATGGGAACAATCAGAAAAATCCAAACAGCAAGTATTTACTCTTTACCAAGAAACTGCAAAAGCTGCATTGGAAAAAAAACTCCATGTACACGCCGGGCATGATTTGAATTTAAAGAATTTATCTTATCTGGCTAAAAACCTGCCTGGATTAGTAGAGGTCTCTATCGGCCATGCCCTCATTTCGGATAGTTTATGGTATGGTCTGCAAAATACAATTGGTATGTATAAAAGATGTTTGAGAATAAACGCCTGATTGAGGGATTGGGTCTATTTTTCCGGATATAAAATGTAAAAACTATCCTGACGACGATAAGAATACGAATAAGTACCAGAAGATTGCAGACGTCCCTTAAAATGCTCCTGTGGACATTCATAAAACTGATTAAGAAAAAACTCATAATCATAACTCCAGCATTGTTTTAATTCTTCATCAGTACACAAGGTTAAATAAAAACGAAGGATTAAAGGCGATTCTCGCTTGCTCCAAGATTTAGACAAGACAATTACTGGTTTACCACGACCCGTATGAGGCTGCTCATAATTTCTGTCGCACCGCTCAGGAATAGAGAAATAATCTATGGGAAGAATATGAAATACGCGCCTATTAAAGCTGTAATAATTTCCTTTGGGCGGTATAAAAGTTTTTCTGTCATTATTTATAACACGAGGCGGTGTATTCTCTGTACCATAGCCCGTTCCAAACCATAGATCATCTATCGGTCCTTGATAAATAAAAGAACGAAAATCAGCAGAAGTATCGGAGGTATAAAAATTCAACTGATGGCTTCCTGCTATAAGTATAGTTTTAAACCAATCAACATATAAAGGCTGTGATTTTTTATTTTGAATCTTGAAATTGAATGCGCCTTTCTCAGCCCAAAAGGCAAAAAAAATCTGGATTGTATCGTTCTCAAATGAATAATTTTCTCCTTTTAATTTTAACTTCTCTGAACGCATCTGAAAAATTTGAGCCTGAGAAAAAGCCTGTGATACGATGAGTCTCCAACAGGCAAATGCCAGTAAAAGATTTTTCATAATTATCGTTGCAAAGGTAATTGACATGCTAGGTGCAGTAATTTAATATTATAATAAAACTTGATTGGGAGTATTGTTTAAATTAAACTATTGACCATGGAAAGTTTATCGGACCTTATGGCTGAAAAAGCTGAAATTCAAAATTAAGAAATAAAAAATCCCTCTACACAGAGGGATTAAAACTAAAATTAAGTGGAAAATTACCGAATTATCCAACGTTTGTTTGCATATCAACAGACTCAGCACCTTGCGCTTCTGAAGTCACTTCTCTTCCGGAGGTCGAGGTGCGTTTCCTTTTTTCAGTTTTCTTGCTTTCTTTTTTATTGACTACGGACACTTGAGCATTTCTTGAAACTTCCTTTTTTCTCCTCGGAGAACTTACTCTTCGGGTGCGTGCAGAAACCGATTTCTTAGTATTTGCTTTTGAACTTTTACCTTTTGAGATTTTAGACCCCGTCGCTGATTTCCTGCTTTTTTTCGTGTCTTTACCAGAAGCGCCTAAAAAATTCTGAAAATCATCCAGAAGAGCATTTCCATTAAACCAAGCTTCCAATCCGAAGTATTTATTTTTTAAGCCCTTGATTTTATATTCTTTAACGGCATTGGATTTTCTAATTCTAATTAAAGCTTGATTTATCGTTAAGCGTAATTTTTCCAGCTCGTTTTTTGAATAACCAAATTCTTTAGCAGCCATCTCCGCCAATTCTATGATTGTCAAAGGGCGATTTAGCTTTTGAAGTGCTCCAATTATAAACTTGTTCCATTTTGTCGCTCTCAAGCCAGACTTTTCCAAAATTTCTTCTGGAGTTAGCTTTTTATAACGCTCTATACCTGTAGCTGAAATCATAGCATCCGCTGCTGCAAATGCTTCATCTGTAACTTTATTTAGAATATTTTGAATATTCTGTATCCTTTCCTGCATTCTTTGGATTTGATGTTCAAAAAAGTTTTTAAGCTCTGTAAGCTCTAATTCATTAAATATAATTGATTTCATAATTTTTATTTTTTATATTATATTGAAGTGCAAATTTACAACAAAAATTCTATTTTAAGTTCTCATGAATCAACTATAAGAATTTATGAAGAGTTTATAGATAAAGAATCCTTTGGGTCAATGTTGCTATCACTTATTATGGAAGGATTAAAGGATTAAAAGCGGCTTATTTTTATTAATGAATTACTATATGATTGATCTTATAAATAATTTCAAGAAATGGTCTGAATAGTGCGCCTGCCCCTGTCCTGCCTGATGCTGATCTCTGCGCTGCTGATGAGCGCCTGCGGCAGCCCGCTGCCACGCAGCGCCGATGGCAGGGGAACTATAACCCAGTCGCCCCGGGCGGTCAGCGCTGAGGCCGCCGAGGTTGTGATGTACGCCATGTCGCTGATCGATACCGGCTACCGCTTTGGCGGC
>OGCL01002810.1_pt1 | contig 11353 bp, 7 predicted proteins | sample 1570041 | NCBI WGS metagenome assembly OGCL01 (sample SAMN06266162, study PRJEB24511) | hot springs metagenome | isolation source: Hot spring water | place: South Africa: Limpopo | collected 2015-06-22 | reverse complement strand
CGTGCGACGTGGGCACCTTGTTTGGGCTGTGTCCATGCCAATGCATGACAGCCACTTTCCAGCCCAAGTGCCATCAGTTGATGGTAGCCATCATGATATTTGACTAAGTCAACACGATTGCCAAAACGATCATGACTATAGAACTGTGGCTTAAACTCATTGGCCTGATAGCCCCATTCGATCACTTCCTGACTGCCTGTCCGTGCGCCATGTGCTGCGATCTGCGGTACTGCCCATGCCGCACCTTCACGTTGTACGGCCTGCTTGAGTGCAGTATCGCCGTCATAAGCATTGTAATCGACCAATGCAGGGGGTTGATTGAACACGGTGTGGGTTTGTGCCAGTGGGTCAGCGCGCATTGGGATGGAGGCTTGATTCATGGTCGATTCCTTTTCGCAAGTCTGGTGAAGCAGGTGGATTGTCCTGATATCAATTATTACCTTATATTAACTATTGTGTCAAATAAAGAAATGCACACATGTTCACTGAATAATGCTATGATAGATCATGCAGTTAACCATCTGGACAGGGTAAGCCCACATGAAGATCACCCCAAGAAAAATTATTCTCGACATTTTGATGGCCGGTAATGGCGTGCCACTCACCTCGAGGGAAGCGGTGTCCGCGTGTTTATTGTTTGGCATCGGCGAGGTCAGCACCCGAGTGGCGTTGACTCGCTTACTGTCAGAAAAACTAACAGAGACGGCTGGACGAGGGATTTATAAACTTGGTCCAAATGCAATGGAAATCGCAGATGATGTGGCAAAATGGCGTACCACTGATCAGGCCGTGCGTGTCTGGCATGGTGACTATGTGACCGTCTATGGTCATGCACTCGGTCGCACAGATCGTACCGCGTTGGTGCGGCGCGAGCGGGCATTACGGCTACTAGGCTTTCGGGAGCTCGAAAAAGGCTTATATATTCGTCCAAACAATATCGGGGCAAGCTTGGCGAGTTTAATTCATCGTCTACAGCATCTAGGCTTAGAGCCTGAAGCACTGGTCTGCGTATCGAGTCAATTTGATGCCAGCACAGAGCAGCGGATACAGGCACTCTGGGATGGTAATGCGCTGAATCAAACCTACCAAACCCTGAGTCAGCAACTGCAAGACTGGATGGAGCAGGCTGACCAATTGCCATTAGATATTGCCGCCAAAGAATCTTTACTCATGGGAAGTGCCGCCATTCATCAAGTGGTATTCGATCCATTATTGCCCGCACCGATGGTTGATGTGGTCGCGCGTGAACGCTTTGTCAAAGTCGTGCGTCAATTTGACAAAGTCGGCAAAGAAATCTGGCTGACCCTACGGCAAGCCAATTTTGAGGTACCGCAAACGCTGGCTTCCTAGAAAATTGTAGCTTCAATCTGCCGCTCACTATCGCTGCATATCCACATCACGCATAATATGTGGTGGTGCGCAGAGTGAGCCGCAAAAGTCATGATTGATGTCGTTATTCTGTTTTTTATCTTTGGCTTAGTCGCAGGATTGTTGCGCTCTGACCTCAAACTCCCTCCTGCCTTGTACGACTCGCTCAGTATTTTTCTGATGCTGGCGATTGGCCTAAAAGGCGGCGAAGGGTTGGCGCAGCAAGGGCTGCTGCCAATTGTACCGCAGATTTTTGCTGTCATCCTGCTAGGCATTGTACAAACTTTAATCGCATTTTTCTTCTTAAAACGTTTTGGCAAACTCAATAAAGCAGACTCTGCCGCTACCGCAGCCCACTACGGTTCGGTCAGTGTGGCAACGTTTGCTGTGGTGATCGGTTGGCTGGCCGCGCAAGGGGTAGCATTCGAGTCGCATATGATTGTGCTGCTCACCGTCATGGAAATTCCAGCGATTATTGTGGGGATATTACTTGCCAAGGGCATCAGTCAACAGACGCGTTGGGCAAGCCTTGCACATGAGGCATTTCTGGGTAAAGGTGTTAGTCTGCTACTCGGCGGCGTTGCGATTGGTTGGGCAGTGGGATCGTCTGGACTTGAACCTATTAAACCCTTGTTCTACGATCTGTTCAAAGGTGCTTTGGCACTGTTTTTATTGGAAATGGGACTGATTGTCAGTCGACAAATCAGCGCGTTACGTCAGAATGCCCCTGTGATTGTCACTTTCGGGATCGTCATGCCGATGATATCAGCCTGTTTGGGTTTGATGTGTGGGCTACTGCTGGATCTATCGGTGGGTGGTGTGACCGTGCTGGCGACGTTGGCAGCCAGTGCATCTTATATTGCCGTACCTGCTGCCATGCGCTTGGCCGTTCCAGAGGCCAACCCTGCCATTTCGTCAGGTGCTTCGTTGGGTGTAACCTTTCCATTTAATATCTTGGTAGGGATTCCACTGTATTATTATGCAGCTAAATTGGTCGTGGGAGGCTAACTGATATGATGACTGAAAAACGCGTACTGCTCACGATTATTACCGAGGCAGCGATTGAGTCTGTGCTGTTACGTCAGTTGGACGGATTAGGCATGCGTGGATATACCATTATGGACGTGCGTGGCAAAGGCAGCCGAGGGGTACGGGATGGACGCCTACAAGAGTCTGCCAACATCCGTATTGAGACCGTTTTGACCGAACAAAAAGCCAAATTGGTTCTCGAATATCTCGCCACGCATTATTATGATCATTTCGCAATGATTGCATTTATGCGAGAAGTTGAAATTTTAAGACCGGAAAAATTCACCTAAAGAGTGATGACTTTTATCAAGTTGTCATAAAAATCATAATTTTTTGGGGCAAATTGGAGATCAAAGGGTCGATTCTAGCCAAACACAATCGCATGTTTGTACTTCTGGTTAAGACCATTTACCACCTATAATATAGATTATAGGTGGTAAATAATTATGGGAAGTGTTGTTTATTTTTGGCGAAAATCACTGACTTTCGTGCCAATCTTAGTCTGGTGGTTGTTTTAGGCTTTTTGTTTGTAACGCGACCAACATCGTATGCAAACGCTCAACTTCATGGTGAGGGTCACGCCACCAGTCCAAGATCCAAACCTGATGGACCGTCCAGCCACGTTGTCGCAGGATCATAAAACGTTGTTGCTCATCTAGTGACTGTAGACCAGCCGACCGAACGCCAGAACCCTCGCAAAAAATCGCCAGAAGATAGCGGTTCGTGTCTGCCGTATCGACAACTGCTAGATCAATCTGATAACCAGATGCACCTAACTGAGTATGCACATCCCAACCACGCATGATCAATGCATAATAAATATACTGCTCAAATGCTGCGTCCCACGGTGGAGCCTCACGGCTAAGCGGATAACCACGCCGATCAGCTTGTTCAGCATAAGTCAAAAAATCCTTTAAGTTTTGTACGATTTTCGCATCGCCAAGCGATGGCCGTAACTGTGCAGCCGCAATGGTGCTGACGACTTGTAGGCGACAGGTTGCTCGCGTCAGTGCCAGATTAAATTGTTGTGGTGTCGGTGTGGAACAATCAACGACAGGTGCTGTAATCAACAACAGTACCTGATCATGAACCGCACTGCTGATCTGGCTCATCGACTGAACCACCACTTTACTGCGCCAAACCATTGGTGCTGCATCTGACGTTGATTGATTGGCCATCCTATCCTGTAATGCAGTGATCACCATGTGTTGTTGTGACACACTCCACGTCAATATGGCAAAGCATTGAGCATCGGTCGGTGTGGTCTGTTGTAAAAATTGCAGCGCTAAATCAACGATCCGATCAATAGCCAATCGAAGCAAGTGTTCTGGTTCGGCATGTTCAATCCGATGCAGTTGTAGTGCATGATCATGCCGCTGTGCATTTGGAAAGCTGGCGTTTTTTTGGTCATAATAATATTGATTGCTAAATTCAAAGAGACGCTCAAATCGACTGCGATAATGCCACGTCAGATGGTACTGCCCCAATCCTTTGAGCATATCTTGATCAAGATATTGATCTGTGTTTGTTTTTTTTGAATTTCGGCCTAAATGTGGACGAATATGCCGTGTGTCAATTGCTTGATCGGCGACAATCATTAATGCAAGATCTTGTTGCCTGACCGCTAATGCAAAATCAGAAGCAGCCTGTGTCGCAAGATCTATAATGACCAAATCGAATTGAGCAGCTAAATCAGCCATGCTGTGATTAGTATCAGACGGTATATACAACCCCGCCGATGTTGTCATCACACAAGGCGTCAATGGCTGCCATACGGCTTGGGTTTGCTGTAGCCACGCTGCTAAGGAGTCACTTGCGATTGCTTGCTCAGACAGGTGCTCAATCTGTTGCTCTAACACCGAGGATATTTCTGGCAGGATTCGATGACGTTGTAAAATGACGTGCCGAGCCACGTAACATTGCTGTCTCAGTAAACGTTGTGCTTGTTCTAATATTGCTGTGTGGTGTGGTGCATGAAATGTCGCCAACGCTGGCGTTTTTGCCACATGCTCAAGTAACCAATCCTGTTGGATATTTAACAGCACTGTTTTTCTAAACTGATTTGGTAGCAGGCCACCTTGCTCTAGCGCGTCCAATGCCGGTTCTAAACCGGCACGCAACGCCCGTTGCCGCGCAACCTGATAATCATACCAACTTCGCCACAATTGCTGGTGCGCCAGCAGGCGTTGAATACGTTGTTCTATCAGCAATAAAGGCTGATCTAGCCGACTGTAATGCAAACTCTCTAGCAGTATGTCATCCCCAAGAGATTGCCATAGTTGCTGTAACACAGCGTAATCATCGAGTAGTTGGCGTTGTTGGGTGGTTTGAATCTGCTCTAGTCGTTGTACTAAGGCCGCTGCATCCACGCCCAGCCGGTCTGCCAGATAATGTAAAACGTGCCATGCTTGGCACAGGCACTCAGCTCTCGTCCACTCAGTTGCAAGACCTGCCCACTCCTCACCCAACAGCAACGCCGCACGATGGGTCAACTGATCGAACGCGCTGATCTTTTGCTTAATTTCTGCCAAGCCTTGCAAATCATGCCACACATGGTCGCGATGTAAACGCCTTGCTTGCACACTGTAGCTGGCCACCAGTCCACGCATACGAAACAACTGTACATAAGACCAAGGCCAAAACTGGGTTAACGCCTGTTGGAACCCCTCTTGTAACTGTGGCAGTTGTGCATAAATCTCATCACGGTATGTTGCGTATAACTGTTGCTGTTGAACTTGAATTTGCTGTGCGATTTGTGCACCCTGCGTCAGTTGCTGCAACTCATCTGCGTGGGTTATCCGCTGTAGGGCGTGCATTATCCTGACATCATACTGCTGTTGCATGCTATAGAGTTGCTGAATCAGTGTGAGTTGCTGTGATAACTCTCGCCAGTTTTTGGCGCGACGTAGACCCAAGTGATAAAACTGCTGATCAACCTGTTGTTGTAGGTCAGACAACAAAGGCAGCCATGCCTGTAAATCAGAGACCTGTCGTTGCTGCCAGTCTGGTGACCATGCTGCACGAGGATGACCAATAAATCCACTCAGCGGATGTTGCGGCACTGGTGCAACCGGCTGGATCAGCACTGATATTTCATGCGCAGTATTTAAGCACTCCGCCAATCCCTGAGCGTCCAACGTCACCACTGCCAGCTCAGGTAGACTAAAGCGAGGTTGCTCATATTGTCCAATCTGTGCCGATAGTGCCTGATAGACACTCCAACCAATCGGCTGTGGTTGGTGTAGCGCCTGTTGGTATTGCTCAAACTGTTGCTGGATGGTTTGTATCTGCTGGTTAATCTCGTCGTACTGGCTTTGCCGATAGGGTTGCTCTGGGATCTGCTGCTGTAGACGCTGTCGAAAATATTGCAATCTGCGAATGGTATCTGGCCGTTCACTCGGCTGTATGGCTGATGCCGGCGACCCAATCAAATACAGTGGCAAGCACAAATCCGCCAGATCAACCGCTTGCAGTTGTTGGTAAACCATCTGTAGCGAATCAGGATCATCGGCGACGAATAAGACACGCTTACCTTCTGCAAAACATTGTGCAATTGTATTGCTAATCGTTTGCGACTTCCCCGTTCCGGCTGCACCATACAGCAGAATAGATTGTCCTTGTATGGCGGCGAGAATGGCAGCGCGTTGGGTTAAGTCAGCCGCAAGTGGCGTGAGCAGTGAGGCTGCTGTGGCTGTGGCAGAAATCGTGGATGTGTTTGTTGATGCATTCGCTGTGATTGCTGTATGGCGTTGCTGTTTGTTGCCAAACAATTGGTTATTCTGTTGTTTTTTATGCGTACTTTGCTGCGGGCTTTGCTGTATCGGCGGCTTCATTGGGCTGTCCCATATGCGTTTTTCGGTGACGCATTTGATGATTTATGACTTGAATTTGTCATACTTTGTTTTCCAACGATAGCCTGAGCAGACAAAACCAATTAAATCGAGTCTCAGCGGTCGGTGTATGCTGCATCACCTTAAATCATGAGGACTGACTCGGTGTGCTGATCTGCAAAAAACGTTGTAAGTCAGCACGGCGCTGCTCATCTACAGTGTGTACATAGCGACGCGTGGTTTTGGGATCGGCATGACCCAGCTCATCTTGGGTAGTTTCGAGCGATGCACCTGCTAACAAACGATGTGTCGCATTGGTATGGCGTAACCAGTGGGTTGAGAGTTGTCGGAAGATGATCGCCATTTGTGGATCAAGACAATCTGCTGCGGCAGCTTGCCCGATTCGCTGAATGCTTAATCCAATGGCACGCGGGGTAAGCGGCTTCAAGCCGCCTTGTTGGTTAAAGGCCGCAACCAATGGCACATGCTGTTCGTCCGGCTGTGGCTCAGGTGCTAAACAACCCAGCCATTGTCGGTACTCAGCCAGTGCTTTCATCAATTGCGGATGAATACTTACTTCTCGGCGCTTACGGCCTTTACCGATTACATGCAACTGCCAGCCGTGTGAGGTTTGTTTGAAGTCTGCCATACATGCCCGCGCCACCTCATCACGACGTAGACCGGTTTGGTACAAGAGCAGCAACAGCCAGCGATCCCGCATAAAATGCGCATCGGCCAATGCCGTATGACGTGGCTGCGTCGCCAACCAAGCCCATAACCAGTGCCACTGCTCAACACTGAGAAAGCGTTGCACACTGTTATTTTGCTGTTGTAATGTTGCAGGCCGTTGGCTGAGACGTACCAAGTTACGGCTCAGATAACCCGCTTGTTGTAGATAGTCAAATAATAGGCCCAACACCCGCCGCGTGTAGTCCAAAGAACTCATCGACAACCCCGCAATCAAGAGCTGTGTGTCTAGCAGTGTTTGGTCTTGTCGTGGTTTGCGCGGCCGGATCCAATGTGCTGGCGGTGCTTGCAGATGCCGATAATAGCGATGTAAATCATCGAGGTGCATCTGTTGCAGGCCAAGCTGTTGTTCTTGAAGCCATACCAATAAGCGTTGTGATTCACGCCGATACGCTTCAAACGTATGCGGCGAACGCTCGGCACGCGCAGCCAGCCAAATCCTCACCGCTTGTGCATCATCACTCGCTTGTGCAAATAAACCATGCGGTACGGCCATCTGTGGTGACGCAGCGACCGATAATTGCTGATTTAAGACCGGATCAGACAAAGCTTACAAAGCCCCTTGTTGAATAATTGCGTCAGCAACTTTGACAAAACCGGCCACATTTGCACCAGTCACATAGCTAATGGTCAGGTCATCTCGACGACCATAACGCAAGCAGGACTCATGGATGTCAAACATAATCGCACGCAAACGCTGGTCAACTTCATCTCGACTCCAGAACTGCCGCATCGCATTTTGTGACATTTCTAACCCAGACGTTGCCACCCCCCCTGCATTACTGGCCTTACCCGGTGCGTACAAAATTCGGGCGTCTTCGAATAGGCGAATCGCATCGTTACTACATGGCATATTGGCACCTTCCGCGACACATTTCACCTGATGATTAAGCAGTGTTTGCGCATCTTGAGCATTCAGTTCATTTTGAGTCGCGCAGGGCAATGCCACATCAGTTGCAATATGCCAAGGCGTTTGCCCTGCAAAATACTCTGCGCCGCTCACTTCTGCAAAGTCTTTAATCCGTTTACGCTCAATATTTTTAATCTGTTTAAGCGTCTGTAAATGCTGTTGGGTAAAGCCATTCGGCACATATACCGTACCCTCTGAATCCGATGCCGTCAGCACCACTGCCCCATCCATCAATGCGCGTTCAATCGCATGTTGGGCAACATTGCCTGAACCTGACACCAGTACCCGCAACCCCTCAAACGAGATATTGGCATGCTTTAGCATGTTTTGCACAAAATAAACCAAACCATAACCGGTCGCTTCAGTACGTAGCAGTGAACCACCAAAACTCAACCCTTTGCCCGTAAATACACAACCCGTGTCATTGGAAAGTTTTTTCATCATGCCGGTCATATAGCCGACTTCACGCGCCCCGACCCCAATATCACCCGCAGGCACATCAACATTTGCGCCGATATGCCGATATAACTCGGTCATAAACGCTTGGCAAAAGCGCATGATTTCCTCGTCGCTACGGCCTCTGGGATCAAAATTAGAGCCACCTTTACCCGAACCCATCGGCAGCGTGGTCAAGGCATTTTTAAACGTTTGCTCAAAAGCCAAAAACCGCAAAATCGAACCATTTACCGATGGGTGAAAACGCATACCACCTTTATATGGACCCAGTGCATTACTGTGCTGAATCCGGTAGCCGCGATGTACTTGCACCTGCTGTTGATCATCAAGCCATGCCACCCGAAAGCTAATCATCCGGTCCGGCTCAATCAGGCGTTCGAGTAGGGCATGTTTTTTGTACTGCGGATTTTTTTGCAAAAATGGCCAAACCGTACTCATCACCTCACACACCGACTGATTAAACTCGGGTGCATTCGGGTTTCGGTCGGCCACATATTGTAAGAACTCGTCTAAATTTTGGCACGGCATCACAGGGCATCCATTAATTTGATGCATAGAGTTCTAACACTAAGTGGTGATGCATGCTGTAACAGTTGGTTGTTCTGATTCGGTTAACCAGTGAGTCAACAACGACAAAAATAATCAAAACTGTCTGGGTTTTGAATACTTTGGTCAAGGTGATTTCTGCGATTTTATGCTAAAAGCTCAGGCTTATATTTTGGATGGGAGTCAACCTGCATGGTTCAGCCAGCACTCAAGGCGCATTATGACATTGCTATTATTGGCAGTGGCTTTTCTGGGTTATGTATGGGGATTGCCTGTCGGCAAGCGGGTCGAGACGACTTTGTGATTCTCGAAAAAGCCGCCGCAATTGGTGGCACATGGCGTGATAACCACTACCCTGGCGCGGCCTGTGATGTGCCGTCCAACATGTATTCTTTTTCGTTTGAACCGAATCCCAACTGGTCGCGTATGTATTCGGGACAGGCCGAAATCCTGCGCTATATGCAACATTGCGCCACCAAATACGGCTTAACACCACATGTGCGCACCGACAGTGAAGTGGTTGAGAGTCGTTGGGACAATACGACACAACGCTGGACGATCAAGCTGGCGGGCGGTCAATCGCTGACAGCACGGGTGGTTGTATCTGGTGTTGGCGGTTTAAGCCGCCCTGCGCTGCCTCGTATTAAAGGCTTAGATCAGTTTAAAGGCGCGCTATTCCACTCGGCCGACTGGCAGCATAATGTACAGCTACAAGGCAAACGAGTTGCGGTGATTGGTACAGGTGCAAGTGCGATTCAGTTTGTGCCTGCGATTGCCGGTGAAGTCGGCGAACTGCTGTTATTTCAACGCACACCGCCTTGGATCGTGCCAAAACCTGACGGCGCAATTCCTGCACCCGTCCGCAAGGTGTTTAAATACATTCCACCGGCACAACGCTTGGCGCGGCATGCAATTTATTGGCAAAGCGAGTTTTTTGGGATTGGTTTTGTCAATCCAAAACTGATGGCACCGATCAGCGCTTTGGCAAAAAGTCACCTTAAACGCCAAGTGTCGAATCCAGAACTCCGCGCCAAACTCACGCCAAACTATACCATTGGCTGTAAGCGGGTGTTGTTTTCCAATAACTACTACCCTGCCCTGACCCGTGATAATGTGCAGGTGCTGACCAGTGGTGTGAAGGAAATTACCGCTGACGGCGTATTAGATGCACAAGGCCAACTGCACAAGGTCGATGTGATTATCTGTGGCACCGGCTTCGATGTCCAAAATCCGCTCGGCCCGCTGCATGTATATGGTGATGACGGCCAAGAGATTCGCCAACATGGTGGCTTAAGTGCCTATATGGGCATCAATACCCGTCAGATGCCGAATCTGTTCTTTTTGCTCGGGCCAAATACGGGTCTTGGGCATAACTCGATTATTTTTATGATCGAAGCCCAAGTGCAGTACACTATGAAATGCTTAGCCGAGCTAGATCGCAAGCAGGCGAAGAGCATTACGGTCAAACCAGCGGCTGAGGATGCATTTAATGACCATGTGCAGGCGCAACTAAAGAACATGGTGTGGAATGCCGGTGGTTGCAGTAGCTGGTATCTGGATGAAAACGGCAAAAACAACACGCTGTGGCCAGGTTTCACGTGGAAATACTGGTTAGAGACGCGTAAGCCGAATTTTTCGGATTATGTGTTTCAATAAAATAACTTGATTATGGCAAACTGGGCAATACTGATCTAATATCGGTATTGCTTAGGCTATTTTAAAGCAAAAAGTGCTCTGTGTTTCTTTTGCTTTAAAAAGAGACTGCCTCTACAAACGTAAACTATTACGCAAACTTGATAACAACTTCCTCAGCCCGCTCGATGGCTTGATCTGATGCACAACGTCATCCTCAATACGCCAGTCATGCACCACCTGACCCAGCGTTGCACAACCACTGCCATATAAGCTTGCTACGATTTGATGTACCTCTGCACTCGGCAGATTTAACACCTGCGCAACTCGTTTTGCTGACATGGGCTGGCGTGCCAACACCGCCAAGACACGCAGCACCTGACGGCGACTCGTATTGGCTGTCGGTTTTGGCCAGTGTTTCAAGTGTATTAATTGTTCAGCACCGACCAAACGAGTAGTGCTTTTAGCAGAGTACAACACTTCCCATAACCATTGCTTTAAGTCCACCACCTCACCTCTCGGCCGCAGCGGATCATTTGCCCCCAATCCCAGCTTTAACGACCAGCCTTCAGTCAGCTTAAAGCTGCCTGCTTGCTGAATCCAGAACTGCTGCTGCACGGTATCCACCACTCCAATTCGCAGTCGATACTGGTCATACAACGTGACATAACGCGGCTGAACCTGCGGTTGCTGCAAAAAAACGATCAGCTGATCAAACTCAGTAATGTATTGATTGGCCAAGACATCAACAGGCGAGGCTGCAATCTCCAACAGCGAACTGATCGGTTGGTCAGTATCGACCGGTTCGAATACCTGCTTAGGGATTGCCGATGAT
>OGCL01002809.1_pt1 | contig 11362 bp, 13 predicted proteins | sample 1570041 | NCBI WGS metagenome assembly OGCL01 (sample SAMN06266162, study PRJEB24511) | hot springs metagenome | isolation source: Hot spring water | place: South Africa: Limpopo | collected 2015-06-22 | reverse complement strand
CGGCTTGCCCTGCGCGCCCTGTCGGGCTTGCTTGCTCGGCTGCGCCGTCGCCTGCGCGCCTTCGGCTTGCCCTGCGCTTCGCGCTCGCAGCCTGCGGCCCTCGCGCTCCGCTGCGCGCTATCGCTTGCCGTCGGTCTCCGCTCGCCGCCCATCGCTCCGCCGCCGTATGCGTGCGTGCAGAAAAAGGGTGGACGCGCCGCCGAAGTATGTGCAGGCATGTGCCTGCTACTACGGAGACAGATAATGACTCGCGAAACTTTGCTCGCAATTCTGCTTGCTCTCGCTGCTGCCGGCGCGCAAGCGCAAGCCCATCGAGAGACGACGCTGCTGACGCGCGAACAGGAGCGCAAAATCAGAATCGAAACTGCGCGACTCGTCGATCACACTCGCGTGCGCGTCGCAGTCTGCAATACCGGGGGCGTCGATTACGTGATCGGTCTCAGCGTTGCTGCGCGCGCATATGTATTAACTGACAATCTGCGCGAAATGTCGAACATTAGCGATGCGCTGCAACGTAGCGTCGATCGGCATCTCGCCGATGCTGGTTGTCGTGTAGTTGGTGCGGGAGGTGCGCAATGACTGCTAATCAAGACCGCCGCACTCGACTCCGCGACGCGCTGCTGCGTTGGCCGCCGACTGTAGGGCAGCTTCTTGTTATCAGCGTGCTGTTTAACGTCGTTGCCGCGTGGGCCTTGATTGTCGCCGGCGCGATCTTGGTGCGCGATTTAACCGACAATGAGTTACGCGAGCGTGTTGAATTGATCGAGCGCAAAAGCGCCGAGCTTGACCGTTTGCGCGAGCAAGCGGCACGCGCAGGCGACCCGGCGAACTGGCGTGAAAAGGGTTGTTCTACCGGCAACTTCTTTCATGACTTCTTTTCGATGCGGTGCGATCGAGCCAAGAAAGGAGAGATGTGATGTACAGCGCCGCCCGCGGTGCGAGCGGCGGAAGGGCGCTGGCGCTGGAGCGCCGCGCCGTGGCGGGGTTCGACGCGGGTATATCCAGCCCCGCTGGTTTTGCCCTGCTCGCATCGCCGACTCGGCGCCCACCCTCGCGGCGGCATGGCAAGGTCTAATGCCAGCGCCGCAAGCGGCGCCGGGGGCTGTGCTACGCGCGCCCCCTCTGGCATGTCGACCTTGCAACCGCCGCAGACAATCGGGTGGGACGCCTCGCGCGGGGCGAGCGATGCGAGGGCAGGTCAAAACACACACCCGGAGGCATAAAATGACATACCGCTACCCCGCCACCATGACAACGCGCCCCCTTCGGGCGCCCCCCGCGAGCTCCGCAAGAGCAGGTTTGCCGGGATTGCCAGTATCTGGTGCCGGGATTGCCAGTATCTGGTCGACATCGACGGCAGCGTTGGTAACTGTAAGCGCTACTCAGGAGATCGAGCAGCGCATGGCCGAGCTTGCGCGCAAGCGTGAGCAGTCACGCTAACCAAGTTTTCTCGCTAAATCCTCGGCGCGAGGATGGTAATAGCGCGCCAGCATCCGCGTGTCCTTGTGCCCTGTGACTCGCATCAACTCGGGCATCTGTAGCTTCTCGGCCAGCCGTGAAGTCGCCTCGTGGCGGAGATCGTGGAACCTGAAATCAGGGATTCCAGCCCGCTTTACGGCCCGCTGAAATCCCTCCGTGATGGCAGTCTCGCTGGTGTCGAATACCCGCCCGGTAATGTGGCGCGGAAGGCTGCCGAGGACGGCCGCGGCTTGCGTCGATAAGGGGACATCTCGGGAGCTGCCATTCTTGGTTTCTGGTAGGTGCAGCACACGCCGCTTCAGATCCACGTATTCCCATCGCAGGGCCAGGATTTCGCCGCGCCGCATGGCGGTCTCCAGCGCGAGCAACACCACAGATTTGAGATGCTTTCCTCGACTGGCATCGAGCGCCGCCAAGAGCCTCTTTTCCTCGTCGCCCTCCAGTCGCCGATCGCGGGCGTTGGAGATCGTCGGCATGCGCACCGTGGCCACCGGGTTGCCGAGGGGCAGCGGGATGCCAAAATCACGCGCCGCGGCCTTGTAGAGGCGATTTAGCACGGCCAGGTAGTGCTGTACCGTTTGGGGCGACAGTTTCTTGCTCAGATCGTCACGCCACTTAGCTACCATCGCCGGCGTCACGGCCGATAGGTTGTAGTCGCCGAACCTCTCTTCCGCCGCCTTGAGCCGGCTTTCTTCTTGGCGCTGGCCGCGCATCTTCGGCGTCAGCTCTTCGCGGTATCTCTTCGCCAGATCCTTGATCGTGGTGCGCGCGGCTTCGTCGCGCGGGATGAATGAGCCGGTATCCATCTCCCGCTCGACCGCGCGCACCCACTTTTCAGCGTCGCGCCGATTCTCGAAGGTCTTGGACTGGGGCGGGTACCCGGCCCTTCTGACCTGCGCTTGATACTGGTAAGCTCCCCGCGTCCTGATGGTGCCCACGTTTTTCTCCCTGTGACAAGGCTGTGACAAATATAGCTCAAATCCGCGAAAGACTCGATAAATACGAGCGATTGATGCGGCTGGACAAGCCCATCGGCATCCTGCTGCTCCTGTGGCCGACGCTGTGGGCCCTGTGGATCGCCGGCGACGGCCGCCCGGACGGGACGGTGGTGTGGATCTTCGCGCTCGGCACGGTGCTGATGCGCTCGGCCGGCTGCGTCATCAACGACTATGCCGATCGGGAATTCGATCCACACGTCGAGCGTACCCGCAACCGCCCGCTCGCGGCCGGGGCGGTGAGCGAACGCGAGGCCTTCATGCTGTTCGGCGCGCTGGTGCTTGCCGCCTTTTTGCTCCTCCTGCCGCTCTTGACCCCCCTGCTCTTCGCGCTGGCGGTCGCCGCCCTGTTCCTCGCCGCAAGCTACCCGTTCACCAAGCGTTTCTTCGCGATTCCCCAAGCCTATCTGGGCATCGCCTTCGGCTTCGGCATTCCGATGGCCTTCGCCGCGCTGCAAGGGGCGGTGCCGCCACTGGCCTGGCTGCTGTTGCTCGCCAACATCTTCTGGGCGGTCGCCTACGACACCGAATACGCGCTGGTCGACATCGAGGACGACAAGAAGATCGGCATCCGGACTTCGGCGCTCACCTTCGGTCGCTACGTGGTCCCCGCGATCATGCTCTGCTATTTCGCCGCCCTCGGTCTCCTCGCCTTCGTCGGCTGGCGGCTCGGCTTCGGTTGGCCTTACGTGGCGGCTCTTTTGGTCGCGCTGGGCATTGCGCTCCACCACTTCACGCTGATCCGCGCGCGCGAACGCACACAGTGCTTCAAGGCGTTTCTAAACAACAACTGGTTCGGCGCCGCCGTGTTCGCCGGCATCGTCGCCGACTACTGGATGAAACGATGAACGCCTGTCGGGACCTGCGCGAATTCATCGCCCGGCTCGAAGCGCGCGGCGAGTTGAAGCGCATCGACGTGCCGGTCGATCCGAAACTGGAGATGACCGAGATCGCCGACCGCGTGCTGCGTGCCGGCGGGCCGGCACTGCTGTTCGAGCAACCGAAGTCGGGCGAGATGCCGGTGCTCGCCAACCTGTTCGGCACGCCGCAGCGCGTGGCGCTGGGGATGAGCGTGGAGGCGGACTGGCAGACCGCGCTGCGCGAAGTCGGCCAGCTGCTCGCCGCCCTCAAGGAGCCCGAGCCGCCGCGCGGACTCAAGGACGCCTGGGAAAAACTGCCCATTCTCAGGCAGGTGCTCAACATGGCGCCGAAAGTGGTGAGTTCCGCGCCCTGCCAGGAAATCATCTGGGAAGGCAAGGAGGTCGATCTGTCGCGCCTGCCGGTGATGACCTGCTGGCCCGGCGACGTCGCGCCGCTGATCACCTGGGGGCTGACGGTGACGCGCGGGCCGAACAAGCCGCGCCAGAACCTCGGCATCTATCGCCAGCAGGTCATCGCGCCGAACAAGGTCGTCATGCGCTGGCTCGCCCAGCGCGGCGGTGCGCTGGACTTTCGCGACCACTGCCAAAAGCATCCCGGCACGCCCTTCCCGGTCGCGGTGGTGTTGGGTTGCGACCCGGCGACGATTCTCGGCGCGGTGACGCCCGTGCCGGACAGTCTTTCCGAATACCAGTTCGCGGGCCTGCTGCGCGGCGGGAAAACAGAATTGACGCAGTGTCTCGGCTCCGATCTGCAAGTGCCCGCGCGCGCCGAGATCGTCCTCGAAGGCGTCATCCATCCCGGCGAAGTGGCCACCGAGGGACCGTTTGGCGACCACACCGGCTACTACAACGAGCAGGCCGAATTTCCGGTGTTTACCATCGAGCGCATGACGATGCGCCGCGAGCCGATCTACCACAGCACCTATACGGGAAAACCGCCCGACGAGCCGGCGATGCTGGGCGTCGCGTTGAACGAAGTGTTCGTGCCGCTCCTGCAAAAGCAGTTTCCCGAGATCGCCGACTTTTATCTCCCGCCGGAAGGCTGCTCCTACCGCCTCGCGGTGGCGAGCCTGAAGAAGCAGTATCCCGGCCATGCCAAGCGCGTGATGTTCGGCATCTGGAGCTTTCTGCGCCAGTTCATGTACACGAAGTTCATCATCGTGGTGGATGACGACATCGACGTGCGCGACTGGAAGGAGGTGATCTGGGCGCTCACCACGCGGGTGGATGCCGCGCGCGATACGCTGATCGCCGAGCATACGCCGATCGATTATCTCGACTTCGCCTCGCCGGCGGCCGGACTGGGCAGCAAGATGGGCATCGACGCGACGAACAAGTGGCCGGGCGAGACCGCCCGCGCGTGGGGGCGGCCGATCGTCATGGATGCCGACGTGAAGCGGCGCGTGGATGCGCTCTGGGCAACGCTGGCGCTTTGAACATGGCGGATTTCGACGAAAACGGCAACATCATTCGCGGCTGGCCGGCGCTCGTCGACCGGCGACCGATGCCGCTACCTGCGTAAAAAGTCGGCGCCGGCGGGACGGGGTCAGCCCGACGCATCGTCGCGCCGGCACGACGCGCCGGTCAGGCAGCGACCGCGTCCCCGCCCGAAGGGCGAAAGGTAGCGCCACCACAGCCAGCCGAGCAGCGGCAGGCTGGATATCGTCAGCCATTCGAAGGCGCCCGGCGCGGGCGATGCGCCCTGCCACCAGGCTACGGCATTGCGCACCCCCTCGATGCCGAGGACCATGCCGACGAAAACCAGCGCGAGAATCAGAAGCCGCCCTGCCACAGCCACTCCAGCAGGGCGTCGAAGGCCGGCTGAGCCTCGCTGGCATTCGCGTGGTTGACGATGAAGACGACGATGTGGCGGCGCCCCTGGCGGTCGAGCAGGTAGCCGGCGATGGCGCGCACGCCTTCGAGCGAGCCGGTCTTGAGGTGCGCCTGGCCCGCGAAGCCGTTGGCGTTGAAACGCTTTCGCGTCGTGCCGTCGATGGCGGCGATCGGCAGCGAGGCGACGAGCTCCGGCATGACCGGGCTCGCCCAGGCAGCGGCGAGCAGGCGCGCGAAGCTGTCGGCCGACAGGCGTGCGCTGCGCGACAGGCCGGAGCCGTTGTCGATCACCAGCTCGGGGAAATTCAGCCCCTTCGCGGCAAGCCACGAGCGAATCGCCCGGTCTGCGGTCGCCGTCTCGCCGCCGCCGACTTTCAGGAATACCTGCCAGGCCATCACGTTGTTGGAGAACTTGTTGATGTCGCGCACGATCTCGGCGAGGGTGGGCGACTCGCTGCGCGCGAGCGGCACGGCGGTTTCCGGCGCGATGCCGGCGCGCACGCCGCCGCTGAAGCTGCCGCCCAGTTCGCGCCACAGGCGCACAAAGGCGCCGGCGAGCAACGTGCCGTTCGGCAGGCCGGCCAGATTCCAGCGTCTTTCATTGCAGGCGCGCGGATAGTCGCCGGCCAGCACGATGCGCTGCGGCGACACCTGCGCCGTCAGGCGGTCGCGCCAGTCGGCCGGGCAGGTGCGGGCATCGGTGGCGCGCAGGCGGTTGTCGATCTCCAGCCCCGCCGGCAGCGGCTCGGCCAGCACGCGCACGCCGCCGCGTTCCGGCACGAGGGTCAGATGCACGGTGGCGAAGTTGAACAGCAGCGCGTCCGGCCCGACGTTGTAGGGCCGCAGGGGGCGGCCGTCGAAGGCCGCCGGATCATGGGCGACGGAGGGGAAGGCGCTTGCGTCGAGCACCAGGTCGCCGCGGATCTCCTGCAGCCCGCGCCCGCGCAGTTCGCGCAGCAGGAGCCAGAGGCGCTCGTGGGTGAGCTTCGGATCGCCGCTGCCGCGCAGGAAGAGATCGCCCGCCAGCACGCCGTTTTCCGGCGGCGTCGCGGCGAGCGCCTCGGTTTGCCAGACATGGGCCGGACCCAACAGTTCGAGCGCGGCGAAGGTGGTGACGAGCTTCATCAGCGAGGCCGGATTCATCGGCGCGTCGCCGCGATGGCGCAGTGTCGGCGCGGCGCCATCCACCGGCCATGCGACGACCGCGACGGCCTGCGGCGGAATGGCGGCGCGCTCCAGCGCGCGCAGCACCGGCGGCGGCAGGCTGGCCTGCGCCGCGGCGCACAGGGAAAACAGCAGGCAGGCCCAGAAGCGGCGCATCGTCAGATCACGATGTAGCGGCGGGCGGATTCGAAGCGCTCCAGCGCGCGTCTGACTTCCGTGTGATCGATCTGCGCGAGGACGACGACCCAGCGCCGCTTGTCGCGCGCCGTCAGTTCGCAAAAATGCAGCGTGTCGCCGCATCCCTCGCCCCGACCGGTGATGACGCCGGTGCGATCGACCGCGATGCTCACCGGATCCAGGCGCAGATAGGGCTGCGGATCGTCGAGCATCGCGATCAGCGTGTCGAGCAGATGCGCGGGCCGGAGCGCATCCGCATTGGCACGCAGTTTTTTTTCCAGCTCGGCCTGGCGGCGCGTGCAGTCCGCCGCCTCCAGCGCGCTGGCATGGCCGGCGCGCGCCCAGGCGCGCGTGAAGGCTTCTTCGCGGTGCAGATCGTCGCGTTCGGCGCGCACGTCGGTCACATGCGCGGCGAAGCCCTTGACGAGGCCGTCGAACAGCGTATCGGCGAGCCGCCGGCGCGCCGCCTCGGCATCCGGCCCCGGTTCGGCCAGTGTGTGGTCGGTGAAGTAAAGCGTCTTCTGCGGCACGTCGGAGCGCACCACCTCGCCTTGCAGCGCGACGCCGAAACCGGCCTTCTCGCGATGGCGCATGCCCAACAGGGCGCAGCAGCTGCCGGAGGTCAGTGTCATTTCGTGCAGATGATCGCGCACGCACTGACTGGTAGCGAACATGGTCTCGATGTCGTCGGCACTGACGAACAGGGCATGCACGAACGGATCGGTGGCGAAGGCGCTGCGGCTGATTTCGTAGGGGCCGGGAATCGCTGCGGCGATGCCGGCGCAATAGGCGTGGGCGCGCCGCACGGCGGGCAGGAGCTTTTTCGCATAGCCGGGCGCCTGGCGGATCAGCGGATCGGCCAGCGCCGCGGCACGCTCGACGAGCGCCTGCACGGCGGCATCGGGTGGCGGCGGAAGTTTGATCCAGTCGAGCAGTCCCATACGAGCGCCGATTATGGGGGAAAAAGAAGTCCGCCGATAAGCCGGGTTCTGTCGTGGGCAATCATTCCTCTGGGACCGCCGTTGCCGACGGCCTCTAGCAGCCTACCCGGGAGCGACGCGAGCCACGTCGATGCTCCCCTATTTGGCCTTGCCCCGGATGAGGTTTGCCGTGCCGTCCCTGTTACCAGGTCCGCGGTGGGCTCTTACCCCGCCATTTCACCCTTGCCGGCTCGCAAACGGCTTGCGAACTTGGGCGGTATCTTTCTGTTGCACTGTCTGTCGCCTTGGGCCGCCCCGCCAAAAACGGCGCGGCTTGCTGCGCCCGGCCGTTAGCCGGCATCCTGCTCTATGGGGCCCGGACTTTCCTCGACGCCGCACGCGGCGCCGCGATTGCCTGGCGGACTTCCGGGGGAATTATAGGCGCTGCGTCACTCTTGCGCATCGGCGGCCGGCACGAAGGCGAACACGCCGTTTCTCACGCGGAAGGAACCGAGCAACTGTCCGGGTTCGGGCGGCGGCGCCTCATACGGCTCCATGCGGCAGGCGCCGGTTTCGGCGACATACCAGCGCTTGCCCTGATTGAGGATGTAGACGAAGGGCTGCGGCTGGTAAAGATCGACGCGCACGCGCTCGCCGGTCTTCCTGAGCGGATAGCGGCGCTGGCAGTCGGGATAGCGTGTGACGATCAGGTCCAGTTCCCAGCCGTCGCTCCAGAAATAGGGCTTGTTGCGTTCCACGGTCAGCGAGTGGTTGCCGCCCTCGATGAGGAAACCCGCCGGCTCCTTCTTGCAGCCGGCCAGCAGGAGCGCGGCGACGAACGCGACCAGCAGCGAGGATTTCATGCCGCGGTCTCCAGCCGCCAAGCGACGATTTCGCCCGCACGCAAGGGGACGAGCGGATCGCCGGCGAGCATCGGCAATTCTCTCGGCACTTCCCAGGCTTCACGCACCAGCGTGATGGTGTCCGTATTGCGCGGCAGGCCATAAAAATCGGCGCCGTGAAAGCTCGCGAAGCCTTCGAGCCTGTCGAGCGCGCCGGCCGCATCGAAAACCTCGGCGTAAAGCTCGATGCCGGCATGCGCGGTATAGCAGCCGGCACAACCGCAGGCCGCCTCCTTCGCGCTCTTCGCATGCGGCGCGGAATCGGTGCCGAGGAAGAATTTCGGGTTGCCCGAGGCGGCGGCGGCGACGAGCGCCTGGCGATGCGGCTCGCGCTTCAATACCGGCAGGCAGTAGTGGTGCGGGCGGATGCCGCCGGCGAACATCGCGTTGCGGTTCATCAGCAGGTGGTGCGCGGTGATCGTCGCGGCGACGTTGGGGCCGGCGTCTGCAACGAACTCGGCGCCATCCTTGGTCGTGATGTGTTCGAGCACCACCTTGAGCGCTGGAAAGTCCTTGAGCAGCGGGGACAGCACGGTTTCGATGAACACGGCTTCGCGGTCGAAGACATCGACGGCCGGGTCGGTCACCTCGCCATGGATCAGCAGCGGGACGCCGAGCTTTTCCATGCGCGCGAGCGTGGCGGCGCACTTCCACTGCTTCATGTCGGTGACGCCGGCATCCGAGTTCGTCGTCGCGCCGGCGGGGTAGAGCTTCACCGCATGCACGCAGCCGCTCTCCTTCGCCCGGTCGATCTCGTCGGCCGGCAGGTTGTCGGTCAGATACAGGGTCATCAAGGGCGTGAAAGCCGACCCTGGCGGGACGGCGTTCAGAATACGTTCGCGGTAGGCCGCTGCCTGTGCGACGGTGGTCACCGGCGGCTTGAGGTTGGGCATGACGATGGCGCGCGCGAAACGGCGCGCCGTGTCGGGCAGCACCGCGCGCAAGACGTCGCCGTCGCGCAGATGCAGGTGCCAGTCGTCGGGGCGGGTGAGGATCAGTTTTTCGGCCATGTCGGGGGGAAGAGCGTCTCGGGCAGTCTTGCGCGCAGGGCGCTCAAAATGTGCAAGCAGGCTGCGAGCGCCTGCCGGCTGTCGGGCGCTTCTGTGTCGCCGGGATAGCGGTAATCGACGGCGAGGGGCGCCAGCATCGTCCCGCGATCCAGCAGGTCTTTCCATTCGGGGTCGATCACGGCCGCCATCTCGATCAGCTTGGCGGTGTCGTGCGTCCTCTCGAGCGGCTGCCGGTAAAAGCACAGATACGCCTTTAGCGCTTTTTCTGCAGCCTGCTGGCAGTGAAACAGGGCCGGCATCACCAAGCCGCCATCAATCAGGAGTTCGGCCGCGCGAAAATCCTCGCCGGCCTTGGCCAGCCATTCGGCGGTGAGGAGCGGCGTCGCCTCATCCATAGAGCAGCCGGCCTTCCTGGCGAATCTTGTGTTCGAGCGACGAGGGCGCCTGAGCACGAAAGGAAAATTCGTCGGCGGTCTCCACGAGCACGTCCTTGGCGACAGGCAGGCCGGCCAAGGCGCGGTGGGCGCGCACGGCCCGCTGATAGCGAGACTCCCCGCTGGCGCCAACGATCACCATGAGGTCGACATCGCTGTCGGCGGCGGGCGCTCCCCAAGCCCGCGAGCCGAAGAGGTAGATCCGTTCCGGGGCGAATTCCCTTACCAGCCGGCGCGTGATTTCGTCGAAGAGGCATTGTTGGGCCATGAGGTCTATTATAGCGAGCCATCGTCGGCGTTTTCGATGGCCAGCGCCTGCCGGTAGAGGGCATTCTTGGGCTGGCCGGTGATTTCGCTGGCGAGCTTCGCCGCTTGCTTCACCGGCAGTTCGGCGAGCAGCAGTTTCAGGATGCGCTCGCTTTCCGCATCGATTCCCTCGCGCGGCGGCGGCGCGGAGACCAGCAGCACGAATTCGCCGCGCCGGCGGTTTTCATCCGCCGCCAGCCAGGCCGGCGCCGCCGCGAGCGACAGGCATTCGATCTGCTCGAAGAGCTTGGTCAGCTCGCGCGCGATGACGATCTCACGTTGCGGTTCGAGCCGCGCGGCAAGATCGGTCACGGTTGCCTCGATGCGGTGCGGCGCCTCGTAAAACACCAGCGTCGCGGAAACGCCTTTCAGGGCGTCGATCGCCGTCCTGCGGGCGCCGACTTTCGCGGGCAGGAAGCCGACGAAGAAAAACGGCCCCTCGAAGCCGGCGGCGGAGAGCGTGGCAATGGCGGCGTTCGGCCCCGGCACGGGACAGATGCGAAAGCCCGCCTGCCGCACGGCGGCGACGGCGCGCGCGCCGGGGTCGGAGACGGCCGGCGTGCCGGCGTCGGAAATCAGCGCGACGCTCTTGCCGGCCGAGAGCAGTTCGATCAGTCTGACCGCCGCCGCCCGTTCGTTGTGCTCGTGCAGTGCGAAGAGTTGCGCGCGAATGCCGTGATGGTCGAGCAGCCGGCGCGCATGGCGCGTGTCCTCGCAGGCGATCACATCCGCCGCGCGCAGCGTGTCGAGGGCGCGCAGCGTGATGTCGGCGAGGTTGCCGATCGGGACGGCGACGATGAATAATGTGGCGGTCATGAGCGGCATTATCCTCCACACCACGAAAGAGATCGGCGACGCCGGCGAGGCGCGCGCGGCGCGCCATCTCACCGCACAGGGCCTTTGCATCCTGGCGCGCAATTTCCGCGTCAAGGGCGGCGAGATCGACCTCGTCTGTCGCGACGGCGCCACGACCGTGTTCGTCGAGGTGCGTCGTCGAACCGCGCGATCCGGGGCCGACTTCGGCGGCGCGGTCGCCAGCATCACCGCGAGAAAGCGACAGCGCCTGATCCTCGCCGCGCGGCACTGGCTGGCGCAACATGGCGACGATGCCTGCCGCTTCGACTGCGTGCTGATCGACGGGGAAAAGCTGGAATGGGTCAGGGACGCGTTTCGTCCCGACTGAAGGAAACGCTGAATAAATTGCTGCGCGGGCGAATCGCTGCGTTGCGCGGTGCTTGCTCCCTCGCCTAACTCATTGTTA
>OGCL01002808.1_pt1 | contig 11364 bp, 9 predicted proteins | sample 1570041 | NCBI WGS metagenome assembly OGCL01 (sample SAMN06266162, study PRJEB24511) | hot springs metagenome | isolation source: Hot spring water | place: South Africa: Limpopo | collected 2015-06-22 | reverse complement strand
GACGCCATGGAACAGTCCGAGACGGTCGACCATCTCGTGCTCTTCTCCGGCGACGGCGATTTCACCACGCTGGTCGAGGCACTGCAGCGCAAGGGCCGCAAGGTCTCTGTAGTCTCGACCATGGCGACGCAACCGCCGATGATCGCCGACGACCTGCGCCGCCAGTCGGACCACTTCATCGACCTGATGACGCTGAAAGCCGAAATCGGCCGAGACCCGAGCGAACGCGGCATGCCGCGCGCACCGGAGCCGGCAACCGCCAGCGAAGACGAGCACTGAGGGATTTGGGGCGCCGCCAACAACAGCGCGGAAGATACCCCCCTCTGCCCTCCTGAGCTTGCCGAAGGGCGGGTATCTCCCCCTCATGGGGAGGTGGGGAGCGCGCGACCGGGTTAAGCCCTCCCCCTTGTGGGGAGGGTTTGGGAGGGGACTTTCTTCAAACCTCTCGGGAAAAACTCACATCGCCTCGAAAGCGATATCCTGCGCGCCCTGCCAGAGCACCATTTTCCCCATGGCCTCCAGCTGCTCCTGCCCCTTCGTCACCGTCAGGAAATGATTGCCCGCCAGAACACCCATCTTGCTGGCGAACTGCGAGGAGCCATAGGCGAAGAGCAGTTCGGTTTCGCTGAAGCCGCCAGGATAAAGCAGGATATCGCCGCGGGAGGGGTGGGCCGTGTGGTTTTCGAAACCGGCGCCGAACTGGAAATCGCCCAAGGGCACCCAGACCGCCTCGCCCGACCAGCGGGAATGGATCGTCTGGTTGCGGAACGGCAGGAAGGTCTCAAAAATGCGGCAGGTCTCGGGCGCCTTTTCGCGCTCGAGCCTCGCCTCGAAGACGAAGGGGCCGACGGTGACCTTCAGATGCGAGAGCGCCATGATCAGCCCGTCTTCAACAGGCGGGACTTCTGGCGGTTCCAGTCGCGTTCCTTCTCGGTCTCGCGCTTGTCGTGCAGCTTCTTGCCCTTGGCGAGCGCCAGCTCCAGCTTCGCCCTGCCCTTCTCGTTGAAATAGATCTTGAGCGGCACCAGCGTCATGCCCTCGCGATTGATCGAGGCGCGCAGGCGGTTGATCTCGCGCTTGGACAGAAGCAGCTTGCGACGGCGGCGCGGCTCATGATTGAAGCGGTTCGCCTGCAGATATTCTGGCAGATGCGAATTGATCAGCCAGATCTCCTCGCCCTCGTCGGAGGCATAGGATTCGGCAATATTGGCCTTGCCCTCGCGCAGCGACTTGACCTCCGTGCCGGTCAAAACCAGACCCGCCTCGTAGGTGTCGACGATCTCATAATTGAAGCGCGCCTTGCGGTTTTCCGCAACGATCTTGTTGACGACGCGCTGTGAGCCTTTGGGGGCCATGGCCAAATCTTCCGTTTCGCCCGGGATTTTGTGGTGGTCTTCGCCATACGCGGGCGGGGCGTGGCGGGTATGACAGGTATGTAATGGAGGATGGGGGGGAAATAAAGGTGGAGCGTGGGGGGTGGGGTGGGGTGGGGTGGAACATGTACCTCAGTCAACGTCACATGCGCAAACACATGAGGTTCCATTGTTCAGAAGCGTCGGCCATGTGATCCGAGATGTGTAGTCTACCGACCCACTTAAAGGCTATTGCACCGGCGCATCAGGCCAATCCTCCGGTACTAATGCCGGCGGCTTTGTCCACGGAGACTCGACTAAACATTGCTGGAACCAAGCGTCCCGAAGATTTGCGTGCTCCGTAACAATTAGCTGGAACCCAGGCGCATCCAACGTGACAAATTGATGAAGCATTTCAAACAACCGGTGAACGGATTCCAAATCCGCGTCCTTCTGCCCTTCAGTTTGTTCAACCGAACCACCTGCCGCCTCGTACGAAGCATCGGATGGAAAATACACTTGACTAGGTTGGTCGATCAAAAGGAAGCGAGGAACCGGGTGATTATATGTCGTGGCAAATCGATGCAGAGATAAAAGCGCGGCCAGATGGTACGCTAGGTGGTTTTCGGCTCCTCCAGTCCTGTTCATATAAATCGGGCGGCCGGGACGGTCCATTACGACGGTCAAATTGTGCATATCAAGGCGCGCTGGAAACTCCGAAAACTCCGCACCAAGTGCCGCTATGTATTTAGGCATGTGAAGAGAAATATTGCTTAGCGTAGACATCAGTCGCGCGTCGGAATCATCAGCCCCTAGTCGCTCCTCAAGATCAGCAACCCGAGCCTTAAGACGTCTTTCCTCCGCTTCTAGGCGAAGCAGCTCGCGGTTTGGTACCAAGCCTTCAAGGAATAGGCTTATTCGACCAACCACGCGAGCAGCCGCATTGTTACGATTGTTCAACGTGGTTACCATCTCACTCGAAGCAATCGCAGATGAGAGCTCCAGTTCCTTAGCTCGGATGTTTTCGACCAAATCGGCCAGTTCTTTCTCCTGATCAGCAAGGTAGGCGGCGAGCGCAGGACGCTCACCTGTAACTGCTGCGAGCTCTTCATCCAAAGCCTCAAGCTCCTTCAGTAGGACTTGGGCAATCGGTCCCTCCATACCAAGATTGGCCTGCGCAAAGGGCCATTGCCACTCTCCTGTGGCCTTGTTGACTGGTAATGCCTTGATCGAATTTAGTCGATCACGTTGCTCGGCAGCTTCAACTTCAAATCCCTCTGCACGTCTGGAGAACTGCTGAGCGGCCTCTATGTGACGCTGGATTTCTCGCCGCTTGTTGCGCAGATCGATCAAAGCTCCTTCTATGTGAGATATTCTGCTTCCATCGTCTTCCGGTATTGGCGTCGGCTTCCATTCCAAGGCTCGGCGGAGCAGCGCGATAGGCTTTTTTTCGTCATCTCCAAGTGGAATCTCGACCGCACGCGCTTCAGAAAGAAGTCCGATCGCGCGCTCCTCCGAGTTGTCGATCGCCTCCCGCGCGTGCTGAAGGAGCTTCGCATTAAGCCGCAATTCTCGCTGCGCCATGCGCAACTGAGATTCGAGAGTGAACTTGTCCCGTCCGGATACGCCCATGAGAATGGGGAATGTGTCCTTTATCGTCTGAACCTGCTGAGGTTCATTTTGACGATAGAACAATTGATCCTTGTTGGTAACTAATCCCTGCTTTTGAAAGAGATAGTAGAAGCTATGCTTCACATTTGCATCAAAGCTCACTCTACTACTTCCCATCGGCACATCAGTAGTGTTTTCTGGTATGCCGATTAGCTGAGTCAAAAGCGCAACCACTCCCTCATCACTGTCGTTAATCGCAAGTTCTGCAAATGTAGGAGGTCGAACATCAACTCCACGACGTACCATCGCCGTGCTTAAGCTTTGCGCACCGGACGAAGGTGCCGGCTTGGCTACCAAAACCTCTTCACCGGAAAATCGATAGATTACTGCGTACCACAACACTTTATCGCGAATCGCACCTTCGGGCACATTGAAGGTTGATCGCCCCATGCAGTATTCGATGATATCGGATAGGGCGGATTTACCAGTGGACGATCGTCCCGTTATGACATTAAGGCCGTCTTGGAAGGTGACGTCGCGCCGGCGACCATCCACACTATATATGTGAATCGATTTTATTTTCATGGCCTTACACCCAGCGTAGCGTAAATCGTTGCTCGATCTCCGATTAACGCGAACTGCCGGCCCAAGTACGCCGCGACGCGCTGGCAGGCCTTAGACTCCTCACTTCCGCTGACGGCCTTCACGACACGGTTTCCTCCCGCTTGAAGGAAGCCTTCGGCTGTAACCGTGATAGCTCCAATACTCATGAGAAAGCCCAAACTTTCTAAGCAGAAAGGCAACATGTGTTCACAACGCTGAGCGAAATCCACCTGTAGCTCAGGGTGCTCTGCGATCAGTTTCAAGAAGTAACTACGAGTACCTGCCTGGAGGACTGCGCGAGTGTCTTGGTGAAGACTTAGAGGAAGGACTAGGAGCGCCAGTGAGAACGGGAGACCACGCTCATCTCTGTCTTGGAAACCCGTGATACTGCGATGCAGTACCAATCCGCAAAATGCAGGATTGAAGAGGTTCCGAATTTCAATGGGGCGCTTTACCCAAGGCTTCATGCAGCCACCTCAAGGATCTTCGCAATTCGTTGAAGAAAGCGAGGATGCCAATAGACACGAGGCTCCGGGGTCCCGTTTGCGAGGATATGGAAGGTCCCGCGAACAACATACTGCTCGGCAACACGCTCGCGGATCCTAGGCTGCCCAGTCGAGCGCTCCGCCCAATTGTAAAGCTCGCGACCCGCCGCGATACAGGCGTCATCCTTGCTTTCCTCCGTGAGTTCTTCGCAGACCACGGCCTTGTAACGACCCCACTCTTCGACCAATTTGTCCTCATACTCCTCGATTTCTCCAGTAACGATCAAGTTCGCCCTGGCCCAACTGGAGCGCTGTTCAAATGCGCGGTAGTAATCAATGATCGCGTAGCGGATACGTTCTGAAGAAAGTTCTAGCGCTCGCAACTGCTCGACAAATCGCCTCGTGTCGGTCTCAGTATTTATCTCTCCGTCCGGGAGTTTGTTACTAAATTCAATGGGCAGGCTGTCGATCTTGTAATCGTCGGCCAGAAGGGCCAGTTTATCATGTAGCGCTTGCACGCTGATTGGTTCATCGCTCTCGTTTGTGAGAGTCCTTATAACTAGATCACTCCACCAGCCTTCAAGTCGCTGGAATAAGTCTGCGCGTGACTCACGACGAACCGTGATCAGTCTCTTCCTTATAAGGTCAGGAATATCCTCAATTCGCGGAGTTCCGGGAAAAATTGCGATTCGCGCATAGAAGTCGCTTGCCTCTTCTGCATCTAAATCTTCAAGTTCGCCCTTTATCTCAGCTATTAGCTCAGACCTGCTTCGTTCGACGGCAGCAGCAGCATCAACCGCTCTCGTTTCGCCATCGGTGTTATCATCAACAAACTGCTCAAGAAACGAGCCCGCAGATATTTCAGAAGTGGTAAAAAGCTGGAACCGAGCTTTCGACAGCTTTTTTCCCATTCGCTTGTAAGCAGTCAGCCAGATCCGGACTGACTTCCAGAAATCAGCCGATAAGTCGGTTAACCGTTCCCCTTCAGCTTTGTGCTTTAGCGAGTTGAGCGAGAAGCGTCCATCAACTTCAACGAACTCCACATCATCGTTGCGCTCAATGAATACTAGGCAGTCCTCGGGGTAGTCGAGCGCCTGCAATAGAGCCAATCGCGGCTGGAATATGTAACCTAGTCCTTGCTCGGCAGCTGAGAATTTAGACATCGGTGTCCGATATGGTGTCACGTCAAACGTGTGTTTGATTCAGCACCATACAAAATCAACTGTCAATCCTTCGCGCTAGCAATGCACAATCAGAGGATGATCGGCATATTGTTACCGATTCAACGTTTTTGCTTATGTTTGGACTATGCTTCGAATGTACTTCGCTCGACCGCTGCGGTCCGCGAAACGCCCCCAAGCAAAAAAGCCGGCGTCTCCGCCGGCCCTTCCCTCATCCCCTCAATTCACCAATCCCGCATGCTTCAGCGCCGCGTCGATCGCGGCTTCCGTCGACGCCTCCAGCGTCGCCATCAGCGGCAGGCGGACGGTGCGGTTCATGCCGCGGGTGCGGTTGAGCGCGTATTTCGCGCCGCAGAGGCCGGGCTCCATGAAGATTGCCTTGTGCAGCGGCATCAGGCGGTCCTGATATTCCAGCGCCCTGGCGTAGTCACCTGCAAGCGTCGCAGCCTGGAATTCGGCACAGAGGCGCGGGGCGACATTGGCGGTGACGGAAATGCAGCCGACGCCGCCATGGGCGTTGAAGCCGAGTGCTGTTGCGTCCTCGCCCGAGAGCTGGACGAAGTCCGGCCCGCAGGTGATGCGCTGTTCGGAGACGCGCTCGATCTTGCCGGTCGCATCCTTCACGCCGACGATGTTCTTGTGCGCCTTGGCAAGCGCCCCCATCGTCTCCGGCGACATGTCGATCACCGAGCGGCCGGGGATGTTGTAGATGATGATCGGCAGCGAGACGGCATCGGCGATCGCGGCGTAATGGGCGATCAGGCCCTTCTGGGTCGGCTTGTTGTAATAGGGGGTGACGACCAGCAGCGCATCGGCGCCGACGGCTTGCGCATGCTCGGCAAGCTCGATCGCTTCGAGCGTGTTGTTGGAGCCGGCACCGGCAATCACGGGCACGCGCTTTTTGGCAACTTCGACGCAGAGCTCGACCACGCGCTTGTGTTCGGCGTGCGACAGGGTGGGCGACTCGCCGGTGGTGCCGACGGGCACGAGGCCGGTCGATCCCTCGGCAATCTGCCATTCCACATGGGCGGCGAAGGCTTCTTCGTCGACGGCGCCCTGATCTGTGAACGGCGTGACGAGTGCGGGAATGGATCCCTGATACATGCAGTGAACTCCTCGAGGGCCGAGATCCACGCTTCGGCCTCATTCTTCCATTAAATCGGGGGCACATTACTTCGCACCATCAGGTGCGACAAGCGCATCCGAAGGAGATTTGTGACGGTTTTCCGAGGCTTCCCTCCAGAGATTGTGATCGACCCCGTTAAGGCCTGGTTAACTCAGTTTGCCGCCTACTCGGTGTCTCGTGTTATGGTTCTGGTGTGTGGATGAAGACGACCCTTCTCAAAGCATCCGTTTTCGGCCTCGGCCTTGCCGTGTTGTCGGCGAGCGCGTTCGCCGAGGCGCCGCCGTCGGTGCCCGTGCCGGCGATGAAGCCGCTCGGCTTTGCGCCCACCAAGGCGCTGCCCCCCTCTTTCGAGACCACCGGCGCCATTCCGCGCGGCGAACGGCTGGCCGCGGTCAATCCGCAGCTGAAGGCCGGTCTCGACGCCCTCTCCAATCGTGACGGCGCACAGGCGATCGCCATCCGCAACCGCATGCCCGAAAACCTCGACCGGCACATGCTGACCTGGTCGATCGCGATGTCTGGCCTTCGCGACGTGCCGGCGACCGAGATCGCGGCCGCGCAGCGGCAGCTCAAGGGCTGGCCGGGGCTCAAGTCTTTCCGCGCCAATTCGGAAAAAGCACTGTTTCGCGAGAACCCCGCAGCTTCCGCCGTTCTCGCCGCCTTTGGCGATACGGCACCCGAGACCACCGAAGGCACGATGCTGCTGGCCCGCGCCCATCTCGCCTCCGGCAACAGGGCGAAAGCGACGAGCCTGATCCGCACGCTCTGGCGCACGGACGCGCTGGATGTGGCGACGGAAGACCGTGTTCTGTCTGAGTTTTCCGGCCTGCTGACGACCGCCGACCACCGCGCCCGCATGGATTATCTGATGTATCGCGACCGGGCGGCACAGGCGAAGCGCTTCTCGACGCTCGGCGAGGCACAGTCGCTCTACAGGGCCTGGGCCGGCCTGATCTCCAAGGCCAAGAATGTCGACGCGCTGATTGCGGCTGTCGACAAATCCTGGGCCAAGGATCCGGCGCTGCTTTACATCCGCATCGAAAACCTGCGGCGCAAGCAGGAGTACGAAGCGGCAGCGAAACTTCTCGAGCAGATGCCGCGCGAGAGGGACAAGATCATCAATGGCCGCGCCTGGTGGGACGAGCAACGGATCATCGCCCGCGGGCTTGCCGATCTCGGCCAGTATCGCGAGGCCTATCGGATCGTCTCGCGCCATGTGGCGACGGAAGCGACCGATATTGCCGATGCGGAATTCCATGCCGGCTGGTACGCGCTTCGCGCGCTGAATGACCCCAAGACGGCAAGCCGGCATTTCACCCGCATTCTCGAGGTCTCGAACCGACCGCTTTCGGCGTCGCGCGCCTGGTATTGGCTCGGTCGCGCCTCTGAGGTCTCGAAAGACGGCAAGGCGCGCGAGCATTTCGCCCGGGCCGCGCAGCATTCCAGCACATTCTACGGCCAGCTGGCCGCTGCGCGCATCGAACGGCCGGGCATCCAGATCCCCTATCCCAAGCCGTCTGCGGATGAACGCGCCCGATTTGTGGCGCGCGAATCCGTGCAGGCGATCGCGCGTTACGAGGCGGCCGGCCATGGCTGGCGGGCGCAGAGCCTCTACCGTGCGCTGGCCGACCAGCTGGACAGCCCCGGCGAACTGGCACTTTTGAGCGCACGCGCCGAGAAATCCGAGGGCGGGCATCAGCTGTCGCTGCAGATCGGCAAAACGGCCTATGCGCGCGGCATCGATGTGCCGGCGCTGGCCTTCCCCGTGGGCGTCATTCCCGAAAACGCCAACATATCAGGCTCCGGCAAGGCGTTGGCTTATGCGATCGCCCGGCAGGAAAGTGCCTTCAATCCGGCCGCCATCTCGCCGGCGGATGCCCGCGGGCTGTTGCAGCTGCTGCCATCGACGGCGAAGGGCGTGGCTGCGCGCCACGGCATTGCCTACCAGCCGGAAAAGCTGACCCGCGATCCCGGCTTCAACGCCACCCTCGGCGCCCATTACCTCGGCGAACAGATCGATGCCTTCGGCGGCTCCTATATCCTGACCTTCATCGCCTATAATGCCGGGCCGCGCAAAGTGCCCGAGTGGATCGAGCGTTACGGCGACCCGCGCGGCAAGTCCATTGACGAGGTGGTCGACTGGATCGAGCGCATCCCCTTCCCCGAGACGCGCAATTACGTGATGCGGGTGATGGAGAATTATCAGGTCTACAAAAGCCGGCTCGGCCAGAAGACTGACATCGTGCACGACCTGCGCTTCGGGCGATAGGTCGCCTGCCCTCCCCCGATTGACGGATGACCGCTGGCAGCGGCTCGGCTAGGCTGGCTTGAATTGCGCCAAGAGGGAGAGACCGCATGGCAGACAGCATCGACCGCTTCATCACCGTTCCTGATGGCTTGACGCTGCATGTGCGCATTTATGGCGACGCCAATCCGGGAACGCCAGTCGTCTGCCTGCCGGGGCTCACGCGCAATCTGCTGGATTTCGAGGATTTGGCACGCAACCTGGCTGCAGCGCCTTATCGCCGCCGCGTCATCGCCATTTCGTCGCGCGGCCGCGGACTGTCGGACCGAGACCCGCAGCCGGAACGCTACACCATCCCGGTCGAAGCCGGCGATGTGATCAGCGTGCTCGACCAGTTGGGCATTGAAACTGCAGCCTTTCTCGGCACGTCCCGCGGTGGCCTCATCCTGCATATCCTCGCGATGACGCATCTCCACCGCATCGAGCGGCTGATCCTGAACGACATCGGGCCTGTGCTGGAGGTCGAGGGGCTCAAACAGATCCAGAGCTATCTCGGCAGTCGCCCGGCACCTCAGGGTTTTGAAGAGGCGGCGGAGGTGCTGCGGGCCACCCATGGGGCAGAGTTTCCGGCGCTTGGGCCAGACGACTGGGCGAATATGGCCGGGGCGCTCTACCGTGAGGCGGAGGGGAGGCTGCAAGCAGATTTTGATCCCGCGATTGCCGAGCAGTTTCGCGCCGCAGATCTCAGCCAGGGGCTGCCCGATCTCTGGCCGCAATTCGCACTCTTTGCGGAAAAGCCTGTCATGGTGGTGCGCGGCGAGACTTCCCGCCTCCTCTCCCGTGAGACGGTGGCGGAGATGGCGGCGCGGCATCCGGGACTTGTCGCCGTGGAAGCGAAAGGCCAGGGCCATGCGCCGCTGCTGCATCTCGGCGGGTTGGCGGAAAAAAACGGCGACTTTCTCGGAGATTGAGCGGCAGCCGGCTGCGCGAGATCGACGCGTCGAGGCAGGGGCGCGCTAACCGCCGAGTTTTCAAAGGCCCGAAACGGAGAAAGCCCGGCACAAGGCCGGGCTTTCCCTATCCGATCTGGAGATCGAATTAGAACGAGCGGGTCAGGCGAACGAAGCCAGACCAGTTGCCGTCTACGTCGTCCGGCTTGATGTACTTGACGTTAGCCGAAGCGGTCAGACCAGAAGCGATCTTGTATTCTGCGAGCAGGTCTGCGCCCCACTGGTCGAAACCGTCGATCCAAGCAACGTCGCTCCAGTAAACAGCCTGAGCCGTCAGCTTGAGCTTCTCGGTTGCGTTAAAGCCGTAGGCGGCGCCAACGGTCCACTGAGCTACAGAAGCGTAGGCGTGGGAGTCGGAAGCGTATGCACCGTATGCGGTCAGGGTGCCCGGGCCGAGATCAGCCGAAGCCTTCAGACCAACGATACCTTCTTCAGCGTCGAAGTCGTAGCCGCCGTATACACCAACGGTGGCCGCGCCCAGCGATGCCGAAGCCATACCGGTTACCCCGATATCGTCGAAGCCAACATCCGACAGCTCGTCGATGCTGACACCAACCGTGAAGGAATCGCTAGCATAGGTGTAGCTGATCAGGTCGAACTGACCATCGTTGCGGAAACTGTCGCTTTCGCCCGGGAGGCTGAGGCTGCCCAGCATGTTGTAGGTATAACCAACCTTGAGGCCGCCAACAGCAATGTAGGCCTCCTCAACTTCAACTCCGTTCTGTGCCGGATTAGCTTCAAGCTGGATGTAGGACGAGATCACGCCAACTTCGGAGTCATTGTTTGCCGTGAAGTTAACGCGCGCACGAGTTTCGAAGTTGCCCTCGAAGTCGTCGCCTGCAACCTTGGACCAACCGTAGTTGAAGCGAACTTCGCCACCGATCTTGAGGCAGGTTTCGGTGCCGGGAATGTAGAAGAAGCCGGTGCCGAAGGCGTCGCAAACGCGAACGTATTCCATGGGCTCGGGCTCAGCAGCGACGATTGCGTCAGCGGCCTGTGCGCCGGAAACTACAGCGAGGGCTGCAGCGGAGCCGAGAAGAAGGCTCTTGATGTTCATTATTGACCTCCAGTCAATTATAGAAGTCTGGAGGTGAAGAATGGAGCAACACGCTTTAAAAACAGCGGCTTAACAACTCTTAGCAAACGCTAACGTTCCGTGACTCGCGGGCTTCCCGTCCTGGAGCTCGTGAACCAGTAGCACAAAATGCGCGCCGCAGGCGCCAACGGCAGCCGCGTTTGACGACGCATCGAGTGCGTGTGCAGGTAATTAGGGGAGCTTCTGGGAGATCATTGATGGCGGAGAGGAAGGGATTCGAACCCTCGATACGCTTTTGACGTATACTCCCTTAGCAGGGGAGCGCCTTCGACCACTCGGCCACCTCTCCGGTGCCGCCTGATTATTTGCTTGAATCGGCGATTGCAAGGCCTTTTCTCCGCTCTCAACATTTTACCCGCCCGGCCTGCCAGGGGGGCTGATTCCAAATGATGACGAATCGGGAGCGGCAAACGACATGATTCTGCCACCGGATGCCCCTGATCTGGCCCTCCTCCCTTGTTAAAGAGGTGAAATTCATGGGCGAGCCACTCCGAGAGTGCGCGCGCGCGGATGGTTCCAGATGCAAGTTTCCGCGCATTCCTGTGCCAAAATGGGAGGAATAAGGCAGCACGACGATTCCAACTCGCACCCAAAAAACCAATGTAAGAGGCGGATTTTTCTGGCTTTTCTTAACAAAAACTAAACGAACAGGGCT
>OGCL01002807.1_pt1 | contig 11368 bp, 9 predicted proteins | sample 1570041 | NCBI WGS metagenome assembly OGCL01 (sample SAMN06266162, study PRJEB24511) | hot springs metagenome | isolation source: Hot spring water | place: South Africa: Limpopo | collected 2015-06-22 | reverse complement strand
GCGGATATGCTGGGCGTTTCCATCAGTAGCCTACGCGACCATATCCACCGCCACGAAGGGCGGGGGCGCTGGGCGAAGACACGATTGCAAAAGTAGAGATAGTCGCCGAGTGTGTGGGGCAGAATTCGGCCAATAGCAGACTTTCGCATTCTTTATGACGCTCGTATCCGTTTTTTTCGCTTCGGTGGTTCTTTGGATAGTTGTCGGAGCAGTCTGGCTCCTTCCCCAAAAGCTGAAGCTGATGAAGCGGCTCGGACACCTGAATGCATATCAAATCATTCAGCTTGGCAAAGAGGGTGATGCCGAAGTGCAGAGCCTACGTAGGAAGGGCTGGTGGTGGATTGCTATTGGAATGACTGCACTCCTGCCCCAGCTCATCGTTCTGAACATCATCAAGGCAACGAGCAACTAAGGGGCAAACTATTTTGTCTCGGCTACGCTCTTGACTTCCGCTTTGGGCCCAATTCGGTCGTTCGCTCTTCTCCAAAGCGGTCATCAAGCGATCTTGCGAATTAGCGAGAGCATATTTGGTACAGCTAAGGAACCTTGCCCCATGCTGCCCGAGCTTCCAGCAGTGGCGCCAAAACAGCGAGCACGTTGGCAGCGCTTTGTCGAGGAAGCTCCCACGACGGGTGCTGCATGTCCTTGAGTGACGCAGCTGCATTTGGTCCACCGCTTCGAGCTTCCAAAGGCACCGATCGGACACTTTGCCGTAGCACTTCGATAGCGATTTTTTGCTCCGCCGAAAGAGGCATGGAAGGATCTGTCAGCAGAGATGTTGGCTGGAGCAGGAAGTAGAACAGCTCGCCTGCGACAAGATAGTTGCCCTGATCGGCGCAGCACTCTTCCGGCGTCATAGCGAGAGATCGCACGTGGCCGATGTACCACGACACTTCGGTATCGAATCTCTGAATCACATCCTGTGATGGCGGGGGCAATGACGAGTGGTCCATTCGATCTTGATTGTCCGGTTGTGACCGCATCCTGCCACGCGCTGCTCCTTATCTAAGGCGGTAGCCACCTGGGTTTTCTGCCTCTTCGTCCCGCCGAGTTGCGTAGAACACCTTTTTCTCTTCGAGTTCGTAGAACAGTTGTCCATGGATTCCCATCGCCTGAGCTTTGACCACGCGACGAGCCCAAAGCACTTCAAGCGCACGGTTGAGAGTTGCGTCGTCGCTGACGCGCTCATAGACCTCATCAATGAATGCGATGTCTTGCCCGTCTGGGAAGATGAGCGCGAACTCTTCATCGGTGGCGGCAAAGATGTCGTACACGCAGTTCACTGCGCCGTCGATAACCTGAATGTTCTTCATGGACGCGGGGAGCAATCGAGATTGGAGGTCTGCTGTTGGCCGATAGTACTCATTCCTTTGCGGTCAGCGTATGAGTGCAACCAACCTAAAGCCGCCCATTGCCACCGAATCCGCCGACGAAGATCCAAACCCCCTCACCACTCCGCAAAACTCCCATCTCGGTGCCGCCACACCGGGTTCCTCCACCGGTGTCCCTCCTGCGCCCGCTCGCGCACATAGTCTTCGTTCACCTCAATCCCTAGCCCCGGCCCGGTGGGGATGGCCACCATGCCATCCTTGTATGCAAACACCTCGGGGTTGGACACATAGTCCATCAGGTCGTTGGCCTGGTTGTAGTGGATGCCCAGGCTCTGCTCCTGGATGAAGGCGTTGTAGCAAACCGCATCCAGCTGCAGGTTGGCCGCCAGTGCAATCGGGCCCAGCGGGCAGTGCAGGGCAAGGGCCACGTCGTAGGCCTCGGCCATGCTGGCGATCTTGCGGGTTTCGGTGATGCCGCCTGCGTGTGAGGGGTCGGGCTGGATGATGTCGGCGTAGCCTTCGTGCAGCACGCGCTTGAAGTCCCAGCGGGAGTACAGCCGCTCGCCCAGGGCGATGGGGGTGGACGAGATGCGGGCAATCTCCTTCAGCGCCTCTTCGTGTTCGCTCAGTACCGGCTCTTCGATGAACATGAGCTTGTAGGGCTCCAGCTCCTTGACCAGCACCTTGGCCATGGGCCGGTGCACGCGACCGTGGAAGTCCACGCCAATGCCGACGTCGGGGCCCACGGCCTCGCGCACGGCTGCCACGTTTTGCAGGCAGCGCTCCACCTTGTCGTAGCTGTCCACGTACTGCACCTCTTCGGTACCGTTCATCTTCACGGCTGTAAAGCCGCGCGCCACGGCGGCCTGGGCGGCGGCGGCTGTCTCGCTGGGGCGGTCGCCACCGATCCAGCTGTAAACCTTGATGTGGCTGCGCACATTGCCACCCAGCAGCTCGGACACGGGCACGCCCAGCGCCTTGCCCTTGATGTCCCACAGCGCCTGGTCGATGCCGGCCAGCGCGCTCATTTGCACGCCGCCGCCTCGGTAGAAGCCGCCCCGGTACAGCACCGTCCAGTGGTCTTCGATGTGGCGCGGGTCTTTGCCAACGAGGTAGTCGGCCAGTTCATCGACCGCAGCGGCCACCGTGTGTGCGCGGCCCTCCAGCACGGGCTCACCCCAGCCGGTGATGCCTTCGTCGGTTTCGATTTTGAGGAAGCACCAGCGCGGCGGGACGATGAACGTGGTGAGTCGGGTGATCTTCATGGGTGCTGGGCAGTCGGTTCAGAAATGCTGGGTTGTCTGGAACGAGTAGGGGCGGTTCAGGCAGTGGCGGGCGCGGTGCCAAAGGATGCCCGCCAGGCCCGCGCAAACGCCGCGGCTTTGTGCGCCACCTCGGGGGCCTGGTCGCCGGGCCGGTACAGGGCCGATCCCAGGCCAAAGCCGCTGGCCCCTGCTGCTGCGTAAGGGGCGATGCTCTCCGGCACGATGCCGCCCACGGGCACCAGCGCCATGGGCGGCGTGATGACGGCGCGCCAGGCCTTGAGCACATGGGGCGGCAGCGCCTCGGCCGGGAAGAGCTTGAGCATGTTGGCACCCGCCGCCAGCGCGGCATAGGCCTCAGTCAGCGTGGCCACGCCGGGCGCGCAGGCCATGCCGGCGGCGCGGGCGGCGCGGATTACATCGGGGTCGCTGTGGGGCATGACGATGATCTGCCCACCGGCTGCGGCCACATCGGCCACGGCCTCGATGGAGAGCACGGTGCCTGCGCCCACCAGGCAGTTTGCAGGCAGTGCGTCGCGCAGCGCGCGGATGCTGGCCAGCGGCTCGGGGGAGTTGAGCGGCACTTCGATGATGCGAAACCCTGCGTCGTACAACGCATGGCCGATGGCAACCACCTCGTGCGGCTGCACGCCGCGCAAGATGGCGATGAGCCCGCAGCGCTGCAGGATGTGGAACACGGCTTTGTCGATGGGGTTCATGCAGCCAGACTCCCGGCGGTGAAGGGGTGTGAGGAGGAGGCGGGCGCTGGCGCAACGACCAGCCCTGCCGCCAGCGCGATCTGCCACAGCCCGGTGGCCGTGGCCTGCGTGGCGATGGTTGGGGCGGCAAAGCCATAGGTCTGCAGCGCGACGGCGTAGCGGCGGCACAGGTCGGGCTCGCCGCAAAGCACCAGCGCCTGCGGTTTGGTTGGGGTTTGATCCTGTGCGCGTGTCAGGCTGGCCACCTCGTGCCCGATCAGCAGGCCCGAGAGGTAGTCCGCTTGCGCGGTAGGCGCCAGCGCGCCGGTCAGCCCCAGCGTGCGGGTGCTGAAGATGTGCGAGAGCAGTCCCAGCGCGGCATCGCTGCCCCGCGCCACCTCCAGCCCGCGCGCAAAGGCATCGTCGTCGGGGGCCGCTGCAGCCTGCATGGTCTTGCCCAGAATGGTGTGGCCGCGCAGTGCGGCAAACACCTCGCCGGTCATGAAGGTGTGGAACTGTTGGATGTGGCCTTGCCGCGCCAGCACCCATTTGCTGTGGGTCCCGGGCAGGCCGATGAGCACGCGGACATCCGCAGGCAGCGCAAGGCCTGCCAGCACCCCCAGCACCTGGGTTTCTTCGCCGCGCATCACGTTGGGCAGCGCGCCCTGCTGCAACAGGCCCGGCACGATGTGCAGCGGCGGGCCGTCGCGCCGCTCCACCAGTGTCAGGCCCCGCGCCAGTGCATCGAGCGATGTGGGCGTCCGCAGGTATTTGGCCTCGCGCCAGCCCTGGGCGCTGCCCACCATGCCGCAGGCCAGCAGGGGCAGGCCAGGTGTGGCGGCCAGCCAGTCGCCGCAAGTGTTTTGCAGTGCGCGTTCAAACGCGGTGCCGGGCTCGCCGTCTGCCGCGCTCGCGGTGGCGGGGGGCAGGTTCATGATGCCCCAGGGGCGGTGCCGGGTCTCCAGCACCTCGCCATGGGCGCCCATGCGGAAGGCGCGCATTGCGCTCGTGCCCCAGTCCAAGGCGATCAGGCCCGCCTCGGCGGGCACCAGATAACGTGCAGGCACCATGGTTGTCCTGCTTAACGTGCCCAGCGCAGAACGAGCGGGTCCAGCCGCCGCGCGATATCGATCAGGCCGCGCCGCACTTCGGGGTGCATGGCCGGGAAGGGGTGGCGGCCTGCCTCGCAGGCGATCACGCCGCCTTCCTTCATCAGTGCCTTGGCCGTGAGGATGCCGCCCTGGCGGTTTTCGTGGTTGATGAGGGGCAACCAGCGCTGGTAGAGCGCAAACGCCTGGTCCATGTCACCCTGGCGGTGCGCCTCGATGATGGGGCGAATGCCGTCGGGGAAGGCGCCGCCCGTCATCGCACCCGTGGCGCCGGCATCCAGGTCGGCCAGCAGGGTGATGGCTTCTTCGCCGTCCCACGGGCCTTCAATCGCATCGCCGCCCAGGCGGATCAGCTCGCGCAGCTTGCTGGCGGCGCCGGGCACTTCGATCTTGAAGTAGGCCAGGTTTTCAATCTCTTGCGCCATGCGCGCCAGGAAAGGAGCCGAAAGCACGGTGCCGCTGGCGGGCGCGTCCTGCACCATGATCGGGATGCGGATCGCATCCGACACACGGGCATAGAACTCGTAAATCTGCGCCTCGGGCACGCGGAAGGTGGCACCGTGATACGGCGGCATGACCATCACCATGGCGGCGCCCATGTCCTGCGCGGCGCGGCTGCGCTCCGCGCACACGCGGGTGCCGTAGTGGGTGGTGGTGACAATGACGGGCACGCGGCCCGCCACATGCTCCAGCGATGTGCGGGTGAGGACTTCGCGCTCGGCATCCGACAGCGAGAATTGCTCGGAGAAGTTGGCCAGGATGCAGACGCCATCTACACCGGCGTCGATCATGAAGTCGAGGCAGCGCTTCTGGCTGTCGAGGTCGAGCGTGCCGTCTTCGTGGAAGGTGGTGGGCACCACGGGGAAGATGCCGCGGTAGCGAGGGTTCTGGTGGGAATGGGTGGCTGGCATGGCGGGTGCGGGTAAGGATTTGAGTGAAATGAGGCTCTGTCGCCTGTCCATTAAGCTCTGATTGCTATCAAATATGTAGCATTCTTCTGTTGCTGACGCGGCAAAGGCGCGAAGCGACTTCGGGGGCGTCCTTCAATGAGAGTGACGCGGGACCGCCGCACCTCGGCAACCCACCAGAAAGTCAAAGTCACAGCCATCGTCGGCCTGCAGTACGTGGTCCACATACAGGCGTTGGTAGCCGCCGCGTCCGCCGTTGTCCGCGCCAGCCAATGCGGCCAGGCGTGCTGCCAGTTCCTCGTCGCTGATGTCCAGATGCAGGCGGCCGTTCTCGCAGTCCAGCTCAATGAAGTCGCCATCGCGCACAGCAGCCAGCGGGCCACCGGCAGCCGCCTCGGGCGCCACGTGCAGCACCACGGTGCCGTAGGCCGTGCCGCTCATGCGCGCATCGGAGATGCGCACCATGTCCTTCACGCCCTGGCGCAGCAGCTTGGGCGGCAGGCCCATGTTGCCCACCTCGGCCATGCCGGGGTAGCCCTTGGGGCCGCAGTTCTTGAGCACCATCACGCAGCTGGCGTCGATGTCCAGGTTTTCATCGACGATGCGCTCCTTGTAGTGCTCCAGGTTCTCGAACACCACGGCGCGGCCCCGGTGCTTGAGCAGTTCGGGCGAGGCGGCGGAGGGCTTGAGCACCGCGCCACGCGGTGCCAGGTTGCCGCGCAGGATGCAGATGCCACCGTCGGCAATCAGTGGGTTGTTGATCGGGCGGATCACCTCGTCGTTGTATTGCGGGGCTTCGCGCACGTTGTCCCACAGGCTCTTGCCGTTGACGGTGAGGGCGTTGGGGTGCGGCAGCAGGCCGTTCTCGCCCAGGCGGCGCAGCACGGCGGGCAGGCCGCCCGCGTAGTAGAACTCTTCCATCAGGAAGCGGCCCGAGGGCTGCAGGTCCACCAGCGTGGGCGTGCCACGGCCAATGCGCGTCCAGTCCTCCAGGTCCAGCTGCACGCCGATGCGGCCTGCGATGGCCTTCAGGTGGATGACCGCGTTAGTCGAGCCGCCGATGGCGGCGTTGGTGCGGATGGCGTTTTCGAAGGCTTCGCGGGTCAGGATCTTGGAGAGCGTGAGCCCTTCGTGCGCCATTTCAACGATCCGTTTGCCCGACATGTGGGCCAGTACATACCGGCGCGAGTCCACCGCCGGGATGGCTGCGTTGTGCGGCAGCGATGTGCCCAGCGACTCTGCCATGCAGGCCATGGTGCTGGCCGTGCCCATGGTGTTGCAGGTGCCGGCGGAGCGTGACATGCCGGCCTCGGCCGCGAAGAACTGGTGTTCGTTGATCTCGCCGGCCTTCAACGATTCGTGCAGCCGCCACACGGCAGTGCCCGAGCCGATGTCCTTGCCGTCGAGCTTGCCGTTGAGCATGGGCCCGCCCGTGACCACGATGGCGGGCACATCGCAGCTGGCCGCGCCCATCAGCAGGGCCGGTGTGGTCTTGTCGCAGCCCACCAGCAGCACCACCGCGTCGATGGGGTTGCCGCGAATGGCTTCTTCCACGTCCATGCTGGCCAGGTTGCGCGTGAGCATGGCCGTGGGGCGCAGGTTGGATTCGCCGTTGGAGAACACCGGGAACTCGACCGGAAAGCCGCCCGCCTCGTAGATGCCGCGCTTCACATGCTCGGCGATCTTGCGAAAGTGGGCGTTGCACGGGGTCAGCTCGGACCAGGTGTTGCAGATGCCGATCACGGGGCGGCCGTCGAAAGCATGGTCGGGGATGCCCTGGTTCTTCATCCAGCTGCGGTACATGAAGCCGTTCTTGTCGGCCGTGCCGAACCATTCGGCGGAGCGGAGTTTGCGCTTGGGGGTGGTCATGGTGGGGTGCGAGAGAAGAAGGAAGACAAAAGATCAACGAGCCTTGCCCGAGCGGCGCGAGAGCAGCCGCTGCAGCAGGCAGAAAGCGAAGAGCAGCACACCAACGACGATGCGCGTCCACCAGGAGCTGAGCGTGCCGTCGAAGGAAATCAGGGTCTGGATGATTCCGAGCATGAGCACGCCAAACAGCGTGCCTGCCACATAGCCCACACCGCCGGTGAGCAGCGTGCCGCCAATGACCACGGCAGCAATCGCGTCCAGCTCCATGCCCACGGCGTGCAGGCCATAGCCCGACAGCATGTAGAACGTGAACACCACGCCCGCCAGCGCCGAGCAAAAGCCCGAGAGCGTGTACACACCGATCAGCGTGCGGCGCACCGGAAGGCCCATGAGCACAGCCGAGTGCTCGCTGCCGCCCACCGCATACACGCTGCGGCCAAAGGGCGTGCAGTGCGCCACAAACAGCGCCACCAGCAGCACCGCGATGGCGATGAGCGCGCCCAGCGATAGGGATGCGCCTTCCCACAGTGGCAGACGCCACTGGGCCAGTTCTGAATAGCCTTCGTGCGTGATGCTGATGGAATCAATGCTGATGAGGTAGCACAGCCCCCGCGCCAGGAACATGCCCGCCAGCGTGACGATGAAGGGCTGCAGCCGAAAGCGCTCGATGAGGAAACCCATGAACGCGCCAAATGCCGTGCCCATCAGCAGCACCAGTGGGATGGCGACCATCGGGTTCCAGCCCCGGTGTTCCACCAGCGCGGCCAGCACCATGGTGGTCAGCGCCACCACCGATCCCACCGAGAGGTCGATACCGCCCGACAGGATCACGAACGTCATGCCCACCGCCACGATGATGAGGAGGGCGTTGTCGATCAGCAGGTTGAGGAACACCTGGGCCGAGAAGAAGCCGGTGTACAGCACCGAGCCCAGCGTGGCCATGGCTACGAACAGCGAGATGGTGGCTGCCAGCGGCAGGTACTTGGGGTTGAACCGCGCGCGCTCGGCGGTGGCCTGTGCGGCAGGGTGGTGCACGGTGCCGAAGCTTGCGGTCTTGGGAACGGCGCTCATTGCAGGGCTCCCGCGCCGGGGCGGCGTGCCAGCGCGCCGACTTGCGCCCGGAACTCGGGCGACTGCAGCAGCATCACGATGAACACGACCACGGCCTTTACGACGAGGTTGATCTCGGGGGGCACGCCCAGCGAGTAGATGGCGTAAGTCAGCGTCTGGATGATGAGTGCACCAATCACGCTGCCCACCAGGCTAAAGCGGCCGCCGGTGAGGGCCGTGCCGCCCAGCGTGACGGCCAGGATGGCGTCCAGCTCCAGCAGCTGCCCGGCGTTGTTGCCGTCGGCGCTTTTCACGTTGGAGCTGATGAGTAGCCCCGCAATGCCTGCGCAGACGCCGCAGAAAACGTACGCGGCCACAATGAGCCGCCCCGCCTGCACACCCGCCACGCGCGCTGCCGTGGGGTTGATGCCCACCGCCTGGATGAACAGGCCCAGCGCTGTGCGCGTGATGGCGAGGTACAGCACCACGAAGACTGCGGCCACTACGAACACGGAGAACGGCAGCCCTGCCAGGTACCCACCGCCCATGAAGAAGTAGGGCGTGTAGTAGATGGTGATGATCTGCCCGTCGGTGATGAGCTGGGCAATGCCCCGGCCCGCCACCATGAGGATCAGCGTGGCGATGATCGGCTGCATGCCCACCTTGGCGACGAGCACGCCGTTCCACAAGCCGCACAGCAGTGCCACGCCGATGGCGCCCAGGATGGCGACCGGCAGCGGAAAACGGCTCTCGGTGCCCGACACCGACCCGCCAATCAGCCACGCGGCCACGGCAGCGGCAATCGCGACCACGGCACCCACCGAGATATCGATGCCACGTGTGGCGATCACCAGTGTCATGCCCAACGACACCAGCACCAAGGGCGCGGCGCGGTTCAGGATGTCGATGAGGCTGCCGTACAGGTGCCCGTCGCGCCACTCAATGTGCAGAAAGCTGGCGTTGAAGGCCGTATTGACAGCCAGCAACAGCAGCAGCGTGATGATGGGCCACGCCAGGCGGTGGCGCAGCAGCGCGGGCCAAAGGGAAGGAGAGGGGGAACGTTCAAGCATGTTCTGCGGCGATGAGTTCGTAGACGGCGTCTTCACTGCTGCCCGCAGGCAGCTCACCCACCTTGTGGCGGTCGCGGAGCACCACGATGCGGTGCGCCACGCGCACCACCTCGCTCATTTCGGAAGAGATGAACAGCACGGCCATGCCCGCCTGGGCCAGGCGCAGAATCTGGTCCATGATTTCCTGCTTGGCGGCCACGTCGATGCCGCGCGTGGGCTCGTCCAGGATCAAGAGGCGCGGTTCGATGGCCATCCAGCGCGCGAGGATCGCCTTTTGCTGGTTGCCGCCCGAGAGCAGGCCGATGGGCTTGTCCACGGTCTCGGTCTTGATGCCCAGCAGCTTCACATAGCGCTCGGCCAGCGCCGTCTGCTCGGCACGCGAGAGGAACTTACCCACGCCCATGCGGGCCTGCAGTGCCAGCGCAATGTTCTCCCGCACCGACAGTTCGGCCACGATGCCGTCGGTCTTGCGCTCTTCGGGGCACAGGGCCAGGCCATGGCGGATGGCGTCCATGGGGTTTGCGAACTTCACCACCTGCCCGTCGATGCGCAGCGCGCCCCGGTCGGGCTGCTCCAGGCCAAACAGCAGGCGCGCCAGCTCGGTGCGGCCTGAGCCCAGCAGCCCGGCCAAGCCCACCACCTCGCCTGCGCGGATCTGCAGGTCCAGCGGCTGCAGTTGCGTGTCCTGCCCCAGGCCCTCGGCTTGCAGCAGCGTGGCCTGGCGGCGGTCCACGGCGGGCGCTGGTGCGGGTTGCTCCGACGCCGCGGCCAGGTCGCGGCCCAGCATGGCGGCGATCAGCGCCTGTGGCCCCAGGTCTTTGGCCATCCACTCGCCGACCCAGCTGCCGTTGCGCAGCACGGTGATGCGGTCGGACACGGCATACACCTGGTTCAGGAAATGCGTCACAAAGACGATGGACAGCCCCTCGCTGCGCAGGCGCCGCAGCACCTCGAAGAGCTTTTGCACTTCGTCGTCGTCCAGGCTGGAGGTGGGTTCGTCCAGGATCAGCACGCGCGACTCGATGCTGAGTGCGCGCGCAATCGCCACCAGCTGCTGCACCGCCACGGGGTAGTCCGACAGCAGGCGCGTCACGTCGATCTGCAGCCCGATGCGCGCCACCAGATCGCGGGCGCGCTGGTGCAGCGTGGCCCAGTCGATGCGAAAACCCTGCGCGATGCCGCAGCGCGGGTAGCGGCCCGCAAAGATGTTCTCGGCCACCGAGAGGTTGGGGCAGAGGTTGACCTCCTGGTACACCGTGCTGATGCCCAGGCGCTGCGCGGCCATTGCCGAGTGCGCCGCCCGCTCCAGCCTCTCGAGCCGGCCGATTTCCGACTTGAGAGCGGCCGTGCGCCGGGTCACGTCGGGAACCGCAGCGGACAGGGCCGCGCGCAGATAGACCATCTCGCGCACCGAGCCGGCCTACTTGAAGACGGTCTGGCTGCGGGTGGAGTGAGCCCCGTTTACCGCCCCTAAAGGTGGCGGAGCCGAAGTGCCAGCCTTCACGCGCTGGGCGGTCTGCTGCGCGGGGCTGTGTCATGGCGCGGACGAAGGGGGATCTGGTCCAACCGCCGAACTGGCAGGTAGCGGGCGCCGCCGGCTGGCCAGCACCAGCGCCGCGCCGCCCAGCGCCAGCAACGACCCCGCCCCCGGTTCGGGCACCAGACAGAAGCTCTGGAGGCCAATGGGGTCGTTGGGCGAGCCGGGGGGCATAACGGTCAACATGGGAACAATATTGGACAGTCCATATTTCCCGCCGTTGGCCACCGCCTCTTCAAAACTCGCTCCAGCGCTGGTTTCCCAAGCCCTGAGCTGCGTGTAGACCTGAGTGTAGGAGGTATCAAGAATTGTCAGGTACTGACTTTGAATGTAGCCGGCGTTTATTCCTGTTCGGAATGATTGAACCAACCCTACCGGGCTTAATGAGTCTGCACTCAGCCCCACGTATACCTGTGCCCGGAATCCTTCCCCCTCCAAACGAGTAGCGCAGTCGAGATCGAACACCGGAGCGTCAATCCCACTGAGGGGGATGTGGTTGCCAAATACCAATGTGCCTTGAGATATGGCAGGAGA